>OQVS01001429.1_pt1 | contig 16226 bp, 11 predicted proteins | sample 1691601 | NCBI WGS metagenome assembly OQVS01 (sample SAMN03418268, study PRJEB22391) | human gut metagenome | biome: human-gut; feature: organic feature; material: feces | host: Homo sapiens | place: Tanzania | collected 2013-01
ACTTCCCGACCGGTCAGAAGCTCCTGCAGCCAGTCAGGACAGAGCGCGCCGTAGGCGCGCAGCCGATCGAGCAGTCCGCCGGTCAGCGCGGGCAGCGCGTCGAGCAGCGTCGGGAGCTGGGTGAGGAAGGCGGTCGCCTCGGTGAAAAGCGCCGAGAGGAGCAGCGAGAGGAGCCCGCCGAGGAGAAAGAGCAGAAAGAGCGTCAGCAGCGCGGCGGAGAAGCCGCGCTTGAAATGAACGGTCCGCCGCAGGAGGAGAATGACCGGCTCCATCGCGCGGGCCGCGGCGAACGCGAGAAGAAAGGGCAGCAGCCACCAAAGCAAATAGCGGAGAAAGAGATAGAGCGCTGCGGCGAGCACGGCGTAATAGGCGCCGGTGAGCAAAAACTCCTTTTTTTGTTCGCTCTGCAAAAAGACCGGCCTCCTTCCTGTCGAATGTTATAGGAAAAAGCTACTTGCACTCTGTGGATCGTTATGGTATCATATCTCCATAAAAGGACAAATGCCCACGGGAGGAGAACAAGATATGGGAAAAAAGACGAAATTTTATCTGGTCGCTGCGGATGCGCTGCCGGAGATCTTTCTCAAGGTCGCCGAGGCCAAGCGGATGCTTCACGCGGGCGAGGTGAGCACGGCGGGCGAGGCCGCGCGGCAGGTCGGCATCAGCCGCAGCGCCTTTTATAAGTATCGCGACAGCGTGCAGCCCTTCAACGACATGAAGACCGGACGCATCATCACGTTCTATGCCCTGCTCAAGGATAACCCGGGCGTGCTGAGCAACGTTCTCTCTATTTTTGCCGGTTCGGGCGCAAATATACTCACCATCAACCAGAGCATCCCGACAAACGGCTGCGCCGCCGTGACCATCTCGGCGGAGACGAGCGATATGCGCGAATCGCTCGAGGAGCTCATCGCCAGCGCTGCGGAGACGGCGGGCGTGGTCAAGTTCGAGATCCTTGCGGGCTGAACCCGCAGAGAGGGTACGGCATACAATGAGTCAGCAGACTGCTTGCAGTTTGCCGACTCATTTTTTTGCTGGGAAGAGAAGGGGGCTGCTATGGGCCTTATCGTACAGAAATTCGGCGGCAGCTCCGTGGCGGATGCCGAGCGCATCTTCCGCGTGGCAAAAATCATTACGGACGCCTACGCAAAGGGCAACGAGATGTGCGTGGTGCTGTCTGCGCAGGGCGACACCACGGACGATTTTATCGAAAAGGCAGCAGAAATCACGGACAAGCCGCCGGCAAGAGAGATGGACGTGCTGCTCAGTGCAGGCGAACAGATCTCGATGGCGCTGCTCGCGATGGCGATTGAAAAGCTGGGCTATCATGCCACGAGTCTGACCGGCTGGCAGGCCGGCATTGAGACAAGTTTGGAATACGGCGCAGCCCGCATTCATCGTGTGAAGCCGGAGCGCATCCGCAGTCTGCTGGATCGGCATCGGATTGTTGTTGTCGCAGGATTTCAGGGTGTGAACAGCCATCAGAGCATCACAACGCTGGGGCGCGGCGGCTCAGATACGACAGCGGTTGCCATTGCGGCGGCGCTGGGCGCAGATCTGTGTCAGATTTATACCGATGTAGACGGTGTATATACCGCAGATCCGCGTGTGGTACCCAATGCGCGCAAGCTGGAGGAAATCACGTTTGATGAAATGCTGGAGCTGGCGTCTTTGGGCGCACAGGTTTTGCACAACCGTTCGGTTGAGATGGCAAAAAAGTACAACATTGATTTGGAAGTGCTGTCCAGCCTGACCAGAAATCCGGGAACCAAGGTTAAGGAGGTTGTTTCTGTGGAAAAGATGATTATCAGCGGTGTAGCCTGCGACAAAGACACAGCACGAATTGCTGTCATGGGCATTCCGGACAAGCCGGGCCATGCGTTCCGCCTGTTCTCTCTTTTGGCAAACAACGGCATCAATGTCGACATTATCCTGCAGTCCATCGGACATGATGATGTGCGCGACATCAGCTTTACCATCAAGCGCGGACAGCTGGACGCGGCGATGCAGATTTTGGAAGAAAACAAGGATCGCCTGCACTTTACGAGCTTCTCCGGAAAGTCGGATCTCGCAAAGGTGTCGGTTGTCGGCGCAGGCATGACGTCAACACCGGGTGTCGCAGCCAAGCTGTTTGACGCACTGGCAAGCGCGCAGGTCAATATTCGTATGATTTCTACGTCGGAAATCAAGATTTCCGTTTTGATTGACGAAGCAGACGCGACCCGTGCGGTTCGTGCCGTACACGATAAGTTTTTCAACTAATAGACAAAAAGCAGACTTCCCCGCGCAGTGAAGTCTGCTTTTTCCAAAACATAGGGAAAGGAAAACATATGATGAAAAAACGATTGACGAGTTTTCTGCTCGCCGCCTGCATGATGCTGCCGCTCAGCGCATCGGCGTGGGCAGCAGAACATCCGCAGATGGAAGGAGAGGAAGATGTCACCTTGCAGCCGAGCTACGGTGTGCGCAGCAAGCAGTCAGGTTCGAATGGCACATTGATTGTCACGCTGGATCCGGGACACGGCGGCAAAGACAGCGGCGCGACCAAGGAATGGGATGGCACGACCGCGATGGAAAAGGATATCAACCTGAAAATCGCGTTGGCATGCCGCGAAGAGCTGAGTAAATACGCCGGCGTCAAGGTGTACATGACGCGCGATGACAACACGTTTTTGGAGTTGTCCGACCGTGTCAGATATGCACAGTCCGTCAATGCAGATTTGATGGTCAGCATGCACATCAATTCCTCTGACAACAGCAGCGCGCAGGGCGAGTTGGTCATTGTGCCGAACGGCAATTACCGGCCGGAGCTGCTCGAGGAATCCAAGAAAACAGCAAGCCGTGTGCTGAGCAATTTGGAGAGCTTGGGACTGAGAAACCGTGGATATTTGCAGAAAAGCAGCAGCGAAAATACCTATCCGGACGGCTCAAAGGCGGATTATTACAGCATTCTTCGAAATTCTACGATGGCGAATATTCCGAGTATGATTATCGAGCACGCGTTCATTTCCAATTATGATGACTATACGGATTATCTGTCCTCGGACGATATGATTCAAAAGATGGGACAGGCGGATGCAAAGGCAATTGTCGCAGCATATCATTTGAATCCCAAGTCGAACAATTCCGCCGCTTCCAAGGGCGATGCGCCGTTTGAAGATGTGTATACGACCGACTGGTATTATGCACCGGTTGTGTTTGCATATCAGCACAGCCTGATGACCGGTACGTCTGACAGCACGTTTTCTCCGCAGGACACGCTGACCCGTGCCATGGCAGTGCAGACGCTGTACAACTATTCCGGCAAGCCGGAGACAGCGAACAGCAATCGTTTTTCCGATGTCAAGCAGGGAGACTGGTATTGTAAGGCGGTAAGCTGGGCGGCAGAGAACGGCGTCACCGCAGGTACATCGGAGACAACCTTCTCTCCCAATGATTCGGTTACGCGCGAGCAGTTCGCAGCGCTGCTCTATCGCTTCAAAAACGGTCAGCAGACACCGTGCAGCTTGGACGCGTTTGCCGATGCGAACGATGTATCCGATTGGGCAAAGGATGCTGTGAAGTGGTCTGTAAACAATAAAATTCTTTCCGGTTCGAAGATGAACGACGGCACGCTGCTGCTGCTTCCGCGCTCCGGCGCGACGCGCGCAGAGACCGCTGTGATGCTCGAACGCATGGTGGAAAACGTCAAGTGACAGATATGCGCAAGGCAGGCTTTTTCTCTTGGGAGAAAGCCTGCTTTTGTGTTATACTGAAAGCACGACAAGGAGGGAGAGAGATGAACACACCGGTTACGAAAAAGACGATAGTGAAACGGCAGAGTACATTTATGTTTTGGTTTGTCAGTATTCTGCTCGTCATACTTGCCGTTCTTGGGACGGTTGACATGGTAGACATCCATCATATTGTGCGAGAAGATGTCATCTTGGCAGGAATCGTAGATGTTCCGCTTTTGCTGTGCATTGTATGGATGAAATACGAGTTTGAGAAAAAGAATCGAAAAGTCATAAAACGGATTGAACAGCAAGAAAAATATTTGAACACGGACTTTGACAAAGACATGCAAGGCATTTTCATGCAAGGAATTCTTAGCAACGGTGTGGAAACTGTTGTATATGGCGATTGGTTTGTGGCGTTGTCTATTAGCGGTGTATTTGCTGTAAATAAGAAATATATTACGGGAATCAAGGACGTGTATCGAGAAGAGCATACAGGAAGATATGCAGCGAATACATTCTTGATACTGGAATTATTGACAGTAGAGCAAACGGTTATGATTTGCAAAACAGGAAATGCATATCAAGTGGCAATAGACTTGAGCGAATGGCTGGGGAAGCCGATACCGTGAGGAGGAACATATATGTCGTGGGCAAATCCGGAATGGACATTGAGTGCATTTATAATAACTATTGTATTTTGGCTTGGCGGAATGGGAATTACATGGCTTACCATGAACTCCATTTTGAAACGTGAAGTTGGAATTGAGAAAGCAGACGAGATTCAAAAGAGTAAATCTTTTGTGAAACGACTGTTACATCTAGGATATTCACAATATATTCAGAAGAAAAAGATTGCATTTTTTATTTTGCAGTGGCAGTTTTACATTGCTATATTTTTTCTGCTCATCTTTCCAATGGAGTGTACAAGATATTATGAACCCATCGATATCATGTATCTACTTGGAGCGCTGGGAATGGTAGGCGTCTCTGGGATGACAAACTGGGAATGGCTAGAGGATGATGAAGAAATAGATAAATCGGGAGAACCGGAAGAAATTGTTTCTGCACGAGTTGAATGGAAGAATGCTTGGAAAAAACTTCAACAGACAAAGCGACAATGGACAGAAGAGAACAGCCGGTTAGACAGAAAACAAAAGCTAAAACTGTTAGACAAATTAGAAACAGATGCATCGTATGCAGAGTATGCGTTGATAGAGTATTATGCATATTACGCAGCCCGCACACCAGAAAATATAGAAGAAAGAGAACAGCGGTTACAGATACTCTGTGATACATTTGGTATGATTGACTGTGTGCGCAAAAAATTAGAAGCAAAAACAGATAGCTGTTTCTTGAGCAGCCAGTTGTTTGCCTGTGATGAACCATATCGCACCGATTATGAAAAAGCAAAGCAAAAATTTGAACAGGCGGAACAAGAGGAAAAGCAAACGTATTTATCTTGGTGGTTGGGAAGTTTCTCAAGTTGCAGGTTTGGAAGATTTGAATGCTTTCTTTGATAAGCAAGCCAACCGTCTTTATGTAACTTTCTTACCTAAAGGGGGGCATATTTTCAAACTTAAGGGCAAATTGATATATCAAGGTGAATTCACTGCCAAGCCTGCTTTGTTAAAATTTGACAATGCACCATTTGAGTGTGCTCAGGCTGCGCCTTTCACTTTAGTTGTAGGAGAGTAGTTATATAATGAGCTGTTGCCAAAATAAAAGAATATTTAGCTCTTCTTGGCGTTGCTTGCTTGGAGTTTGCCTTTTAGTTATGCTTGGAAGCTTATGGGCTTGCCGCGACGTGTCAGTCTCTACCGAGCACAATTTAAGTACGCTCTCTCCTCAAGAACTTTCTTTAGCTTTTGCCAAAGCAGTTTTAGTTGATAATAATCGCACAGATGCTCTGCGTTTTGTCTCTGCGGAAATGGAAATGTCTGTAGATTCGCTTTTGGATATGGCTGGTGGATCTGTGGAAAAAGTTGAAGATTTAGAAATTACTCTACAACAGGATGAGAGTCAAGGAAGCTGTTTTTTGGTAAATACAACAGTCACCAAGAGTAGCTTAATTAAGCAAGTTACCTTATTTGTCAATATGAAGAGTTCGTCAGAAAAGAAAATTGATAGCTTTTATGCTCGGATAAAAAATAATCGAGGAGAAGTAATCGAACTCTAATTGAAGATATAACAAAAAACTCCCAAATTTACTAAAAGTTTCAGGCTATTTGGGAGCTTTTTTTTGCATCTAGTTAGGCGATTGGCTCAAAGAGCGAATCGCCTAACTAGTAAATCCTTATTTAGGGAAATAGACGTAGTATTCGTTACCATAGCCTTCGGGATAGACATTGGCCAGGTGGTCGGAAGTTTCTTGGCCGTTACCCTGAGATACGTAGATATGACCATGGTAGCCGCCGTTATAACCACTGCCGGATCCGTAAACTACGATGGCACCGGCAGGAAGTTGTTTGAGCTGATCTTTAGTAATATCGGCGCTGGTAAATTTAGTGAAGCGATCGGCATATTTAGAATCGAGTTCACCTACGGCACAGAAAGCGCTGGGGCCGCCGATGTTGACACCAAGCCTGCTCAAAGCGCTGGAAACGCCGGCATAGCACCAACCGGTGGTGTTGCGATTTTGAGCTTCAGTCAGAGAGCTCTGAGCGATTTGCAAACCAAATTCGGTGCTGCCACTCATCAAATCTTCCAAGGTGGGCTCGCTCATAGCTTTAATGGCTGACTCAGATAATGTACCGGCGGCAATGCGCTCGGCATAGCCAGTTTCCCTCTCCTTGGTGAGCTTGAGGCTGTACTCATCGGAGAGATACTGCCAACCTTCGGCGTCTTTAGCCATAGAGTTGACATTCTTCCACTCCCGACTGTAGGGAGAGTAGTCGCCGGAAGCAACTTCATTGTATTTCTCGGAGAAGTTTTCGACATTGCGATTGGCCATATCGATTACATTATCGCGATACAACGAAGTGGTATCTCCCTTATAACCACCGCCGTTAGGAATATCCTCAGTCAACCGGTTAGAATCAAATCCGGGCAACAGAGAAGGTAAAGCGATACCTTTATAATCGGCATAGTTATTCTCGTCGAGAAGTTGGGTAGCCATTTCACCACTTTCATCTTGGAGAGCAGCTAAGGCTACAGGGCCATAGTCTCCAAACATAGACTTGGCAGTTTGCATATCCAAATCGGTGTTAGGGTGTTTTTCCAAATATTCGGCAATGTCTGTATAAGCGTCGGTTACGCTCTGACAAGCGCCTTTGCGATCCAAAGCATTGACAGAGTCACGCATAGCGTAAGCTTCGGCTTTAGCATTTTCGGGGAGCTCGTCTACAGCTTTGTAAAATTCTACATCTGACTCAGCTTCCAATACTTGGTGATATTGCTTGTCAGCTTTGACGCTGGCTGCAGTAGTATTGGCGGCAGTTTGTACTAAGGCTCTGTCTTCGTCGGAAAGATCGTCTTTATCCAATAAACCTTTAGTGTAGTCGGCAATAGCTTCTCTGACTACGTCGTTGACATTGCGACCGTCAGTATTGGCTATGGCCTCTTGGATGTAGGCATTGGCGCCGTCTTTCAGACCATCAGGTAAATTGTTTACCGCTTCGACAGCTGCATTTTCAGCAGAAGCTTGCTTTTGTTCGAGATAGCCGGAACCGGCATCTAAAACAGCTTGGGCTTTTTCATTATTGGGATCTTGCTCTAAAGCTTCGCGGGCCCACTCGATAGCTTCGCCAGCTTTTTCCGGATCGGTAACATCGACAGCTTCTCTCTCATTGTGGAAGCTGAAAGGACTATTCAGGCCTAAAGGATCGGGATTTTTGAGCTCTCCGGTAGGATTGCCAGCTTCGTTAAGGGCATTTTCAAAATCTTTTTGAGCTTCTTCCTGACGCAATTGCTGAACAGCGTTATCTTGCTTTTCTTTCAAAGCAATCTGATTGTCTAACTGTCGGATAAATTGCTCTTGCTCAGTCTTTTGGCTTTCCAAATCGGCAATTTCAGCTTCCAAAGCTTGGAGCTGCTCGTCTTGCTCAATAGCTTCTTTGACGGCAGGGTTGCCTTCTTGAATAGCGGCCATCTTCTCATCCATAATGGATTGAGCTCTGGTCATTTGTTCTTCGTAGTTGGTCAGCCTTTGCTCTTGAGTAGCTTTTCTTCTTTCCAAATTGGAATTTTTGTGCTCAAGCTTAGTAATTTCGCTTTGAATAGCTTTCTCTTCAGCTTTTAACTGATCTACTTTGGCTTGCAACTCGGCTTTTTTAGCGTCGTATTCTGCCTTAGCGCTTTCGTAAGCTGCTTGAGCTTCTTTGTCATCACCGCTGGGAGCAGAAGGAGGAGTAAGAGAGCTCAATTCGTTTTGGGCAGAACTTAACTCAGCGCTCTTAGCTTGCTTTTCGGCAGCTTTAGTGTAAAGACTTTGCTGGTTTTGAGCGATCTCTTGATTGGTTTGGTTGTTGTCTTGCTGGACTTTAGCTTTTTCTTGCTGAGCACGGTCGTAATCAGCTTTAGCTTTGTCGTAGTCTGTCTGATTCTTTTGCTGCTCTACTTTTTGTTGAGGAGACAAACCGTCGGTGCCAACTTCTTTGGCGACGTCAGCTTTGCGCTGGTTGATTTCAGACTTTTTAGATTCAACTTGTGAAGTAATGTCGCCGACTTTGGTCTGGGCTTCAGCCTTTTGCTGTTGCAAGCCTTGCAAGTCTTCAGCCATCTCCGGAACATTGGAAGCAGAGGAGGCTGCTTCAGCAGAAGCTGCAGCTGGACTGGTACTACCTACATTGCCTACAGAGCCAACCGAACTTGGACTACCTACGCTGCCGGAAGAACCTACCGGGGCGGCGCCGCTGCTGCCGGAATTGCCTTGGCTAGGCTGACTTTGCTGAGTTTGTGGCGTTTGCTGAGCATTTTCGTTAGCTTGAGCTTGCTCAGCTTGTTTGGCTTCTTCTTGAGCCTTGGCTTCTTCGGCCTCTTTAGCTTCTTTGGCGGCTTTGGCGGCTTTGGCGTCTTTGGCAGCTGTAACTTCTTCGCCGTTCTCGTACTGTTCTAGAGCTTTATTGATACCTTCCATTTGCTCGTCAGTCAGCTCTTCAATGCCCAGTTCAGAAAGAGTCTTGCCTAAAGAATTTACTTCTTCTTCACTTATTTCGCCACTTTGGGCCTCTTCGGCTTTTTCGCCCTTTTCAATCTGGCTTTTATAGTCGGTTACGGAAGCGTTGATAAATTCGTTTAACTCGTCTTTGGTGAGAGGATCTTCGCCCTCTTCTTTGCGTCTGGCATTTTCTTGGCTGATGTCAAATAAAAGATTGCTTAAATCAGCACTTTGCTGTTCGGTAAGTTCACTGGCCTCTTTGCCAAACAAAGCGGCCACATCTTCGGTAGTGAAAGACTTGTCGAAATTTTCTCTTTGAGCCTTGGCTACTGCTTCGGCGTCTTCGCTGCCTTCGAGCTGAGCAGATCCGGTAATTTGTACTGAATCGTCTATATTAAAACTTATGCCCATTTGTGAGGCAAAATCTTGGTTGCCCAAAATAGGCATATTACCTGTAATAGATGACATCAGGTTTGTTAAGGAAGTGGAGTTAAAAGACATGACGCCTCCTTGGCTTATAGTTACTTATAAAATCCCGACAAATAGGGCAAAAGTCTAGTCTTAGCTTTATAATTTGCTAAACTTTTATTTATCCTTGCTACTGTTTGAAAATGTGTTTAGTGTTTTGCGCAAAGTGAGTACCCAGGTTAATCATTTTGTGTAGAAAAAATTAAATGTTCCATGTATGTGTTTTGTATGTATTATGTATTGCAATATATTTTACCATACAAAATAAAGTGGTTTTGCGTTATAAAAGTCTTGATCTGACTTAATAATTGGTGTATAGTGACGAGCGTAGAGGGGAACTTCCTCTAGTTTAGTGCGAACACAAGTTCACTACTTGGTGCTTTATAGTCGTTCCGTACGACGTATTTGTAAGTTGGTCTTTTTCCGTATTTATCCCTGTTGTTAATTTACTATTCTTCTAATCGCGGATAAATTTATGCACTTTTGCCAACTTATTCCAAATAGTCCTCAATTCTAGTAATTTTTCCAAAATTTTTCACAAAGAGGTTGCCAATATGTACAATAATAGCAAAAATTGTTTTCGTCATCCTTACCACGTTCAGCCTGAAATTACAGTGAAAACTACCGACATTGTGAACGAGCCGTCTCACTTTTGGCTCAGCAAATTGTGCAAAAAGTCTGCTTGGAAATATTTAACTACACTTCTAGTGTGCGTTTTCTTTGTTAGCTTGGCCTCACAGACAGCTATGGCAGCAGTTTGCCCCGATTGCAACGGAACTGGTCTAGCCAGATATGGCAAGATTTATTCTGTGAGTTATGGTGGGGATAACAGACAAATTTGCTCAGATTGCGGACAATATGATTATGCTCATGTACATAAGCCTTGCTTTTACTGTCATGGCACCCGTCAAATACAGACCGTAAACGAAAGAATTGCTGAGCAACAGTCCAACTATTTTATGCAACCTATGCTTACTACACCTTCTTGGGAAACTATGATGATTATTGAAAGTCTTGATCCAGCCACCAAAAGTGAGCTTTATCGTATGACTGAAGAGGAAATGGACAAAGCTATGAGGTGGGCAGGGCTTAAATAGAGAAGTAATACATAAAAATTAGGTAAGACCTAAAGTTAGGATTTGTTAGGATTTTTATCAATATAAAGTAAAGCTCCCGCGCTTAAACTGATGAAGTAAGCGCGGGAGCTCTTTTTTCGTTAGATAACTAAAAATTAGTCGCGGGTTACGGTGCGGCTAATGTCGGCTACTTTCTCGCCATCGAGGTAAGCTTCACCGTTAATAGTGATAGTCATACCCGAACGCATGGAAGAAAGGTCTACTTTAGTATCAAAGGCGCCCTGGGAATCGGCGACAGTTTCTACATTGATGGCTTTACCTTTAATGGTAATAAGGTTCATTACAGAAGCTTTACCGACAATTTCAAATTTTACAGTGGCCTTAGGAGCGGTAGTTCCTACCAAATGTAAGGTAGTTCCTACTTTTTCATTGGCTTCAGGGACGCTGAGTTTTATAGTGTAATTTTGGGAAGTAGAGCTGGAAGAAGTCTTCTTACCGCAAGTGAAAGTCCAGGAGTAATCGATTTTTTGGCCTTCGTTGTCGATACCCAAAACTTTGGCACTGTGTTTGCCGGCAGCAAAGCTCTTTTCGGGAACGTAACTAATGGCTTTGGTATCGTAATCGCAAGAGCTGGTTACTTCGTTATCGTCTAAGAAAAGGCGGATAGAACCTTCGCTGATTTTGTTGACAAATTCTACTTTTACAGAATTGGCGCGGCGCACGGAAGCGTTGGGAGCCGGATTGATGGCAGTGAAGAATTTGTTCAACTTGGGGTCGTTGGCCACGTTAACAGTGGAAGAGGAGGAAGAAGCAGAAGATTTGCTGTTGATAGTAATAGTTTGAGCGGCTTCTTTGGAACCGTCTTTACCATCTTTAACTAAGCGTCCGACCAAAACGGCATCGGAGACTTTCATATTTTTGAGAATAGTCAAAGAGCCGGAATAAACGCCGTCTTTATCTTCGTGCATGGGAATATCGGTCTTAAAGCCGACAATGTCGAAAGTGGCTTTGCAACCAGCTTCACCGCGCATTTGTACGGTAAGAGTATCACCGGTACGCAAAACACGACGAGGGCTGATGATCAATTCTTCAATAGCCAAATCGCCGGAGGAAGCGCCTTTACTATTTACATAAACGGTTTTGGAAGCGCCTTCCCATTTTACTTCAGCGCCTAAAGCTTCGCCGATAAAACGAAGGGGAACCATAGTAGTGCCGTCTACAGAAGCGGCCGGAGTAGAGAGTACTTTCAAAGCGCCGTTAATGTAAGCGTCGGTTTTGCCTAAGCTGAGACGAATTTCGGTAGAGCCTTTGGTAGCCGTAACTGTACGGGTAGCGCCTTCCCATTTTACTTCGGCACCCAAAGCTTCGAAGATAGCGCGCATAGGAACTAAAGTAGCTCCATTGAGCATGACGCCGGATTGAGATAGCTGCTTGTTGTCTACCAAAACTTTGATAGCTGGAGAAGCAGCACGGCTGCTAAGGCTTAAAGTGAATAAAGCGCCAAAAACAGCCAAAACAATAGCTAAAGTTTTTATAAAGTTGCTATTACGTTTAAGCACGATACATTCTCCTTGTTAGAATACACAGAAGAGGGCTTGCAAGTTCATAAAAAACTTACTTACCTTTTCTCCCGTGCGTTTTGGATTATTGCATTGAAGAGCTTTCAACTTAACTAAGTTGAAAAACCTTTATTTTTATTTTATTTTGGCAAAAGTAATCTACTATACATGCCTATCTATGCCTATATGTAGCCTAATTCTTACTTTAGCCTTGTCAATAATCTACATTTTTCCTCTTTAATGATTCTTGACTATCAATAAGTAATTCTGCTATAACTAACCACGCCAATGGTGTGTCCTTGTTTATTCACTTTTATAGGTGACTGTTTTGTTATACGAAAAATTATCTGTCGCTGTATTGGGCGGCGGCAATTGTGCTCATTCTCTCTCTTGTTATCTTTCTAAATTGGGTTGCTCTGTACATATGTGGGCGCGTAATTTAAGCCACTTGTGCCCTTGTGTAGTTAAAGAACATCATATTCAAGCTTATGGAAAGTTGGAAGGCGACTTTTGCCTTTATTCTGTCAGTTCCGATTTAGAAAAATCTATTCGCAATTGTCAGATTATTTTTGTAGCTACAGTAACTACAGCTTATCGAGATATTGCCGCTCGTTTAGCCCCTTATCTTGAGCCTGGCCAAATTGTCGTAGTTTTTTCTTCCAAATTAGCTGGTTCAGTAGAATTCGAGCATACGCTTTTAGAACATAATCCTGCCATTAAAGGGAAAATAGAGGTTGTAGAAACGGATGCTCTCTTTGCCTCTCGTTTGCAACCTGATGGTAAAATTTGGGTGCGCGGTATAAAAAATTGGAATTTAGTTTGTACTCCGCAGCGACGCAATTTAGAAAAGGTTTTACCTTTAATGCAAACGCTTTTCCCTGGCTTAAAACCAGCTGACAACGTAATTCAGCGTGGTCTTACCGATTTCGGCGCTTTGGCCCACCCTCTTACCATGATTGCCAATATGAATAGAGTAGACAGAGCGGAAAATTTCCTCTTCTATTGTGAAGGTTTTACCGAACATACTGTAAAGCTAATGCGGGCTTTAGAAGAAGAGTTTCAAGCTGTAGCTAAAGCTTACAACACGAAGTTACTTCCTGCCGAAGAGTGGTTGGACAACTACTATGGATGTGATTTGCAAGAGCATTCTTTGCTTAAAGCTATGCAAACTGTGCCTAATTACAAAACTAGTATTGCTCCCAACAAACTGAATCATCGCTATTTGTGTGAAGATGTTTGCTCTACTTTAGTGCCTATGCATTATTTAGCTAAATTGGCCGACTTAGAGACTCCTATCGCAGACGCAGTTATAAACATTGCCCAAGTTTTGACTGGTGAAAAATTCTTACAAATTGGGCGTACTTTAGACAAATTGGGTTGGTCAAATATGTCTTATCCAGAATTACAAAAATGGATTTCCTAAGATGAATGGTAGCGCTATATGTGTACTCTTAGCTCTTCTAGCTGCTTCTATTGAGCCTATCTTAGTAAAATTGGGTTACAGGGGCTCAGTTACGCCTTTGCAACTTTTAGTGCTTAAAAATGTTGTGGCTGCTTTGGTAATTTTGCCTATGACTAGGCACTTTCGCTTGGTGCGCTATACAGATGCTTTGCGTATAGGCAGCGTCAGTATTTTGTTGCTTATAACTAATGGTCTAACTCTGTACGCCTTAAAGTATATTTCCGCTGTGGAAGTTATAACTATTGTAACTACCACTCCGGCTATTGTGGCTATGGCAAACTGGGCTTTAGGTCGCGATATTTTGACCTGGCGCTTTTGGGTTGGCTTTGCCCTTTGCTTTGCGGGTGTGCTACTGACTGTTGATGTTGTTGGCAGCAGCTCGGCGGCACTTTCGCGTAGTTGGATAGGCTATTTGGCTATTATAGGGGCTGTAATTAGCTCTACAATATACAGAGTACGCATGGAGTCACTCACTAAAGCTTTTGCTCCGGCCTTAATTTCGACTTGGATTTTTTGGATAAATGCGTTGGTGGCAGTTTTATTTATATGGCCTTTTCAAGAGCCATTCCCCAAAGAATCGCTTTCTATTGGCATTTGGATTGGCTTAGCTGCTGCTGCCGCCAATGTAGCTTTTTTGTGGGCGATAAAACTGGTTGGCTCAACAAATATGTCTATATTCAATTTGTTACAGAGGCCGTTAGTTATTGTAGCTGCTGCCATCATTTTGTCCGATCCGCTCTCGTGGGTGCAGTGGTTGGGAGTTGCTTGCGTTTTTGTGGGCATTCCTTTAGCCAAGGTGCAGCGTCGAGATGCTTCAGAAGAGCGAGAAAGTAAAAAGCTTGCCCAGGTAAAATGTTTATAAAATAGGCATTAAGACGAATTATAAGCCGATTACTAAAAAAAATAAGCTAACGCCGCTTCCGCTCTGTAAAAAAAACAGAGGAGCCATAACAATCTACTGGGAAAGCGCAAGCCTTAAGTAGTTTGTCAGTGGTTATAAAATAGGGGGCGGCTTTACTATCGTAGGAGACGTGAAACGAAGTTGTCACGCTTTTTTAAATGGATAATCGGCTGGGGGGCCGGACTTTTTATAGTTCTATTTATTATAATTCCCATTGCCGTTTTAGGCTTAACCAGTTTTACCGGTGAGCCTATTCCCATTTTAGAATACCTTGTTACAGGTCAATTTTCAGCTATCGGGCAAGAACTGAGCCACAATTTTACATTTCAATATTACGGAGAATTGCTCGATACCAAACGTTACAGTCAAGGTTTGGTTAATACTGTTGGTTTAGTGCCCGGCTTTACCGCTTTGTTTTTACTTATCTCTTTAGCTGGGCGCAGTTTGATAAACTTAATACATGCTAAGTTTGCCGAAAAAATAAGTAGTTTCCCAAGCTTTAATTCGGCTTTGTTTGTGGCTATTGTATTGACCATTTTTTCACTGACTTGGAAAAGTTGGTTGCCGGAAAGTTGCCAATTATATCATTTTATGCATTGGTTAGCGCCTGGACATTCCTTGGAAGCACAACTTATGCAAACTTTCGGCTTTTGCTCTTCGGTAACAGTAGTTGCTTGTGGACTTGGCATGGCGACGGCTTTTTGTATAGAGCGAGTCAACACGCCCGGTAGGGGACTATTTAAAGTCCTTAGCATAATTCCCTTAGCTTTGCCTTCTTTTTTGGGCGCCTTGGCCGTAAAAAATATTTTAGGTATTAATGGAGTTGTTACCAAAGCTTTAGCCAGTTGGGGGTGGAGACTGCCTTTCGAAGCCCAATCTATTTGGGCAGCCGGATTGACGCAAGTTTTTCTCTACTTTCCTTTTGTTTTGCTTACCGTTTCGGCGGCTTTGGAATATTTTGATATATCTTTAACTGAAGTAGCCAAGGTAACGGGAGCGGATGCTTTTTTTTATTTTTTAACAGTGCGCTTACCTTTGCTTATGCCAGGAATCCTTAGCGGAGCCTTTTTAGTATTTGTAAGGTCTTTTGGAGACTTTTCGGCTATTAGTTTGCTTATGCCACTACAATACCCCATGATTGTGGTGGAAGCTTACCGCGATTTGTCAGGATCTACTTATTGGGGAGGAGCTTGTATGCTTTCCGTACTGATGATTCTGACCGTTTTGGGCATGCTTGGTGTGCAAAAATATTATTTGAACCGCACCAACTTTGAAGTTGTTGGTGGCAAAGGCAATAAAAATATACCACGTTCTAATAACCCTTGGTTGCGCATGTCAGCTTGTCTATTTTGCATCGTAATTTTTGCTGTACCTCTCGGCTTTGTAGTTACGACATTTATAGTCAGTATTGCCGGCACTTGGGGCATAGAGTTTTTGCCCAGCTCTTACACTTTAAGCCGCTATGCTGAAGTGTGGAAAGCTTCTTGGTCTTCTGATTCGCCATTGGCTAATTCTTTTATGTTGGCTTTGCCTGGGCTTTTCTGGTCATTGCTTTTAGCGACAGTTTCCGCCTTTTTTATTGCCAGGAACAACAGCTGTTGGCGCCATATGTTAGATTTTTGCATTTTGTTGCCTTTTGTTGTGCCCGGAGTAGTTTTTGCTGTAGCTTTAATCTCGACATTTAACGGGCCACCTCTGGCCTTGCATTTAACTGGCGCTTTGGTTGTATGCGCTTATATTTTAACCAGTATGCCCTATGGAGTTCGCTCTATTAGTGCTTCGTTTAGCCAAGTGAGCCGCAGCTTGGAGGAGAGCTCTTCTGTTTTAGGAGCGCCTTCTCTCTTAACTTTTATTAAAATAACTGCTCCCTTAATTCGCCCTGGTATTGCTGCCGGAGCTATTATGATTTTTATTGCTTGTATGCAAGAGGTGGCTATTACTTTAAT
>OQVS01001432.1_pt1 | contig 16215 bp, 14 predicted proteins | sample 1691601 | NCBI WGS metagenome assembly OQVS01 (sample SAMN03418268, study PRJEB22391) | human gut metagenome | biome: human-gut; feature: organic feature; material: feces | host: Homo sapiens | place: Tanzania | collected 2013-01
TCTGTTACGCAAGGATGAAAACCGCAAATGGAGGATCTACGGTCGGGTTATAAGCATCATTTGTGCGTGGTATACGGTCGGCACATGCAGGCAGTACGGGAGGCTTTTGATCATTATTTGGGATATGATATACAAATTTTTTAAATGGTCATCAAAAACGAATCGGCCGGAAGCCGTCGGTGCGGTTGACTATTTGTCTTGCATATGGTACAATACAAAAAGACAAATGAGGTGACATGATGCGTGGCTGGTTGATTGTAAATAGTTTTTTGCAATCTTTTACGCTCTTTTGCTACAATTTACCAAAAACTCTTTGAGCATTCTCAATTTTTGCACGTTCATCAAAAATCTGCAATCGAAAATCAAGTTCGGATTGGCGTCATTGGTAATCAAAACTTTGTCGCCCATACTCGATATTCCCTTTATTGCATCTTCGTTGTGATAGACAGACGCATCTCTAAAAATCACACCCATACCCTTTGGCGCAAGGTTGATTTTGACTATGCCAATCTTTTTGGCAAGGTTTTTGATAATTCCAATATCCAATAAGTTGACCATACTATCGGGCGCTGTGCCATAGCTCTCTTCCAGTCTTGCAAGCAACTCGTCACGCTCTTCTTCGCTCGATAAGTCACCTATCTGACGATAAAGTTTGAGTCTTGCATTCTCACTTTCGACATAGTCACTGCTGATATACGCATCGACAGCAAGGTTGAGTTGGATATCATTGTCTTCTTCGAGCTTTTCGCCTTGCAACTCTGCAACGCTCTCTCTAAGCAATTTGCAATACAAATCATAACCGATTTTTTGGATATGCCCCGACTGCTCTTTGCCCAAAATATTGCCCGCTCCCCTGATTTCTAGATCGCGCATCGCAATCTTAAATCCACTGCCAAGCTCGGTATAGTCCATAATCGCACTCAATCTTTTGTACGAATCGCTCGTCAAAACTTTGCCTTGTCTGACAGTAAAATACGCATACGCAATGCGGTTACTTCTGCCCACTCTTCCCCTGAGCTGATAGAGTTGCGCCAGTCCTAGCTTGTCCGCATCACACACAATGAGCGTGTTGGCAAGTGGCACGTCTATGCCGTTTTCGATAATAGTCGTACACACCAAAACATTCGCCTCTTGGTTGTAGAACTTATTGATTGCCTCTTCGAGCGTCTTTGGCTCCATTTGCCCGTGCCCAACCACGACGTTGGCTTGCGGAACGACTTCTCTTATCCAATCGGCAAGCTTGTCAATATCTGTCACACGATTGTACAGCACATAGACTTGTCCACCTCGATTGAGTTCTCTTCCTATCGCATCTTGGAGCAATCCCGATGTCAATTCGGTCACGCTCGTTTGAACAGGAATTCTATTAGATGGTGGAGTTTCGAGCACGCTCATATCACGAATACCGCTCATTGCCATATTGAGTGTACGTGGAATTGGCGTCGCCGACAAAGTGAGCACATTGACGTTGTTTTTGAGCGTTTTTAGCTTTTCTTTGTGCTCTACACCGAATCTTTGTTCTTCGTCCAGCACCAACAACCCAAGGTCGTGAAATTGGACATCCGATGACAAAATTCGATGAGTTGCCACCGCAACAAGCGACTTGCCTGTCGCCAAATTGTCCAAACTTTTCCTTATCTCGGCAGGCGATTGGAGTCTTGTAAGCAATTCTACTTTGATTTTGAAATCATTGAATCTTGCCATTGCCGTGTTGTAGTGTTGCTTGGCAAGAATGGTCGTTGGCGCAAGAATTACGGCTTGTTTGTTCTCCATAATTGTTTTGAACACCACTCTAAGTGCAACTTCGGTTTTGCCATATCCCACGTCACCGCACAACAATCTGTCCATCACGACGCCACGTTCCATATCCGACTTGGCCTCTCGTATGGCCTCCAACTGGTCAGGGGTTTCTTGGAACTCGAAACTGTCCTCGAATTCTCGTTGCCACTGGGTATCTTCGGGATATTTATATCCAATCTTTTGGCTTCTTTTGCTGTACAAATCAAGCAAATTGATAGCCATTTTTTTGACGGATTTTTTGACATTTTCTTTGATTTTTGCGAAGTCTTTTCCGCCGATAGCCGACAGCTTTGGCACTTGGTCCGAACCGCTATATCGACTCAATCTGTCGAGCTGGTCAACCGGCACGTATAGGAGCGCTCCCGCCCTGTATTCTACCGTCACATAGTCTTGCTCGATATTGCCCGTTTTGACTCTTTGGATACCCAAACATTTGCCAATACCGTGGACTTCGTGCACGACATAATCGCCTACCTGTGGCATTGTAAAAGCCTTGGTCTTTTTGGCTCTTTGCACTTCTCTCGTACGGCTCAAATCAGCTCTGCCAATGACTGCAATCTTGCTATTTGGATAGACAAATCCGTACTCCAAATCAATCGGCGTCACGCAAATGCCATTGCGAAAGGCTTGCACGCTGTCCATATATGTGCTGTACAACTCTTCTTCTTGAAGGTTGTCTATGATAGACTTTGCTTTGTGCTTGTCACCACAACACATTATCACCATAAAGCCCGACAAGTTGAAATTCCTAAGGTCGTCATAGAGCGCATTGTAATGCAAGTGATAACTGCTCAAATTGGACGTTTTTATATCGAAAATCTCGCTTGGTGCAAAGAGCAAATTGGAAGAGCTAATACTCGAAAATTCCAACACGGTTTGAGTTTTTAGCCTTTCTTTGATACTTTCTGCCCCTACAAATACGCCCAAATGTTTACGCAAAACAGAGCCGTCTTCTACCAACACTTTGACACGAGAAACGTTCTCTTGTTCGATGATTTTTATTTGGTCTTCGATGGCGCTTGGCTCGTCCAACACCACCACACAATCCGCTGGCAAATAGTCGAAAATAGTCGCCATATATTGAGTCATATAAGGCAGTAGCCATTGGACTTCTTGCCCGAACGTGTCACGAAAAGCAAAGCTATCCACAATCTCGCTGGCGTGATAATAGCTCTCTCCCGCCAATCTGTCTATGTCTTTGCGTGCTGATTTTACGCCCTCGTCCACCTCGTCTTTCGTCCACAAAAAGTCGTTGTTGGGCGGTATTGCCACTTCGAGCACTTCGCCCAAAGTAATCAAACTATCAGGGTCAAAAGTCTTGATATATTCTATCTCATCGCCCCAAAAAGATATACGGATAGGCATGTCCATATCCGAACAAAATACCGTCAAAATATCGCCTTTGAGCGAAAATGTATTCTTCTCTTCGACGCTCTCTTCCCTAGTATATCCAAGGCTAGACAACTTTTGCGCCAACTCGAACGGCTCGACATTGTCGCCTTTGTGCAATGATATAAATGCGCTGTCCAGTCTATTTGGTTTGGCAAAATATTGGAGCAACTCTTGCGGTGACACAATACAGCAATCAATCTCTCCATCTAAGATTTTTTTGAGCGTTTTTGCCTTTGCGCCCACGCTACTTTTCGATGAAGTTTTGCGATGGATAAGCAAGTCGTCATTGCCCCTTAGCATTGCCACTCTGTCGCCAAAATAGCTTTGCAAATAGCTGTATGACTTGGTCATATCAATCATATCTTTTGCCACATAGAGCACGAACTTGTCCAAACTGCCCGCAATATGCGCTCTGTGCGCTTTGGACAAAGAAAATGCAAGGCTACTCTTGCCACAAGATATAGCCTTATATAGCTTTCTGAGCGACTCGTCCATATTGTTTAGGGCGAGTATTTGTCTAAGTCCGCTGTCAATCAATCTTTACAACTCCGTTATATTTTCGCATCACGAGCTCAAAATCTCGTGTATTTATCCACTCTTCCAAAGCCTCCACGACCTTGGCAAGCACCTTGTCCAAGACTTGTTTTTTCTCTCCCACAATGTTGGACAAAACATAATCTCTAAGCGCCATTCTGCCACGCTCGTCGCCCACGCCTACCCTAATTCTTTTGAAGTTGGTAGTGCCTAGCTCTTGCACAATATTGCGCATGCCGTTGTGCGTGCCAGCCGAACCCTCTTTGCGAATACGGATAGTACCCATAGGCAAATCTATATCGTCATACACGATGATGATATTGTCCACGTCGATTTTGTTAGCTCCGATCAGTTGTTTTACACTCTCGCCCGACAAATTCATATAAGTTTGGGGCTTGGCAACAATGAGCTTTTCTCCCCCCGCATAACTAGACGAATGGACAGCTTGACAGCCCTTTTCCTTAGCTTTCAATCCTAGCTTGTCCATCAGCAAGTCTACCGCCATAAATCCTACATTATGTACGGTTTTTTCATATTGTTTTCCTGGGTTACCTAGTCCTACTATCAGCATTTTTCTTTCTTTTCTCCTTGAAGTATGTACTCAACAGCTCTCCGCATTCTTTTTCCAAAATGCCACCTTGCACATTGGGGCGGTGATTAAATCTCGTATCTTGCGCCAAATTGTAAAGCGTTCCGCAACAACCGGCTTTGGGGTCGTATGCTCCAAAATAAATATTGTCCACTCGTGCATTGATGAGCGCGCCACTGCACATAGCGCACGGCTCGAGAGTGACGTACATATCGCACCCCACCAGTCGCCAGTCGCCAAGCTTTTTGCACGCCCGCTCAATCGCCACCATCTCCGCATGATAATTGGCACACCCTTTCTTTTCTTTGAGATTGTGTGCCCTAGCAATGACAACGCCGTCTTTGACCACCACTGCGCCGATAGGAACTTCGTCGATTTTCCAACCAAGTTTGGCTTGCAATATGGCTTTTTTCATAAATTTTTCTTGTTCTGTATATCCCATACTATCTCTTCCAAAAGCTTTATCAAACCTTTGTTTTGTCTTAGTATTTCTTCATAGTGGTCTTCTAGATTTTCTATATTCCACTCGTCTTTTCCAATCTCGATTGTCACGCCAAGGTTGTGCGTGGTCGCTATGAACCAGTCCTTATATCCGCCCACACTGCCAAGGCTCTCTTCCAACTTATATCCGAGAAAATCGGCAATTTTTCGAGCCTCACTCTCGTGCGGGCAAAAGCCTTGCCAGCCGTGATACACGACTTCGCCTCTTGCGTGCAAACTCGCCGTAACCAGTGGCACAACTCGCTTGGTCAGCTTGACTAAGGCTTGCGTTTCGACTTCGCTCTCTGGAAAAAGTCCCACATAGTTTTCTCCGCCCGCCTCGAACGTATTATGCTTGCCCTTGCCCCAGTCGGCATTGAAGTTGACGTTGATATCTACGCCACGAGCATTGGCTTTCCACTTGTCGAATTGTCCGCTTGGATTGAGCCTTGTAAGCAATTCTTTTATGCTTTTATCTCGCACGCTCTCCAAGCCTTTCATAGCCAGCATACAGCCGTCAGGATTGGACATTGGCACGCACCACACGCCCACTTTGCCGTCGTATTCTTTCATCAAGTCGATTGCAAGTTGGCAAGTCAACCATTCTCTGCCGTGCACTCCCGCTTGAATCAAAATTTGTTCTCCCAGCATATCGCCCTTGTGCACAGCGACAATATCTCGCCCAAGCACCGACCGCCCTATCTTTTCGACAATTACGCCTTGACTTTTGAGCTCATTTATATCTTTGACCAAATCTTGCCATTCGTACATACTTATTGTATGAGTGACATATTATTTGTGATACACACTACCTTCGTTTATCATGAATGCTCGATATATTTGTTCTGCCAAAATTACTCGCATAAGTTGGTGCGGATAGGTCATTTTCCCAAAACATATCGACATTTTTGCTTGATCTAGCACTTCGCTACTTAGTCCATACGAGCCGCCAATCACGAAAGAAATTTGCGAAACACCGCCCGTCATATTGGACTCGATAGTATGAGCAAACTCCTCGGAAGAGAGTTGTTTTCCACGCAAATCGAGCGCGATAATCATACCCTTGCACTTCTCCAAAATCCTTTTTCCTTCCTTGATTTTGACCAATTCTATTTGTTTATCGGCTTCACCGCTCAGCATTTCTTCTGCCACTTCGATGACAGAAAACTTGCAAAATCTGCCCAATCTTTTGGCATACTCGTCCACTGCTTCACGATAAAAACTTTCCTTGATTTTTCCTACGCAAACAATATTTATATTCATTTGACATAATTGAGCACTGTGTTCATCACCCACACGCCTATTCCAAGAATGAGCGCATAGATAAGTGCTAGTCTTCCTTTTTTGTTGAGTTTTGCTTGATCTTCTCTGATGGTGGACATCATAACTTCACGCATTTCTTGGCTGTCGCATTGGTCTAGTTGAGTTTGGATAGCGTCTTTTTCCAAAGCCATTGCCAGCTTTTCGTCATTGGTATAAAAATGTTCTTGTACGCTCGCCACAATGTCTTTTGCCGCCACCTTGTCACGACTTACGCTCAATTTGTAGAAAAGCACCACTAGTCCAACTAGCACGCCTAACCCCACCACAAGCGAAATTGCCAACGTCCATTCAGGGAATTGCATATCCGCTTTGCCTATCTTGTTAAGAATAAAGTTGCCTGTGACTGCGATTGCATTGTTGACAAAGTGAATGATGACGCTCGACCAAATACTTCTGGTCATATAGTACACCCCGACGCACACCACGCCAAGGAAAAATTGGTGCACGAGTTGGATAGGACTGCCGTGCATGAGCGCAAATAGCGTCGCCGACAAGAACATACCGAACACCATACCTTTGTCGCCCAAAGCTCTGGCAATCATACCTCTGTACAAAAATTCTTCACATATAGCTGGCAAAATGCACATAAAAAGCAATCCAAGTATATACATTCCCCACGAGGTCATCTCAAGTGTTGACAGCGCACTTGTGTCAAAGCCCGTCCAAATAATAAATCTTACGAACCAGTTGGCAAGCGGTGCAAAAGCAAGTACGGTTGCCAGTGCGATGCCTACCAAGGTTGCAATTTGCCCTGCGCTCAACTTGGTTTTCCAACCTACTGAACCGAACAAATTTTCGCCCTTGATTTTCGAATAGACAAACGGTGTAATAAACATTGCCGTTTCGTTGAGTGTCACGAGCAAACAAACACCTGCTGTGGATTGGGTAAATTCTTTTGCCACGCCCGTTGCAACCAGCAACATACTGAACGCAAATTGGAGCAATATTTGCAAAATATAACTGGCAATGAACATAGCAAAGCCGTCATAGCTTTCCATCACACATACTGGCTTGTTGTTTAGGTTGTATTTTCTCATATTTCTATTACCTTTGTTGGGTGGAATTGACTTGCTACTTCCACGTCCAAATCTTTACCTTCTATTATTCCACTGCCCGCCAGCGTTTGCTTTGTGCACTCAAAAGCCAGTTCGGGAGTGTTGTTGTCTTGGCTCAAATGCGCCAATACTACTCTCTTTGTGCCACTTTGCACGAGTTTTACAAGCGTTTTGGCACACTCATCATTGCTAAGATGTCCGTTGCTTCCGGCAATTCTAGCTTTTAGATAGGCGGGATAACTGCCATATTTGAGCATTTTGACATCGTGATTGGATTCAAGCATCACTCCATCACAACCTTCAAGTTTGGTCAATGTGTTCTCGCTCACCCAACCAAGGTCGGTCGCCAATGCAAAAGTCTTCTTGCCGTCCGTCATCTTGTATCCAAGATTGTACGCCGAATCGTGTGGCAATCGGAATGGCTCGATGGCAATATCGCCTATCTCGAACGGCATATCCATATCCACCTCAGCCAAATTCGACAGCTCGCCTCTGTCCCAAAAATTGTTCACACTTTGCCAGTGCATATACACAGGCAAATGATATTTGTTGGACAATTTTGCAAGACCTTTGGTGTGGTCGCTATGCTCGTGAGTTATAATAATACCCGCCAAATCTCGCAATTCCACATTCAAAAGCCCGTCCAATCTCTTATTTAGTTCGCTCATTGACAATCCGTTGTCCACCAAGATATGAGTGTTGCCACTCGAAATCAAGGTAGCGTTGCCGTGACTGCCACTTGCTAGATTGCATACTTTCATAGCATTATTTTAGCATAATCGTATATTTTATACAACCTATACACCACATAGGTATGTAAAAATTTATATAAAAAAAGCAAGCCAACAGACAATTCTATCGGCTTGCATAATTGATTGGTTATTTGAAACTATCTTTTAGACCTGTGATAAGGTTGAATTCGTACTTGTCATTGTCGCCATAACCTTTAACAGCACTAAAATATCCCATTCTCATGAATTGGAAAGAGTCATATTCTTTGTTGTTTCTAAGGTCAGCCTCGCCCTTTGCGTTGGCAAAAACTTTGTGGCTATCTGGCGTCAAACGGTCGTTGAAATCGCCTTCGCCATCGAGGAGCAAATAGTCATATTCGTGCAAAACAAGGTCGATACAATCTTTTGCATTTACCCATTGGATTACGCCCTTGACTTTGATACCTGCATTGACGCCACCGCTTATGCTGTCAGGGATATAGTTGCACACAACTTGGGTGACATTGCCGTTCTCGTCGCACTCGTGAGATACGTATTCGAGGATATAAGAGCCTTTTAGTCTTACCTTGCCACCCACAACAAGACGCTTGTATTTTGGTGGTGGATTGACAGCAAAGTCCTCTCTGTCGATATAAAGTTCTCGGCTGAAAGTCACCTTGTGAGTAGTCATTTCTTGAGCGTTTGGATTGTTCTCAATGTCATAAACTTCATCTTCGGTAGCATTTGCTACGATGAGTTTGATTGGGTCTTTGACTACCATTCTTCTGTCAGCATTTTGGTTGAGATAATCTCTTACAAAGTGTTCGAGCATCGCAACGTCAACTTCGCTGTTGGACTTGGAAACACCGATTGCCTCGCAGAAGTTGCGGATAGCTGGAGCTGGATAACCACGCTCTCTCATACCGCTTAGCGTAGGCATTCTTGGGTCGGACCAGCCTGTTACTTTGCCTTCGTCAACAAGCTTTTTGAGATATCTTTTGGACATAATTGTACGAGTCATTCCCAGTCTTGCGAACTCGATTTGTTGTGGAAGTTTGCCAAAACCGCAGTTGATTTTCACCCAATCATATAGCGGTCTGTGGTCCTCAAATTCTAGTGTGCAAATGCTGTGAGTAATACCCTCGAAAGCATCTTCTAGTGGATGAGCAAAGTCATACATAGGATAGATGCACCACTTGTCGCCTGTGCGGTGGTGGGTAGCTCTCAAAATACGATAGATGACAGGGTCACGCATGTTCATATTTGGGCTAGCCATATCAATTTTTGCTCTCAAAACCTTTTCGCCATCAGCGTATTTGCCCGCTTTCATTTCTTCAAAAAGTTGTAGATTTTCTTCGATAGATCTATCTCTGTTTGGGCTGTTTTGTCCTGGCTCGGTCAAAGTGCCACGAGTAGCTCTTATTTGGTCAGCGTTGTAGTCGCACACATAAGCCAACCCCTTTTTGATAAGTCCTACTGCACATTCGTACATTCTGTCGAAGTAGTCAGACGCATACAACTCCTTGTCCCACTCGAAGCCTAACCATTTGATGTCTTCTTTGATAGAATTGACGTATTCTATATCTTCCTTGCTTGGGTTGGTATCGTCATAACGCAAGTTGCATTTGCCGTGATATTTTTCTTTCATACCAAAGTTGATGCACAAAGACTTGGCGTGTCCTATATGCAAATAGCCGTTTGGCTCAGGTGGAAAACGAGTGATAATCTCATCGCAATCACCATTTGCCAAGTTTTCGTTGATAATTTCTTCAATAAAGTTAGTTGACTTGATTTCTTCCATACTAAAACAATCCTTTAATTTCTAGTGTTTTTTCATCTATTGTCATGCCCAAAGCACTTGGTTTTTTGCTAAGTCCTGGCATAAGCATAATACTTCCGCATACTACCACCGCAAACTCTGCACCGCCTCTTATCTCTATGTCTTGCACATTGAGTTCGAAACCCACAGGTCTGCCCAATTTGGTAGCGTCATCAGAGAAAGAATATTGCGTTTTCGCAATACATATTGGCATTTTGCCATATCCAGCTTTCTCAATGAGGTCAAGTGATTGCTCGGCTTTTGCCGAATATTTTACGCTAGACGCACCATAAATTTTGGTTGCCACAGCGTTGATTTTTTCTTTCATTGACATATCGTCATCATAGCACATACGGAAATTGCTTGGCTTGTCCATAGCTGCAAGTACGGCATTGGCAAGCTCGACAGAGCCTTCTCCACCCTTTGCCCAACACTCGCACAAAGCACAATCAGCGCCCAGCTCTTTGCAAGTATTTTGCACAAGCTCAATCTCTTTGTCGCTGTCGGTAACGAATTTGTTGATAGCCACCACGACATTGACTCCGTACACGTTTTTGAGGTTTTGGATATGTCCCACAAGGTTGGATATACCGCTCTTCACTGCCTCGACGTTCTCGATTGCGACGTCTTCTTTCTTGATACCGCCGTTGTATTTCAGCGCTCTAACGGTCGCCACCAATACCACAACTTTTGGCACAAGTCCAGCCACACGGCACTTGATATCAAGGAATTTTTCTGCTCCTAGGTCAGCTCCAAAGCCAGCCTCTGTCACGACAATATCTGCTAGACTCATTGCTGTCTTGGTAGCGATAATGCTGTTGCAACCGTGAGCAATGTTGGCGAATGGACCGCCGTGCACCAATGCAGGAGTGCCCTCCAAAGTTTGGACAAGGTTTGGTCTCATAGCGTCTTTCAAAGTGATTGCCACAGCGTCCACCACGCCCAAGTCTTTGCAATATACAGGCTCATTGTCATGGTTGTAAGCCACTATAATATTGCCAATTCTTCTTTTTAGATCTGACATATCGCTAGCTAGACACAAAATTGCCATCACTTCTGATGCGGCAGTGATATTGAATCCGTCTTGTCTAGGCACGCCGTTGACACTTCCGCCCAAACCGCACACGATACTGCGCAACGCTCTGTCGTTCATATCCAGGCATCTCTTCCACAAAATTTTGGTTGGGTCAATTCTCAACTCGTTGCCTTGATGAATATGATTGTCCAAAATAGCGGAAATCAAGTTGTTGGCGCAAGTAATGGCGTGCAAGTCGCCTGTAAAGTGCAAGTTGATATCTTCCATTGGCGCAATTTGAGCCCAACCGCCACCAGTTGCACCGCCCTTAACTCCAAAGACAGGACCTAGTGAAGGCTCTCTGAGTGCCAAACATACACTTTTACCAAGCTTGTTCAATCCGTCCGCAAGTCCAATCGAAGTGGTAGTTTTGCCCTCTCCGAAAGCTGTTGGATTGATAGCAGTTACCAAAACCAATTTGTCAGTCTTAGGCTTGATATCGCACACGACTTTGGCTTTGTATTTGCCATAGAACTCGATATCGTCGCCACCAAGTCCAAGACGAGCTGCGACATTCTCGATACGTTCCAATTCCACCGAATTTGCAATCTCAATATCAGTTTTCATATTCACTCCTTGTCATACATATTATTTTATATTTTAATACTCAATAAGTCAAGAGTCTTTTTATAATAAACGCATATTCTCCCGCCATTTCTTCTTTTTCGCTGTTTACACGCAAGTTTTTTTGTGCTAAAATAATAACTGGGAGAAAAAGTTATGAAAATCAGTCAAAATACCAAAAACAAACTAATCGCAACAACCATTGTTTTGTTTGCGCTTCTTATCATCGCCGGACTTATTTGTATGACGATACTTTTCGCAACACGTGTGACTGCCGATGATCTCATCGACATTCCTATCTACAAATTGTCCAAACAACACAAGGTAGTCGTAGACAAAACCAACTCATATCTAGGTCACCCTGACCTTGTTCTCACTGATGGTGGCAAGCTCATTACTATGTACCCATCAGGGCATGGCAAAGGCGCAATCATCACCAAAACGAGCGATGACCTTGGCGAAACTTGGTCGGATAGACTTCTCACCACTCCACGCAGTTGGGACGACTCGCAAGAGACTCCTATCCTATACAAAATCAAGACAACGGCAGGCGTGCCATACATTTTGCTCACTTCAGGTTGTCCGCATTGGGGAGTCAACAGCCCATACCAAGCCAATGGTTTCAACTCTTCTATCTCTGCCGATGACGGCAAAACTTGGACAGAATTCGACAACTGGTATGGCACTCAATGGGCAAGCGAACAAGCAGGTCGCAAGCCTTTCGATTGTATTGTTGCAATGTCATCACTCACCCAACTCAAAGACAAAGACGGCAATCTCAAAGACGAATGGATGGGCACTTTCCACGACCACGAATTCATCAACTACAAGTCCATTCTTACCATTGTAGATGGCAAGCCAGTATGGTCTGAGCCAACGCCTTTTTTGTCCGAACATAGAGAAATCGAGCTGAATTCTGCAATGTGCGAATTGGAGATTGTCCGTGAGCCAAAGACCGATACACTCATCTTGATTGCTCGTGCCAACAGCAGAAAAACCAATTCTATGATATCTTTCTCAGATGACGAAGGCGAAACTTGGAGCACTCCAAAAGAGTTGCCAAACGAGCTCACTGGCGATCGCCACAAAGCAGAAGTTGACAGCGCAACAGGCAAGCTCGTTATCAGTTTCCGCCAAGTCATTCCAATGCACAAGCCAAACGCTTTCTCGGGTTCCAAATTCGTTGGCAACAGCTGGGTTGCTTGGGTTGGCACTTTCGATGACCTTATGAGCTACAAAGATGATGACTCGACCAATGACCGCAAAGGCACTGCCCAAATCGTACTTGGCACCAACAACGTTTTCAGTGGCGCTGACACAGGATATTGTGGCATAGTCAATGTCGATGGAGAATTTATTCTCACTTCATACGGCTATTTTAGTTCTTTTGCTACCAATCCTTACATTATGTGCGTTCGTTTCAAACTTAGCGATTTTGGTATTCACTAATATTCCTCAACGGACAAATTGGTGATATGTATTGAGTTTTTGGGTGTTTTTTGTTCAAAACTTTAATCATTATACAAAAAAATCTCGACATTATCTTCGAGATTTTTTTATTTGTTTTAACCAATTTGAGTGAAAAATTAATCTTGCATGCAAGTGTATGGATATAAAAATTAAAACACAACCACAAATGATTATTTACCCAATACTGACAATTTGATTTTGAAGACAACCTTTTTGATAGGTTTGTCGTCCACCGCAATCCCCGGAGCATGTGCATCTTGTGGATAGTAAATGCCAAAATCCAATGTGTCTAAGAGCATAAACTCAAAGCCACCTTGCCAAAAAGCAATGTCCTTGTTCTCATCATATTCTTGCGTGTTGACAAGTCGCTCCTTTGGCGCATAACCTATGATTTCTTTCCCTTGCAAAATAAATTGAATATCGATATAGTTGTTATGCGTTTCCGCAACAGCGTCGTCTTTGTCCTTACCTATAAAGGTCATGACATTATAATATAAATCGTCATCGACATCTACCCTACCGCACGGTGTATTTTCGTCCATTTTGATAGCCAAATCAAGTGCCTTGTCGAATGCAGAGCATATGCCTACATAACTTTTGAAATTCTTTATGCTGTCTTTTATCATAGCCACCTCTTGCAATAATTTTAGCAATTATAGCCATCAATTGCAACAACTTTTTGGATATGCTTGCAAAAAATTATATAGCGAAAGCTGTCGCTGATGACACCGCAATAACAATTCCCCACAATATGCCAAAAATGACCGATGTAATCACCCCCGCCAAAGCGCCCTTTCCTGCACTCTTAGCTTTGAGCGGTGTATTGTCTTTCCACAAAATGAACAATATTAAGCCCACAATTGGGAAAAAGAAACTTAGAACACCAAATCCAGTGTTTGGAGCATCATGCTCGCTTGATGATACTTGTGGTTTTGTTTCCAAAGAGCGTCCGCAATGCACGCAGACAACCGCGTTGTCGTGAACTTCTTGTCCACAATGTTGACAGTACTTCATAGGTAATACCTCCTTAAAATGAAAAAAGTGCGCAGACAGACTACGCACCTAAAAACGCAGTCGAGCCTGTTGCGACACAGTTTTCCCCAAATAGGATAATGCCGACATACATTTTTAACAAATAATATGTCCTATTTGAGAAATATTAAACTATGTCGCATCTTTATCTTACCATAACATTGCGTAAATTGTCAATGGTTTTATTCGCAGTATATTGAGATAATTTAGATTGTGGGTTGCTATACTTGAATACAGCTTTCTTTATCTTGCCACTGCCCACGCCAGGAGCGTGCACGTCTTGTGGAAAATATATACCAAAATCGCCTTCTCCTAGTGTATTCCATTCCCAAACAGCCTGCCAAAATGCAATGTCTTTGCTCTCATCATACACTGCCGTGTTGCTTGCCAATTCTATTGGGCAATACCCTATCTTTTCCTTGCCATTCAGCACCATTTGTATATCGGCAAATCTTTGGTGATTTTCGCCAACTACCATATCGATATTCTTGCCATCGAACTCCATCACATTGTAGAAAAGTCCATCACACACTTCATAGTGTCCGTTGGGAGTGTCGCTGTTCAAGGTTACGGCAATATCCAAAGCCTTTTTCACAAGCGGACTAACTCCCACATAAATATCTTTGTTTTTTATATTATCTTTTATCATATTTCACCTCTCACACATTGTACCACTCTTTGTTTATCTTATCAATGCTTTTAGTATTTTCACCTGACAAAACAAACAAAACTTAAAACAAAATAGAAGAGCAACGCCCAACAATCGGCATATCTACTCTTCTATTTATCACTTTTTATGCTTTGATTTGTCGTTTTTTATAATGCAACCCAAGCATTACAAACCAAACGACGCAACCTATTGCAAACAACACGTCTGTCACTATACTCAATGGCTTTGCAACGCTCAGTAGTATAGTATCTATCGCTAGTACCGATATTATCGCTTTTGCCACTTCCAATACTGCCAAAACTACCGTAAGTGATGGGCATATCTTTTTGTTCAATAGCAGGTCAAATACCAATATCGTCAACAATATAGGCAGATAGATATAGCCATGCACGATGAGATTTATATCCTTAGTAGTATGACCTATATGCAATGTAAGTACAAAAAACATTATAGTTATATAACAAAATGCCAACCCAAACAATACTTTTCGCACAACTTCTTCTTTGCTACTGCACGCCACAATGCCTGCGTTTTCATCAGCCATTGCACTCACTTCAACACTTTTTTGTCTATAGCGTCTATCTAGTTTTTCAAACCATATCACACTTCCCACAATGAGTAAAATATCTGTCACAAGTCCTATCGTAAGTGGTATCGCATAATGCACTTGCTTAAAACAACTGAAAATATATGCACTGAGACCGTTGATTATCGCCACTATATGTAGTCCGATTTCAAGCTTTGTATCTATTTTTTTGCCAAGCAATATCTCGAAGATAGCCAGCACAATAAGCATTGGACATATCAATATACCAAGCACATAAAAACTCCATATCGACAAAACTATCAATTCATTGCATTCTTCATAAACGTGTGAATATCTCTTTAGGGCAGTTTGTCCATAAGGAGCAAGCCATATGGCAAAGAAAAAAATCAGCACAAGTTGGACAAATACATACAACCCAAAGCACCACTTTCTGCCTGTATTTCTAGACTTTTCCATATATCACACCTCCACAATTTAGCTTGTTGTAATAGCTAGCCAAACTTTTCGATTGCCAGCCAAAAAGTATTGACGCTTGATATGCAATTTATCTTTTAAGTAGCAATCGAACGGGCAATCGTACACCTGCCCCACAACCATACTACAAAACATTATGAAAACAAGTTTTTGGTCACTGCTTTCATAAAACTTTTTCTTTTATTGTATCGCAATTTGTAATAAACTACAATCGATGAGATAATATATTTTACATTGATTTTACATACAGATAAGTTTTAATAACATTTTTAACTATCTAACTCCTGACTCGCCAAAAGTCTAAACTTACTGCTTGATTTGTATCAACCATACTTTTCAGATTTTAGCAAATAACACTTCTATTGTCTTTGATTATTGAAATTTCGAGTATACAAAATATAGCTCCAACGCAACAGCGCTTAGACCTAACAATTTTGCTCGCCAATTAATTTCCTTATAAAACAAAACAAGTAGGATTGCTCCTACCATCGAAAAGAAAAATATAATTAGCACCACTAAAACAGAGAAAGAAGATTGTAAGCGATAATTGATTTATACTCTTGGGTTGCCCCTTGAGTGACCAACTTTGTGTTGGCCTCGACTAGATGTAGCTATAAGCTACTCCTTAAAAGGAGGTGATCCAGCCGCACCTTCCGATACGGCTACCTTGTTACGACTTCA
>OQVS01001436.1_pt1 | contig 16196 bp, 11 predicted proteins | sample 1691601 | NCBI WGS metagenome assembly OQVS01 (sample SAMN03418268, study PRJEB22391) | human gut metagenome | biome: human-gut; feature: organic feature; material: feces | host: Homo sapiens | place: Tanzania | collected 2013-01
GTTTTGCGAAGTTTACGAAAAGGCCCTGAGCGGTCTCGGGACGCAGGTAGCAGGTGGAACTGGAGTCCTCGGTAACGCCGATGGCAGTCTTGAACATGAGGTTAAACTTGCGGATGGGGGTGAAGTCGTGCTTGCCGCAGACGGGGCAGATGACATCCTCGTGGGATGCGATAAATGCGTCCATCTCGTCAAAGCTCATTGCATCGACATTGACCTCGTGGTGCTCCTCGGCGATGAGTTTGTCGGCTCTGTGGCGGGATTTGCAGGCCTTGCAGTCGAGCAGGGGGTCGGAGAAGCTTGACACATGGCCGGTGGTGACCCAAGTCTGGGGGTTCATGATGATGGCAGCGTCAAGACCGACGTTGTAGGGGCTTTCCTGAACGAACTTCTTCAGCCAGGCCTTCTTGACATTGTTTTTGAACTCCACGCCGAGCGGGCCGTAGTCCCAGCTGTTTGCAAGTCCGCCGTAGATCTCGCTGCCTGCGTAGATATAGCCGCGGTTCTTGCACAGGGCGACGATCTTGTCCATTGATTTTTCGGAATTTTTCATTTTTACATCCTTTCCTGCGGCTGGCTGCCGCAGCAAAAATTTTATTGAGACACAATGCTTGTCTACGAACAATAACTATACCATGTATAAAGATTTTTTACAACTAATGATAATAATAAAACAAGCCCCGGAAAGGGGCTTGTTAGGTGATTTATCAGTAGTCTACGGGTTCACTGAACGGCTTTTCGAGGCACTCGGGGTGCTCGAGGATGTACTTGAGCAGTCTCACGCTCTTGGAGTAGTAGTAGCCGTCGGCAATGCGCTCGTCGATGGTCAGACCCAGGTCGACGCTGTTTTTAAACTCAACATTGCCCTCGTCGTCGTAGAACGGGCGCTTTTTCGTCTCACCCACGATGACAAACAGCGAGGCTGTGCCCCAATTGCTCAAGTGGTGGTAGCCGCTGCGCAGCTTGATAGAGCCGAGGTTTGATAAAATGACGGAAGCGTAGTTGAGGTCGGTCTCTATGAGAAACTGCGGCACGAGACCGTGTCTGTCGAGCCAGCGGAGTATCATAAAGATGAACTTAAGTATGGGGCGGGGTATCTTCCTGAGGATATCCATAGCGTCGCTTGAGGCATCGCCGCCGCCCTTTTTGACGGTGGTTATCTGCTTGTACAGATCCTCACGCAGGGTGTCAATGGTGGTGTTTTCGTTTGCGTGAATAAATGCCATACCCTCTTCGGAGGTGTCCTCAAAGCGCTTTTTGACAACGAATGCTGCGCTTAGGTCATTGCGCTGATACATGTTTTTGTTCGCAATGAAGCGGTTGAGCTTGGGTCTGAGCACGATGACCTTGAGTATCGCCGCAACTATAATGTGGAAAAGTGTGAACTTAAATTCGGGATTTTCGGCATTGCGCTTTGCAAGGTATGCGTCAATGTTCGTAAGGTCGATGCGCTCGGAGATATACGCCTCATTGTCGCTGCGATTGATATATATCATCGGCATGATGATGTGCATGCTGTCAATGTCACGCAGAAGCTTACCGTCTCTGCGGTCACCGAGGCGCCTTCTTGTGTCGCTCATATTCTATACCTCTTTGTAAACTATTTTTATGATTATGTATAGATTTTAGCACATAAACCCGAGATGTCAAGAATATATCTCTTGACACGGACAAAGCCGTGGTATACATTCAAATGTAAATTCTTGAACGGTAAACTGTTTTGAGGTGTGTTGGTAAATGAGTTTTGCGGACATTTTTCTTATTGGCATAGCGCTGAGTATGGATGCCTTCGCCGTGAGTATCTGCAAGGGCTTGTCGGTGCAGAAGGTGCAGCTTAAGCACATGCTTATCGCCGGACTGTATTTCGGCGTTTTTCAGGCGCTTATGCCGCTGACGGGGTATCTGCTCGGCTTCAAGCTTGAGCACTTTATCCAGAGCATCGACCACTGGATAGCCTTTGTGCTGCTGGCGATAATCGGCGGCAACATGATAAAGGAAGCGCTGAGCAAGGACGAGACCGAGCACGACGCAAGCTTTGCGTTCAAGGCGATGCTCCCGCTTGCCGTCGCAACGAGCATCGATGCGCTTGCCGTCGGCATAAGCTTTGCGTTCCTCGGTGTTGAAATCGTTCCGGCGGCGCTTCTAATCGGCGTTACGACCTTCGTTATTTCGGCTGTGGGCGTTTGGGTCGGCAATGCCTTCGGCTCAAGGTACAAGTCAAAGGCCGAGCTTGTCGGCGGTGTCGTCCTCATACTCATCGGAGTTAAGATACTGCTGGAGCATCTTGGAATAATCTAAATGTCTAAACTCAAAAACTACATTTCCATAATCATAATGCTTGCGCTCATCGCCGTTGTCGGAGCGCTGCTTTTAACGGGCGTTTTGGATGTTGACAGGATAATCAATGCTGTCCAAAGCAACAAGCCCGTGGCGCTTTTGGCGATACTGGCGCTGTTTGCCGTCAAGGGCTGCTCAATGGTCATCCCGTTTGCGGCGGTGTGTATCGGCACCTCGCTCGTGTTCGACCTTAAAACGGCGCTGGCGATAAACATCGTCGGCACGGCCATCTGCGTTTCCGTGTCGTATGTCATCGGCAGGTTTTCAAAGGAGCTGACCTTCGATAAAGCGATAGCGAAGTACCCGAAGCTCAAGAAATATTTCGACAATGCGGGCGAGTACAGCTTCACATTTTGCTTTGCGCTTCATACTCTGCATCTATCCACCGAGGCGCAGGGCGTGCTGTTCGGGCTTTTGCGCACGCCGTATTTTGCGTATCTTGCAGGCTCGATGCTTGCGCTGCTGCCGAGCCTTGCGTATTTCACCGTCCTCGGCGATAACTTCGATTTAAAAAATCCGCTGTTTTGGGCTTTTCTCGCCGTCGATCTGCTCACGGTCGTAATCGGACTTATCTACGCAAAGCGCAATATAATAGACGGAAAAGGCAAAGGCAAAAAGAACTAAGAAAACTAGGCGTAGCGGGTCAAATCCAATACGTAGCAGGGGGAGTGTGAGGGGGACAAGGTCCCGCCTCAAATTCGATAAATAGCCATCAAAAACGCCTGTTAAGGCTTTTTGACGAGCATAGCGAGATTTTTCGTGAAGCAAAGCTTCACAAAAAATGTGGCGTTTTTTGAAGCGTGCAAAAAGGTCATGGACTTTTTTGCACGCTGAAAAGGACAGGTCACAGTGACCTGTCCTTTTTCATTGCAATTATCATCTTAACATTTGACTTGTGAACACGATATCCTCGCTGCCTATGCCGATGATATCGCCGGTGAACAGCCGCTCCTTGCGCTCAATGCGGCGGCCGTTGAGGTATGTGCCGTTCGTGGAGTTTAAGTCCGTCAGATAATAGTGCGAGTCAATGTACTCTATCTTGCAGTGTATCCTCGAAACCTTCGGGGCGGAATAGATAAAGTCGCAGTCTGCGCCCCTGCCGAATATCCACACCGTTTTGCCGTCACGGGGTGCGGCGGCGGGGACATTCACGGTTTTTTCGCCGGGATTATGAAAGAAGTCGAAGAGCTCTTTGAATTTTGCGTCGGCCATACTGCACCTCCGTGTAAAGCCATTTCATGTGATCAGTATAGCATATGATTTGCCGTTGGCAATGATAAAATAAAATTTTTTTGACGATATGTAAAATTCCCGTTCAGCCTGCCACGCCGTCGTTGAAATTTTAACGGGTTTAGTGTAAACTGTTGTTGATTATCTCCATTTAGGTGAAAGAATGAAAAAGATCGCACTGTGGGAGGCCAAGCATCCCAAAACGGTACTTTTGCTTGCTGTGCTGCTGCTCATTCCGGCGCTCATCGGCTTTGCCTGCACGGGCGTTAACTACGATATCCTGTCGTATCTGCCGGATGAGCTGGAGTCTATGCAGGGCGAGCAGGTGCTCGACGATACATTCAATACGGCCGGCATATCCATCGTCATAACCGAGGATATGCAGCCTAAATATACCCTTGCGCTCAAAAACGAGATACTCAAGGTCGAGGGCGTTGCCTCGGTCATATGGGTCGACACGCTTGCCGATATCGGCATACCCGCCGATGCGCTGCCGGATGTTCTCAAGAACATTTTCTACAGCGCCGACGGCACAAAGACCATGATGCTCGTGCGCTACGACCCCGCAGGCGGCGAGGGCAGTGATTTAAAGGCAATTGCGCAGATAAAAACGCTTTTGGGCGAAAATGCGTTCATGAGCGGGCTTTCGGTCATCGTTGACGACACGAGGGAGATATGCGACAGCCAAGCGCCGCTTTATATCGCCGTTGCAGTTGCGCTTGCGCTGGCGGTCATGGCGCTCATGATGGAGTCGTGGTTTCAGCCGCTCATTGTGCTGCTGTCGCTGGGAATTGCGGTGCTCTACAACATGGGCACGAACTTCTTCCTCGGTGAGATATCGTTTATAACCCAATGCGTTGCGGCGGTTTTGCAGCTTGGAGTTACGATGGACTATTCCATCTTCCTTATAGACCGCTACTCCGAGGAAAAGGAGCATTACCCCACCCGTGAGGAGGCGATGGCCGCCGCCGTCACCAAGAGCTTTGCGGCCTTGGCGGGAAGCTCCTTGACCACGGTGTTCGGCTTTCTTGCGCTGTGCTTCATGCACTTAAAGCTCGGCTTTGACATCGGCTTTGTCATGGCAAAGGGCGTTTTGTTCGGCATACTCACCGTTGTGTTCGTCCTGCCGTCAATAGTGCTCATTTTCGAAAAGCAGATACTCAAGTACCGCCACCGCAGCTTTATCCCCGATTTTACGAAGGTCAATGTGTTTACGCTCAAGCACAAAAAAGCCTTTGCGCTCATCTTCCTGCTGCTTTTGGCGCCGAGCTACCTCATCCAAAAGGACATTGACCTGTACTACAGCATGAACAAGGCGCTGCCCGGGTACCTAACCTCCATGCAGGGCTTTGAAAAGCTCAAAAATGACTTTGACATGGCGTGCACGCAGTTTGTGATAGTCGACGATTCCATTCCGGCGGCAAAGCTCATGGAGATGGAGCAAAAGCTCGAGAACATGGACGGAGTGAGCTCACTGCTTGCGTACAATTCAATTGTCGGCCCTGCGATACCGGACGATATCCTGCCGGACGAAATTATGCAGCTTTGCAAGCAGGACGGCTTGCAGCTGTTTCTCGTTAACTCCAAATTTGACCCCGCAACGCCGGAGCTGACGGCGCAGCTGCAGCAGATGGAGCAGATAGTCAAAAGCTACGACCCCAACGCCTACATAACCGGCGAGGGTGCGATAGAGCAGGGACTTATCGACACCACGGATCGTGACTTTGCAGTCACGGCGGTGCTGTCTGTTGCGGCGATATTTATACTTATCGCCATCGTGTTCAAATCAGTGACCCTGCCGATAATTCTCGTTTTGTCCATCGAGCTTGCCATCTGGCTCAACTTGTCGCTGAGTGCTATCATGGGCAAGGAAGCTTCGTTTGTCGACCCCACGGTCATAAACTGCATCCAGTTAGGCGCAACGGTCGACTATGCGATATTGCTCACCACAAGATTCCGTGAGGAGCTGCGCTTTGCACCCAAGCAGGAGGCCATGCTCAAGGCCGTCAAAATGGCGCAGCAGTCGATATTCCAAAGCGCCGCCGTGTTCTTTGCAGCGACCTTCGGCGTGTATGTCGTGTGCGATATCTACATCGTGCGTGGCATGTGTGCACTGCTTGCAAGGGGCGCTATCATCAGCGAATTTGTCATCATACTGTTCCTTGCCCCGCTTTTAGTCGTGTGCGAGGGCTTTATCGCAAAAACCACACCGAGCTGGCGCCTGTCCGCTCAAGAGGAGGACTGACCATGCAAAATAATATGCCCAAAAGGGCGCTGAGCCTTGCTCTGGCGGCGGCGCTTATTGTGAGCACCTGTGCCGGATGTTCAAAAAAGACGGATGACACGCCCGAGCCGACCGAAAAGCCCAGACAGGCAGTGTATAAGCTCACCGATGCCGCCGTTACAAAGGATGAAACGGTGTTTATAAACATATCCCCCGGCGGCGAGGTGAAGAAGGTTAATGTCACAGACAGGCTTCACACCGACATGCCGCAGGTGAGGATAGAGGATAAGACCGACCTTAAAAATGTTGCCGATGTCAAGACCTTCATCGAGCCCGTTATAAAGGGCGACAAGATGTATTGGGACATGGACTCAACAGACCTTTACTACAACGGCGTAAGCGAAAAAGAGCCGCCCATGAGCGTTTCGGTGAAGTACTACCTTGACGGCGAGGAGATAGCCCCCGACAAGCTCTCCGGCAAAAGCGGAGAGGTGAAAATGACAGTCACCGTCACAAATAAGCTCACAAAGAGCGTCAAGCTCGGCGGCAAGAGCTACTCCATGCAGTGCCCCATGCTGTTTTTAGGCGGCATGATCATGCCTGAGGAGACCTTCAGTGAGGTCACGACCGACAACGGCGTTATCCTCGGCGACGGTGCGCATAAGCTCGTGTGCTTCATGGGCGTGCCGGGCATGAGCAAGAGCCTGGGGCTTGACAGCATCGGCCTGTCGGCGCTCGGCAATGCCCTCGGCCGCAGCAGCTACACCGTCACCTGCAAGGCAAAGGATTTTGCCTTCGGCAACATGATGTTTGTCGCCGTGCCGTTTTCGTCTATCCGTGCGCTCGGCTTCAGTGATGTGTCCGTGAGCGTCGACGGCATGAAGGATATGCTGTCAGACCTTGAAAACCTCATGAACAGCTTTGCGTCTTTGGATATAAACGGCATGATACAGGTGCTCTACGGCAATGCCGAGCAGATAGAAACGCTCATAAACGCAGTCGGCGATGCCTCAAAGCTCTACGAGGAGAACAAGGCGCTCATCGACATGCTCAATAAGTACATCACCGCAGGCAATCTCGATGCGCTCGAGCGGGTGCTCAACGACCTTGAAAAGATAGATACCGACAGCATCGGTCAGCTTGCAAATTACAAGCCGTTTAAAAATCTCGTGAACCTTATCTCAAAGCTCGACAAGAACCTCGGCAATCTCGTGCAGTTCACGCAGGATTACCTTAAGATAGCACCAATTTTCGAGGATATAAACAAAGACCTCAAAAATGCCGAGATAAAGAACGCCATCGATAATCTGCCGCAGACAATAAAGAAGCTGCGCTCGCTCGTCGATGTCCTGCGCCAGAGTGAGGATCTGCTGAAGCAAACGAGCAAGGTGTTCAACTCCGAAAGCATCAAGAAGATAATGGATTTTGCAAATTCAATTGAAACGAACGAGAGCCTCAATAAGCTCACCAAAGCCCAAGCCCAGCACCTCGCCGAGCGCCTGCAGGCGTGGCTCGACTTCGGCGAAAGCTACAGCATCTTCACCCAGCGCACCTCGAACCAAACCTCCAGCGTCGTGTTCGTGTACAAAGCCGAAGCGATATGACCTGCGCTGGAAATCGAATAAGAAAAGCCACACGACAAAGAAAACCTGTCGTGTGGCTTTTTGATTTGGAATAATATTAGTATCTTGTCCACCGCTTGCCGCAATAATTACATTCATAGGTGTCAAAGCCATCTTTAGTTGTGTAATGTTTAAAGCTTGAACTGCCGCCGACCGTGTGCTGAAGCTCGGAGACGGTGAACTTGACCTCGGCGAAGTGCTCTATGACGGTTTTCTCGGTTTTGCGCTCGGCGGCTTAGGTGCTGGGACGCAGATACTCAACGGCAACTACCGCATTAAGAATGAGATACAGGAAAGAGCCAACGCACAAAAGACGCTTGCCAAAACCGTTGCTCAAAAAGCAAAAGACCCCGAGACGGTGAAAGCAGCGGAGGCAATGGCGCAGAAGCTTGAGGACGGCGAAATGCTCACGACCGAAGAAGTCGAAACTCTTGATAGTGCGCTGAAAGCCGCCACGCAGGCCGAGGAGGCCACCGAGACCGTTCAGCAGGAAGAAGCAGCCCCCGCCGAGAAAAAGCCCCTGACACCCGTTGAAGCCATTGTAAGAGTGGCACAAGGCAAAGTCGGCAACGAAAGCGAAAAATTGAATATTGACAACACCGCAAACCGCAACTATACTGAAAACATAAACAGCAATGAACAAGGAGGCGTACCCAATGACAGCAACAGAGTGGATAGAGGAATGGTTGAGGGAGTTCCCGAGGGACAATTTTCTGGTGGACGAGATGCGGGAGGACGGCAAGACGGACGAGGATATCAAGGACTTTCTCGAGGGGATCTAACCCAGAGCGTTAAGCGTGTATTGAATGACAGCGGTGTTGTCGCAACAGAGTTAAAGGATTACTCTGCCGACAGCACCGCTTTTTCTAATGCTCTTACAGCGGCAAGAGCGGCAGATGCAAAAAACGGATGGGCTGTGTCTCCGCAAGACACGAACGAATTGCAAGGCAAGCACTTGCTCATGGATGCAAACGGGACAATCGGCCTTGCCATAACTTCTGACGGCGATGTTGAAGCTGTGTTCAAAAACAAAGCACTAAACAAAACTCGCCATGCAATGGACGGTGTTATGCCGCAGGCTATTGCGGCGGGAGGCTTGAAGCTGGACTGCTACGGGAAAGACCTTGTGCGTATCTATGAGCAGTACGGTTTTACGCCTGTTGCCCGTGTTGAGTTTAACCCCGAATATGCTAATGAAGGGTGGACACCCGATAAGGGCACTCCGGACATATACTTTATGATGGCGACAGATCTTGACCCCGACAGCGTTGCACGAAATTTCGGTAATTATCCCGTTTTGACAAAGGCGCAGCTTGATGCGCTCCCAGTTATGGATTACGACGAGGCTTATGCGTACAGAGACGAACTCTTGGCGCAGCAACAATCCAACCTCCCCGAGGGCATGGGCGCTGCATCTGCAAAGTTCACCGGCGAAATGACACCTGCCGAAAAGTGGGTAGCCGAGGCGCAGGGCAAGAGCGACAATGCGCTGCACGATATCAGCAACGCAGCGCAGCGTAATCTTGCCGAACAGCAAGGACGAGCCCCACAGGAAATGCCTAAAGTCGACCTTAACGGTATGCTGACTTCCAAGACTGCGAATACAGCGCAAAACAGCGGTGTCACTCCGCAGAATATGTCCGATGCTATTCTGAACGATGCGGCGAACAGCCGGTTTTCATACTATGCGTATTCGGACGAGGAGGCACTTACCAAAGCCAAAGACGACATTGATGCCGAAGGCTGGCAAAACGCACTCAATACATACCAAAGTGAAGTGCGCAAAGGTAAAGTGTCTAAGGATATGACCGTAAAGGGCATTGTGCTGTACAACAACGCCGTTTCCAGCGGCGACTATGTGACAGCCCTCAATATACTTGACGGCCTCGTAAAGACCTCAAGAGACGCAGCACAGGCTATGCAGGCGGTCAATATTCTTAATAAGTTTTCGCCCGAAACGAGACTGTATTGCATCTGCCGTGGCATTGACGGCATCAAGCGTCAAGTACAGAAAAAGTACGGCAAAAAAGCGCCTGACATAGAAATAGACGAAGCACTACTCGCCGACTATGTCCAGAAGATGAGGAGCGGAGACACTGAGGCGGCGGAAACGGTGTGGGAGGATATCCAGCAGAACATCGCCGACCAAATACCGGCAAGCTGGGTGGACAAGCTCAACGCATGGCGATATCTCGCTATGCTCGGCAATCCTCGCACGCACATTCGCAACTTTTTGGGCAATGCTTTCTTTTCAATCCCTGTAATGGCGAAAAATGTTGTGTCTACGGGAATTGAGGCCGGTGTAGATAAGTTCAGCAAAAATGGCATACAAAGAACAAAGGCGGTGCTTAATCCGCTGACCAACAAGCAGGACAGGGCATTGTATGCAACGGCTATGGCGGACTACGCCAACGCAAGCGAGCAGATCCTTGCTGGCGGCAAGTTTGACGATATCTTCTCGGGGGTAAGCGATAAGCAGACTATTTTTCAGTTTAAACCGCTTGAGGCTGCCCGTAAAGCGAACAGCAAAGCGCTTGACGCGGAAGATGTATGGTTTGCAATGCCTCATTACGCTACAGCTCTTGCCGGTTATCTGAAAGCCAACGGCATAAGCGCAGTTGAGTTTACCGACGGCTCTATGTCGGAGGCAGCGATGCTCAAAGCGAGAAACTACGCTGTCAAGGAAGCGCAAAAGGCGACTTTCAGAGACATCAATGCATTTTCCGAAATGGTCTCTAAACTCGGTAAGTCAAAGTACAAGGCCGTGAATGCGGCTACAAGCGCCGTACTGCCGTTTAAAAAGACACCCGCAAATATACTTGTCAGAGGCGTGGAATACTCCCCTGTGGGGCTTCTGAAGGGCTTAATCGATATCCGCAATATTAAGACCACTAACAATCCCAAAGGCACAAAGACGGCGGCGGAAGTCATTGACGAGATCGCAACCGGCCTTACCGGTACAGGACTGGTCGCCTTGGGCGCACTGCTCGTAAGAGCCGGATGGTTGACGGGCGGCGGCAGTGATGATGACAAAGAGAACAAATTTCAAGCTTTACAAGGAAAACAAAACTATGCGCTTGTGCTCCCCAATGGCACGACCATTACGCTCGACTGGCTTGCACCCGAGGTGCTGCCGGTGTTCGTCGGCGTGGAGCTGCACAATTTCCTGTCAGGTAACGGCAACTCGTGGGAGAACATTCTTACAGCGATATCCACTATCCCACAGCCTATGCTCGATATGTCCATGCTCCAAAGCGTAAACGACCTTATTGATAACGCCTCATATGCCAAAAAGGGCAAGGGAATATATAAAATACTTGCCGGAATGGCGGCAAGCTTGGTATCTCAGTTTATCCCGACGGTGCTCGGTCAGTTAGAGCGAACACTTGAGACGGAGCGGCAGCAAACATTTATCGACTATTCCGATGGTGCACCGAGTAGTGCCGTTCAATCGTTTTGGGCGAAGCTCAACGACAAAAACCCCCTATACGACTACAATAAAATCCCGTACATTGACGCATGGGGCAGAACGGAAGAAACAGGCACTTTTGCTGAAAGACTTGTCAACAACTTCATCAACCCTGCCTATGTCAAAGCGGGCAGTAAAACACCGATTGACGACGAGCTTAAAAGGCTTTATGACCTTGGGCAGACGGAAGTATATCCGACCAAGCCCGGCCCAAATGTCAAAATCGACGGCGAATATCTCACGGCGGATGAGTATGTTAAATACGCAAAAGAGCGTGGAGAACAATCACTCACAACCGCAACGAAGGTTATTCGCAACCCGAAATATCAGTCAATGACCAATGCGCAGAAAGCGAAAGCAATAAAATATGCATACAGCTATGCAGATCAGGTTGCGAAGCTAAGCATCAATCCAAAAGCAGATGTGTACAAATGGGTACGGACAGCAAACGGCAATCCGCTTGACTATATCATGGAGCATGCGCTAGATTGAGCTGTTCGTAAAACCGTTCGTAAAATGCGTGTTTAAAACCCTCAACTTGGTGTCGAATAACACCGACACGAAGTCGGTTTCTTTAACACATGAAAGCGCCGCAAAGCATTGATAAATAAAGAAAAACCCTGCAATCTCAACGACTACAGGGTTTATCTTTTTTGGCACGCCGCAAGGGATTCGAACCCCTGACCTTCTGGTCCGTAGCCAGACGCTCTATCCAGCTGAGCTAGCGGCGCTTATCGCTTTGCGCCTAAACATACTAGCACAGCAGTCGGATAATTGCAAGTGTTTTTTGCGGATTTTAGTATTATTTTTTCAAAACCCGCAGTTTTACATGCCTATGGAGCTCGAAACTGCGTCTACGACCTCGCCCATGGTTTTGAGGGTCTTGCCGATGATGTTCTTGCTGGTTTTCTTGCCGGTGGTCATGGTCGCAACTGCGATGCTGCCGACGGTCACGCCTATGCCCATGCCGAGTAAAAAGTTCGGTTTTTGCATTGTTTACACCTCCGTAACATAGTATGTCCATATTTGCTTTGCTACAACGCAGTAATATGTGCTATAATAGCTACATATTTTCAATTTGAATTCGAAAGGAAGAATCATGAGCGTAAAAATTTTGGCCGTCGGCGATGTCTGCGGCGAACCGGGCCTTGATTATTTGAATAAAAACCTGCGCGGGATACGCAAGGAGATGGAGATCGATTTTGTCGTTGTAAACGGCGAAAACGCAAATGTCGTCGGCATAACGCCGAGACAGGCGGATATGATCTTCCATGCCGGAGCGGATGTAATCACCCTCGGCAACCACACTTGGACACGCACGGAGCTGCGCCCGTATCTCGAGGAGCGGCGCAAGATCCTGCGCCCGGCTAACTGCGCACCGCAGTGCCCGGGCAGGGGCATCGATGTGTATAAGACCTCGTTCGGCGATGTGTGCGTCATGAGTCTTATGGGGCATTTTACTCTCGACACGAACACCGATAATCCATTTGTCATCGCCGACGGCTACATGGAGGAGATACGGGAGAAGATAATCTTAGTTGACTTCCACGCCGAGGGCACGAGCGAAAAGCGAGCCATGGGCTTTCTGCTTGACGGCAGAGCCAGCGCCGTTTGGGGAACGCACACGCATGTGCAGACCTCCGATGCCGAGGTGCTGCCAAACGGCACGGGCTATATAACAGACCTCGGCATGACGGGTGCGATTTACTCCGCCATCGGCATCGACCCCGAGCAGTCGATAGGCAAGTTCATGGGCGATCCACCGAGACGCTACGACTCGGCAAAGGGCCCCGCCAAATTGGAGGGCTGCATTTTTGAAATTGACCCCGAGACGGGAAAATGCCTTAAAGCGGAGGGAATCAGACTTAAATGAGCAGAATAAGGATACTCCACGCCGCCGACCTGCACCTCGACTCGCCTTTCGAGGGACTGCCCGCCGCAAAGGCGGCGCAGCGCAGACAGGAGCAGCGTGAGCTTTTGAAAAAGATAGCAAATACCGCCGAGACCGAGCAGGTGCAGCTCGTACTGCTGTCGGGCGATCTTCTTGACTCCGACAGCGCATACACCGAGACCGCCGAGGAGCTCGTGCGTGCGCTCGGCAGCATGAGCGTGCCCGTGATAATTTCCCCCGGAAACCACGATTTTTATTCACGCCGCTCGCCCTATGCAAGGATCACCTTCCCCAAAAATGTTTATATCTTCACCGAAAACCGCATCCAATGCGTCGAGCTTGCGCAGCTTGGCGTGCGTGTGTGGGGCGCAGCGTTCACGGATAAGTACAGTCCCGCACTTTTATGCGGCTTTTCCGCCGAAAAGAAGAACGGCGTTTTAGACCTCATGTGCATCCACGGCGAGGTCGGCAGGGGGACTCAGTATAACCCCATAACGACGCAGGATATCGCAGCATCGGGCATGGATTACATAGCTCTCGGGCATATCCACCAGGCCTCCGGCCTGCAAAAGGCGGGCAATACATACTACGCCTGGCCGGGCTGCCCCGAGGGCAGAGGCTTTGACGAGTGCGGCGAAAAATTTGTGTACATCGTCGATGCTTCCGACACCGGCTGCAATATAAAGCCCGTGTCGCTTGCAGAAAGACGCTATGAGATACTGCCTGTCGAGCTTGGCGACAAAGCGGCGCTCACGGCAGTGCAGGATGCGCTGTCCGGCGACACCGAGAGGGATATCTACCGCATCATCCTCCGCGGCGAAACGGACGAAGCGCCGGATATAAACGCCCTGCGTCAGGCACTGGAGGAGCGGTTTTACAGTTTGCAGCTGCGTGACGAGACCGTTCTGCGCCGTGATATCTGGGAGCGCTCCGGCGAGGACAGCCTGCGTGGCCAGTTCCTGCAAAGGCTAAGAAGCGCTTACGACAAGGCAAAGAATGATACAGAGCGTGAGCTCATAGTTCAAGCGGCTCGCTGGGGCCTTGCTGCCCTCGACAAGCGTGAGGAGGTGGTCACCCATGACGATCAATAAGCTGACGGCGTCCTTTGGCAAGCTTGAGGGCGAGAGCCTTGAGCTGCACGAGGGCTTAAATGTCATCTGCGCACCCAACGAGAGCGGCAAGAGCACATGGTGCGCATTTATCCGTGCAATGCTCTACGGTGTCGACAGCTCCGAGCGCCAAAAGGCCGGTCACCTGCCGGACAAGCTGCGCTACGCCCCGTGGTCGGGAGCGGCCATGCAGGGCGAGATGGAGCTTTCAGCGGGTGGCAAGGACATAACGATAACGAGGACAACAAAAATAAAATCTGCGCCCATGCGTGAGTTTTCCGCCGTCTACACGGGGACGAATGTGCCCGTCGAAGGGCTTGACGGCAGCAATGCCGGCGAGGCGCTCACCGGCGCAAGCAAAGAGGTTTTCCGCCGCAGCGCCTTTGTCGAGCAGGGCTCGATAGCCGTCACCGGCAGCCCCGAGCTTGAAAAGCGCATAAATGCGATAGTCTCTACCGGCGACGAGGGCTGCTCGTTCTCAGAAGCCGATACCCAGCTCAGAGCGTGGCAGCGCTCACGGCGATATAATACCCGTGGCAAGCTCCCCGAGCTTGAAAAGCGCATGACGGAGACTAAAAATCGCCTTGCCGAGCTCGACACCGCCGCAGCCGAAAGCGAGCGGCTGACAGAGCAGTTAGAGCAGAGCAGGGAGACCTGCAAAAAGCTTGAAGAAGCCGTGACCGAGAAGCGTAAGACCGTTCGCCGTGAGGCACTTTTGAAGCTGCATGATATCCGCAGCGAGATAACCGCCGCAAGCGATGCGCACGAAGCCGCAGCCCAAAAGCGTGACGGCTGCCGTGCAGCCCTCAGCGGCAGCCTCCTCGGCAACAGAGCACCTAAGGAGGCAGAGTCCGAGGTCAAGGCGGATATCGCCAAGTGTCTTGAGCTCAGAGAAGCGTCTGAAGTTAAGACGAGCACCGCCTTGCCGATCGTGCTCATAGTGCTTGCACTTGCACTCGTTGCGGCGGCAGCGTTTGCGCTCCCCGCAAGCTTCAGGCTCTACGGCTTCATAGCGGGCGGCGTGCTGCTCGTGCTGGCGGGCGTTTTGTACGCAAAGCTCATCAGAGCACGCAGTGATGCGCACGATGCCGGACGGCAGCGCAAGCTGTTGCTGTCAAAGTATAAGGTTTCAGACGAGCTCGGCGTGAAGGCCTGCTTTGATGAATATATGCGGCTGTACGATGAGTTTACCGCCGCCGACGAGGACGAAAAGCGCACGGCGAGGGCGCTTTCCCGCATACGCCTTTCGCAGGAGGCGGCCGAGGCGAGAACGCTTCAGGATCTCGACTTCAGCGCAGGCGACAACGAGGCGGCTCAGCTCAAGCGTGAGCTCAGCGCCGCGCAGCGAAACTGCGACCTGCTCTCGGCTCGCATTTCCGAGATAAAGGGGCGCATAGAAACGCTCGGCGACCCCTTGGTGCTCGGCTCGGAGCTTAAAAATATGGAGAGCCTGCACGAAACCATGCAGGCGGAGTTTGACGCAATTGCCCTTGCGGTCGAGACCCTGCGTGAGGCCGATGCCGATATCCAAAGCCGCTTTTCACCGGAGCTTGGCAGGCTCGCAGCGCAGTATATGTCGGTCGTCACCGACGGCAGGTACGAGAGCATACTCATTAACCGTGACTTCACAGCAAGGACGAGGCTCGCTGGCGATGTTGTGCCCCGTGAGACGGAGTATTTAAGCGCCGGAACGCTCGACCTCATGTATCTTGCGGTGCGCCTTGCCGTTTGCACCTTGGCACTTCCGGAGGACGCATCGTGTCCCCTGATACTCGACGACACGCTCGTAAACCTCGATGCCGAGCGCACTGCCCAAGCGATGAAGCTCCTCGGCGAGATAGCCAAACAGCGTCAGGTCATTTTGTTCACCTGCAAAGAGGTATAAAAAAGCTGCTGTACCAACGGGTACAGCAGCTTTTTTGCGATTACTCGGTCCAGAACATGGAGTCGTCGTTTTTTATCCACTCGTCGACATCGACTATCGTGAACTTGTCCTTGCCGGTGCGGATGATGACCTTTGCGATGCCGGCATTTATGATCTGGCGGCGGCACATGGAGCAGCTCGTTGCGTTTGTTAAAAGCTCCTTGGTCTTTGCGTCCCGGCCGACAAGATACAGTATCGAGCCGATCATGTCACGGCGGGATGCGGAGATTATCGCATTCGCCTCGGCGTGCACGCTGCGGCACAGCTCGTACCGCTGTCCCCGGGGCACCTGCATGGCCTCCCTGGTGCAGAAGCCCATGTCCACGCAGTTTTTCCGGCCGCGGGGCGCGCCGTTGTAGCCGGTGGAGATGATCTCGTCGTTCTTGACGATGA
>OQVS01001438.1_pt1 | contig 16170 bp, 12 predicted proteins | sample 1691601 | NCBI WGS metagenome assembly OQVS01 (sample SAMN03418268, study PRJEB22391) | human gut metagenome | biome: human-gut; feature: organic feature; material: feces | host: Homo sapiens | place: Tanzania | collected 2013-01
AAGAAGGGCCACAAGATGGCTACTCACAAGCGTAAGAAAAGATTAAGAAAGAACAGACACAAGAGCAAATAAAAACTAACTGCAGAGTTAGTGCTCAAGAAAAAGTCTATTCGGACTGGGCATGTCAATCAATGCAGCAATCTTGCGAGAACGCGTATTTGTTGACATGCCCTTGTTTTTATCCAAAATCAAGTTTTGTAATCAGGACATGACAAGCGAATTAGTAATCGACGTTCAACAGAATGAAATTTCAATCGCCCTGCTGGAAGACAAGAATCTGGTGGAGTACCAGAACGAGCCACGCTCGGCTTCATTCTCCGTTGGAAACATCTACGTGGCAAAGGTGAAGAAGCTGATGCCGGGCTTGAATGCAAGCTTTGTGGATGTGGGCTATGAGCGCGATGCCTTTCTACATTATCTTGACCTCGGGAGTCAGTTCGATTCCTATGAAAAGTACATAAAGCAGGTACAGAGCGACAGGAAGAAACTTTATCCATTCTCAAAAGCTATGCGGCTGCCCGACCTGAAGAAGGACGGCAGCGTGCAGAACGAATTGCAGCAGGGACAGGAAGTGCTGGTGCAAATCGTGAAAGAACCCATTTCGACCAAGGGGCCGCGACTCACCGCCGAACTCAGCTTCGCGGGACGCTACCTTGTTCTGATTCCATTCGACGATAAAGTTTCCGTTTCATCCAAAATCAAGAGCGGCGAGGAACGCGCCAGACTGAAACAGCTCATCCACAGCATCAAGCCGAAGAACGTGGGCGTGATTGTGCGCACCGTTGCCGAGGGCAAACGAGTGGCAGAGCTCGACACGGAGCTGAAAATCCTTATGAAGCGTTGGGAGGACGCTATTGAAAAGGTGCAGAAAACACAGAAGCGTCCACAGCTTGTGTATGAAGAAACAAGCCGCGTGGTGGCAATGCTCCGCGACCTCTTCAACCCCTCGTACGAGAACATCTACGTAAACGACAACGAAGTATACAAGGAGGTGAAACACTACGTGACGCTCATTGCACCCGAAAAAGCACACATCGTGAAGCTCTACACGGGCAGCGTGCCCATCTTCGACAACTTCAACGTAACAAAGCAAATCAAGTCGAGCTTCGGAAGAATCGTGAACTACAAGCACGGCGCCTACCTCTATATCGAGCACACCGAAGCCCTGCACGTGGTGGACGTGAACAGCGGCAACCGCACGCGCTCGGCAAACGGACAGGAGGCCAATGCACTCGACGTGAACCTCGGTGCCGCCGACGAGCTGGCACGCCAGCTGCGCCTCAGGGATATGGGCGGAATCATCGTGGTTGACTTCATCGACATGCATCTTGCCGAAGACCGCCAGATATTGTACGAGCGGATGTGCAAGAACATGCAGAAAGACCGCGCGCGACACAACATCCTGCCGCTGAGCAAGTTCGGGCTGATGCAGATTACCCGCCAGCGTGTGCGCCCGGCAATGGACGTGAACGTGGAGGAAACCTGCCCCACGTGTTTCGGCAAGGGCAAGATCAAGTCGAGCATACTTTTCACAGACCAATTGGAAGGAAAGATTGACAAACTGGTCAACAAGATCGGCATCAAGACATTCTACTTGCATGTGCACCCCTACGTGGCTGCCTACATCAACCAGGGCTTCGTGAGCCTGAAGCGACGCTGGCAGATGAAATACGGACTGGGTGTACACGTCATCGCCTCGCAGAAACTCGCCTTCTTGCAGTATGAATTCTACGACAACAAGAAGCAGTTCATCGACATGAAGGAAGAGAGCGAAATGTAGAAATCCCTCTATAACAGAAACAAAAAGCTCCGGTTCCCGGGTTCTTGAATCATTTTGTCAAGAATCGCGAAAACCGGAGCTTTTATTTTTGCTGACTGTGCCTGTAGCAAGCGGAAGGCAAGCAGTCATAAACACATCAAACGTCCTAATGACCGATTCGTATTTAACAAGCGTTCACATCTACACCCGGATAATTTAACACGCGTAAAGCAAAATTGTTTACATTGTTACATACCGTTATCGCCCGTTGCATACGGTTGGCTACTTTGCTGCCGTTTTTCCCGACAGGCGATTTCGCACAGTGTAGCGTTCCCGTTATTAAAAACACCCGGAATTCGCCTCGAAAACGACACTTGCCCGATGTTTTTCATCACAAACTCTTCGGTCATTCATAATGAACGATTAAAGCGTTTCTATCGAACGGCTGATTTTTTCGTGGCTTTTCAAACCAATTAAAAGTTCAACCAACTGAAAAACAGCACATTACGCAAAGTTTTGAAAATTTCGATTTTTACGCACAATTTTTCTGAAGCTCCCGAATATTCGATTCTCAGAGCGTCAGCGAGTCGCGATTTTAACATTCAAATGTTTCTTTGTGTTAAAAGAAGACTGTGTCGCTGAGTTGTACCGGGCTGTGTAAGGATACGATATAGCATGAGTATTACACATTATATATATATAGCGATGAACCCCATTATATTTTTTGATTTTAAGACAAATGGAGAGAAAAGGAGATATTTTTTCTGCTGCTCTTCCCGATGGCAATACGGGTTATTCACTCGAAAACTATTGTCTCTGATTGGCGTAAAATAAAATGAAGGATGCGGAAATGCTTGCACTCCGCGAAAACAGGCATTGACGCTGCGTTTTCTGGAAATACAAATCATTCCGGCATCCTTCATTTTCAAGTCAAAAGCATTATTCCCCTTATTCGAAGGAATAGTGTTCCCCATAATTACAGATTGATGTCGATGGAGGCACCTGCCATAATCCATGTGCCAGGCTGCGGCAGACTGCCGAAGTCGTAGTATTTGGTGTCGAACACGTTGTTGGCCTCAACGAACAGCTTGTATTTGTCGGCGTTCCATGCCAGGCGCACGTCAACAATGCCGTATGGCTTGAACTTCGACACCAGCGCGTTGCCGTCGGCATCCTTGTGGGTGAATGTGCCCGTGCGCTTCTGCCAGCGGTATTTCATCGTAATGTCGAGCTGGTGCCAGATGTTCAGGTCGAGATTTGCCACGAACTTGTGGCGCAGATATTCGAGCGTGGAACGGCTCTGTATGTTCTCAGGCTCGTCCTTGTCCTGGTTCATGTATACGTATGACATGCCGAGCGTCTTTAGCACACGCTGCTGCGGCAGCAGTGTGCGGAACTGCAGTGCGAGCGACGCCTCCACGCCGAGAGTGTTTATCTTGGTGAAGTTCACGGATTTCCACACGGCGCTGCTGCCTTCGTTTGTGTCCAAAATCCAGTCTATCATATTCTTGCAGTGGTTGTAGAACACGCTGGCGCTTGCCGTGACGCCGCCGCCCAGGTATTTCACTCCGCCTTCGAGCGCCTGCAGCTCCTCCGGCTTCAGGTTCTTGTCGGCCTTGTGGCCTCCCACCGAATAGTAAAGCTCCGTCACGGAAGGCATTCTGAGCGAGGTGTTATATGAGGCGAAGAACTTCACGTTCTTGCCCACGCGGTAGCTCGCGTCGATGCCCGGATACACTCTCATGTTCATGTGGTTCCACGAGTTCTTCACCGCCACGATGCCGGTGGAGAGAGTAAATCGGTCGAGCAGTATGTTATGCTCCAGCGTGAAGCTGATGTTCGTGCGGTTCAGTCCGTTGGTATAGTCGCGGTCGGTCTTGTGCACGTGTTTCGGCTCGTCGAGCGGTTCGCCCAGCGTGGTGCTCACGAGGTCTTCGTTTCTCAGCTCGGCGCATACCGCCGTGCGTCCCAGAGCCCAGTCGAAGTAGGAGTTGAGGTTCACTCCGTACACGTCGGTGCGGTGATAGTTGTATGCTACGCCGTATGTTCCGCCCTCGGGGATTACGTTGTCGAGTCCGCGGAAATATTCAAAGCGGTCCATGTTGCGGTTCCAGTATACCGACGGGCTCAGATGCAGCTTTCCGCATCTGGTGTCTGCCTGCAGAGCCGTGTAGCTCTTGAAAGTATGTTCAAACTGGTCGTCGCTGCCGGTTCCGTAGAAAGTGTTGGAACCGAAGTCGCGCATGCTCAATCCGGCATGCCAGATCACTTTTGTGTTGTTGTCGGCATAAGTGCCCTGATAGAAAGCCTTTGCTCCCTCATAGTCGGTGTTCAGGCGGCCTGCCTTGTTGCGGTTGTAGCCGTCGGAGCGCGTGTAGTTTCCCGAAACGGTGTTGGTCCATTTGCCCGAAGCCAGCCCTACGCTCGCTCCGCCGTTGAAGTAGCCGTAGCTTCCAGCCTCGGCGTGGGCTGACACGTGGTTCTGCACGGGGCGCTTCGTCACGATGTTTATCGCGCCCACCAGCGACGATGTTCCGAACACTCTTCCCGCCGGACCCTCCAGCACCTCGATGCGCTCGATGTCGCTTACGTCTACGGGGAAGTCGAAGGCGTTGTGCCCCGTCTGCGGATCGCAGATGTTGATGCCGTTGAGCAGTATCGTCACCTGCTCCTGGTTGCCGCCACGGATGCTGATGTCGGTCTGTGCTCCGATGGGACCGCGCTGGCGCACATCGACGCTTGCCGCATATTTCAGCAGGTCGTTAATACTTTGCACCGGGGCAGCCTGAATGTCTTTCTGCTCCAGTACAGTAACCATTCTTGCCGCCTGCCCGTGGGTAAGCGGAGCGCGAGAGCCGGTCACTCTCACCTCATCGAGTGCAAACTCGCTGTGCGTGGCTGTGCTGTCGGCCTCTACCGTGATTGGCTTGGTGCCGACGCCCTCCGCCTTGGCATAAGTGAGGGTGGCAACGCTGAGCGTGCCGATGATCACCTCCTTACCCAGACAAGCGAAGAGAGCGTAGCCGCGACGGGTGAAGTGCTTGAACTTCATTGGCGTGCCCGATGCTTTCTTGTTGTTGTACATAGATGTTTTTTGAAAAATTAATTTAATGTATTGCCTTAAAGCGCGGCAAAAGTAACTATAAAAATAGAAATAAAGGAATTTTAATTAAAAAACTTTACGTACGTATGTCCGAAAAACGCGTTTCGCGCGTTATATCTATAAACAAGCAGATGAAACAAGAAGAGTTCAACCATATCGTGCTGCCTTTGCGAAGCGGACTGAAAGAATACTTGCTTAGGCTGACAGGGAATGAAGACGATGCCGAGGACCTCGTGCAGGAAGTCATGCTCCGGATGTGGAGCGTGCGCACGGAGATAAAGGCAGGAACGAACACCGCGGCATTTGCCTATACCGTGGCAAGGAATCTGCACCGCGACAAATGCAGGCACGACAAGATGTGCCGAAGCAACGAGGCGGAACACCGGCAGGACATTGCCGTGGAGGACCTGAGCGCGGAACGCAACGACGAAGTCAGGCTGATACGGCGAATCGTGGAAACGCTGCCGCCGCTGCAAAGGCAGATATTCAGGCTGAAAGAGATTGAAGGCTACGCAAGCGAAGAGATAATGCAAATCACGGGATGCACCGCCGACAACCTGAGGAAAAACCTGTCAAGGGCGCGGCTGCGCATACGCGACACGTATATAAGGATAATGAAGGGATGATGATTATGGAAAAGAACGACTACGAAAGAATACAGCATTTGCTCGACACATATATGGAGGGCGCGACAACGAACGCGGAGGAAGAGGAACTGAGAAACTTCTTCGCCTCATGCGGCAGCGACATGCCAGAGGAGTGGCTGCCGTACAGGGCTCTGTTCGGCTTCGTGGCGGAAGAGCGGGCGGCGGCGAACGGGCGCGACACCGGCGGCGAACGGACCGGCGCAAGCACCGGCGCTCAGCATCCGGGCACGGCACCGGGCACGGCATCCAGGCGCTGGAGAACGATGCGCATAGTGTCGGCAGTGTCGGTAGCGGCATCAACACTGCTGCTTTTCGCCCTTGCCACGGGCAGGCACCAGCAGGGAGAATGCTATATGGTGATAGACGGGAAGAGGTACACCGGACAAAAGGAGGTGAAGGCTCAGGCACTGGAGGCACTGCGGATGATGGGCGAGAACAGCGACGAAGACCCGTTCGCGGCAATGCAGATGATGAGATAAAGGGAGGAGAAAACAGGACATATTGTCCCGTTAATACTATAAAACATCATATATAAGGAAAAGGATATGAAACAGCACACTTATATCAAACGCACGCTATTGACGCTCGTGATGATAGTGGCGGCGGTTGTCGGCGCCAGCGCACAGGAGGGACTGAACGTGGAAAAGGTGTTCCAACGATACGGCAACGCCAAGGGATGCAAAATGGTGGTGATGCGCAATACGGAACTGAAGGGCTACAAGCTGCGCACGTACAAAAGTCTTGTATACAAGAAGCTGCATACAGCCATACAGCCATATCTTACTGCCGACAAGAAGAAGGCGAAGAAGGTGAGAGAGGTAATCGAAGAAGGGCAGCTCGTGAGCGGATATTACATGATGCCGCCGATTGCCGGAGGCATCAACCGCTACATACTGTTCAGCTATGTGGGAGGCAACAAGGGCACTGTGATATATATCGAAGGGACTTTGTCGCCAGACGACATCATGAAGCTCTGCTATTCAAAATTCTGACAAGACAAGTAATGCACCCAAAAGATAAAAACAATAAAAACACAATAAAGTAATGAAGAAACTATTATTATTGGCTGCGCTGCTGCCATTGGCGGCAGGAGCGGAAGAAGTGGCGGACACAACATTCACCGTCGAGGGGAAAAGCATAGTGGTGGACGTGAATGGAGAGAAGACCAACGTGAAGGTCTACGGTAAGGACGGTGTGCAGGAAACGAAGGTGAGCGAGATGAACTTCGTGGACGGACAGGAGATAGAAAACGTGTACGTGGGTTCGCCGTTCATCCCTACCGACAAGCTGCAACACACCGACTTCGCGCCGCGTTTCGCCACAGTGTGGATCGGCATAGCAAACATCACGGGCAGAGTGTTCGGGGCAAACCAGATAGACCATGCACGCTTCTCGCATTCGTTCGAACTCGGCATCACACCATATTATATGTCGATACCGTTCACCAAGAACAACTTCTTCGGATTCAGCATAGCAATGCAGATGGCTTGGAACCATCTGTGCTTCCAGAGAAACAGCATGGTGAGCGAGAGCAATGGCAAATGGAGCTTCTCGCCGATGGATTCGAGAGCCGACGGCAACAATATAAACTATCTCGCCGCAAGGATTCCGCTGCTGCTCACGCTGCAGGATGGAACCGACTATTATGTGGGGCTCGGCATCACGCCGGAAGTAAGGACCAACGCATGGTACAGGATGAAGCATCCGGCAGGAAACACTACCGGCACATACGAGCTGAAACGCTGGGGACTGAACGCCACACTGAGCTGGGGGTTCGGTCCGGTAGTGTTCAGCGGCTCATTCGGCATCACGCCGCTGTTCAAGACCACCGACGGCAAGAAAGCCTACCAGAACTCGTTCTCTATAGGAGTGGACGCACTGTCAGTGGTAAAGATTATCAACTACTGCAAGGACAAGAAGAAGAACAAAGGGAAAGCGGCACTTTCAACCCTATGATCCACAACACTAAACAGAATTAAGCCAAGCGGTTCGCATCACCCAATTACTGGTGCGAACCGCCTTGCATATACTCCCGGCAGAACTTCTCTCCCAGTGTGTAGCCCTCCTCATAGAGACGCTCCAGCTTTTCCAAATCCTGCTCCATACGCCCCACCTCCATCGGACGTTCCGGACGGATGCATATTATCTCTCCGCGATCCTCCATCTCGTCGATAAGATCAAGCTGGCGGTTGTAGGCCTCGCAGCGGTGGCTCAGCACCACACGCAGACGGGGATAATTCCTGTAGATGAAATGCGGAATCTTATGGTCTTTCTCCGTTGAGCGGTAGCCTTTGTTGCGCGTCAGCACAAGAACGTTCGTCTTGTGCCCCTTCTCGATAGAACGCATCACCGGGATGCTGTCCACTATTCCGCCGTCAAGCATGGGGATGCCGTCAACGAAGACTATCCTGCTGACGTATGGCAGACTGCTGCTTGCCGTCGCAATGTCTATCAGCCGCTGCTTGTCATGCCGCTCCGACATGTAGCAAGCACGCCCCGTAAGACAGTTCGTGGTCACCATCTCGAATTCGTCGGGATTGCGGAAGAAAGCATCATAGTCGTAAGGCAGCAGCTTGTCGGGAAAATCCTCATACAGCAACTTGCGGTCGATGATGCTCCCCTGGGCAAAGAGATGGCGCAACCCGATGTATTTGTATTTTGCAAGATAGTCGATATTCGAAATCCGGGCACGCCTTATCTGATGGCTCATATACGACAAGCCGTTGCATGCGCCAGCCGAAACAGCCACCACATAATGGAAATACACATTATTCTTCATAAAACCGTCGAGCACGCCGCTCGTGAAGACTCCTCTCATTCCACCGCCTTCAAGCACCAGTCCTGTGTTCCAATTTACCTGCATAATATTCCAAAATAGTATATTAAAAAGTGTCAAATAGCTTGTCAAAGCCACACGCATTAAGCAAATTATTACAGAAAATCAATAAAATTTTATGCAAAGATAATGCTTTTTATTCAATTATTCATATCTTTGCAAAGATAATACATGTGAATCAATGTATAGGAATATGAAAATCACACTAGAAGACAAACTGTACGCACCATTCCTGCAGTGGTTGGCAGAGCTTCAGAAAGAGCATTGTTCGGAAACCTTAACCCAATAATGCAAAAGTGGTTTCGAAGGAAATTATAAAAAAAACAATATAAAACGCACGATATATGTTCAGTAAAGAAACCTACGTGAACCGCCGCGCTGAGCTCAAGAAGCTTGTAAAGAGCGGTATCATCATTCTTTTCGGAAACAACGAGTCGCCGGCAAACTATCCGTCAAACGGCTACTATCCGTTCCGTCAGGATTCTTCATTCCTGTATTATTTCGGTCCGAAGAGAGACGGACTGGTGGGAGTAATCGACATCGACAACGACACAGAGATGCTTATCGGCGACGATATTGACATCGACGACATCGTATGGTACGGCAGCGTGGACAGCGTTCACGATATGGCTGAACGCTCGGGAGTGGCAAACAGCGCACCGATGCGACAGCTGCAGATTATCTGCAACGCCGCACTCAGGGACAAGAGACAGGTGCACTTCCTGCCGCCTTACCGCCACGACACAATGATACATATATTCGACCTGCTCGGCATACATCCCAGCCAGCAGCGCGAAGCAGCTTCGCTCGAGCTGATAATGGCAGTGGTGAAGATGCGCTCAGTGAAGAGCCAACTGGAAATAGAAGAACTGGAGCGCGCCAGCGAGGTAGGCTACAGAATGCACACCACGGCAATGAGGCTCACCAGACCGGGAGTGACAGAGAAGTTCGTGGGCGGACAAGTAGACGGAGTGGCAGAATCATACGGTTCAAAGGTAAGCTTCGCCACCATATTCTCACAGCACGGAGAAATCATGCACGGCAACCCGTCGATGGCAGTGCTCGAAAGCGGCAGACTCGCTCTGTGCGACTGCGGAGCCGAGACAATGGAACACTACTGCTCCGACAACACACGTACATTCCCTGTGAACGGCAAGTTCACGCAGCGACAGCTGGAAATATATTCAATCGTGGAAGACTGCCACGACCTGGCACTGCAGATAGCAAAGCCGGGAGTGAAATACTTTGACGTGCATCTCGATGTATGCCGCCTTATGACAGACCGTTTGAAGGAGCTCGGACTGATGAAGGGCGACACCGAAGAGGCAGTAAGAGCCGGAGCACACGCTATGTTCCTGCCTCACGGACTGGGACACATGATGGGTATGGACGTTCACGATATGGAAGGTCTCGGACAGACATACGTGGGCTTTGACGAGGAAACACGCCCGAACCTTGAGCAGTTCGGCACAAACTGCCTGCGCATGGGACGCCGACTGGAAGAAGGATTCGTGGTGACCGACGAACCGGGAATATACTTCATCCCGGCTCTCATCGACGAATGGAGGGCAAAGGGCCTCCACAAGGACTTCCTGAACTACGAGAAGCTGGAAACATACAAGGACTTCGGCGGAATACGCCTCGAAGACGACTTGCTGATTACAAAGGACGGATGCCGCTTCCTCGGCAAGGACCGCATTCCATACCATCCAAAGGATGTGGAGGAATTCATGAGCAATAATAACAACTGAAACAATTAAAACTTTAATACACATAATTTTAACAACAAAATGAAAAAGATTCTAACATTAGCCCTGTTGGCTTGCATCGCTGTGGGAGCCAATGCTGAGGAGAAAAAGGATGCTGCTAACAACAACAAGCCTGTTTTCACCACAATCAAGGAGAACAAAATCACAAGTATCAAGGACCAGAACCGTAGCGGTACCTGCTGGGCCTACTCTACCCTCTCTTTCTTCGAGAGCGAGATTCTGAAGAAGACAGGCAAGAGCGTTGACCTCTGCGAGGCTTTCGTGGCAAACAAGACATATATGGACCGTGCCATTATGACTGTTCGCATGCACGGCGACACATCTTTCTCGCAGGGCGGTTCTGCTGAGGATCCATTGCACTGTCTGAAGCACTACGGTATCTGTCCGGAAAACGCAATGCCGGCAGCAGGTTCTCTCTACGGTGACTCTCTGAACAACTTCAACGAGTTCTTCGCTGTAATGACTCCGTATGTAGAGGCCATTGCTAAGAGCGATCTGAAGAAGCTTTCTCCAGCATGGAAGAAAGGTCTGCAGGGTATTCTCGACTCTTATCTCGGCGCCTGCCCTGAGAAGTTCACAGTAGATGGCAAGACATACACTCCAAGAAGCTACGCTGACAGCTTCGGTCTGGACTGGAACGACTATGTAAGCATCACCAGCTACACACACCACCCATTCTGGACAGCATTCCCTGTAGAGGTACAGGACAACTGGCGCCAGGGTATGAGCTACAACGTTCCTGTTGAGGACATCACACGCATCATCGACAACGCCATCAACAACGGTTACACCGTAATGTGGGGTGGCGACGTTTCCGAGCAGGGATTCACACGCAAGGGTCTGGCTGTTGCCGTTGACTCAAAGGCCGTTCAGAGCCTCTCAGGCAGCGACGCTGCAAAATGGCTCAAACTGTCTCCTGTCCAGAAGACAAACATCCTCGACTCTCTCGGCGTGAACACACCTGAGGTTAAGCTGACACAGGAGATGCGTCAGGAGGCTTATGACAACTGGGAAACAACCGACGACCACGGTATGCACCTCTATGGTATTGCAAAGGACCAGAACGGCAAGGAGTACTACATGATCAAGAACTCTTGGGGCGAGACTGGCGACAACAAGGGTATCTGGTACATGACCAAGACTTTCTGCGCTTACAAGGTTATGGACTTCATGGTCAACAAGAACGCCATACCTAAGGATATCCGTAAAAAACTTGGCATTTAATTTTTTTTTCATATATTCCTGAAGGAGGGAGACCGCGAGGTTTACCTCCTTCTTTTTTTGCAACCACATTCTTCTCCAATTTTCATTTTTTCCGTTTGAACTAATATCCATTTTTCTTGTCAGCTTGCCAACCACGCATATTTATTTGCAGCTACTCCATTTCCTTGCCTATTCAACCATTCGCATTTCATTCCCACTATTCTTTCCTTTCCACCTCACATACAAGAAGGTTTTTCGCACCTCCTGTTGTTTTCGCAAACCATTTATTTGGCAGTTACTTTCTTTTTTTGTACTTTTGATTTTCCAAACTCATTATATCTTTCATATATAAAAGCAATGGACGAAAAACAAAGAATACTTCAGCTTCGCAAAGAGCTGCACGAGCATAACTATAAGTACTACGTACTGAACCAGCCGGAAATTTCCGACCAGGAGTTCGACTTCATGATGCACGAACTTCAGGAACTTGAAGCACGCTACCCCGAACTTGCCGACCCCAACTCGCCAACACAGCGAGTGGGCAGCGACCTTAACCACGAGTTCAGCCAGGTGGAACACAAATACCCCATGCTCTCGCTTGCAAACACATACAACGAACAGGATGTGGCGGAATGGTACGACAGCGTGAAGCGCGGACTGAACGGCGAGGATTTCGAAGTGTGCTGCGAGATGAAATATGACGGACTGTCGATAAGCCTTACGTATATCGACGGGAAACTCGTGCGCGGAGTGACACGCGGCGACGGTGTACACGGCGACGACGTTACCGACAACGTGAAGACCATACGCTGCATACCGCTCGTGCTGCCAGGCAGCGGCTATCCGCACGAATTCGAGATACGCGGCGAGATACTGATGCCGTGGAAAGTGTTCGAACGGCTGAACGCCGAACGCGAGAATGCCGAAGAGCCCCTGTTCGCCAACCCGCGCAATGCCGCCAGCGGAACGCTGAAGAGCCAGAACTCAGCACTCGTGGCAAGCCGACAGCTCGACTCCTACCTCTACTATCTTTTGGGCGAGCAACTGCCATGCGACGGACACTACGAGAATCTGATGGAAGCCAGACGCTGGGGATTCAAGATAAGCCAGGGGATGAAGAAGGTGAAGACCCTGCAGGAAATTTACGACTACATAAACTACTGGGACACAGAGCGCAAGAATCTGCCCGTTGCCACCGACGGTATCGTGCTGAAGGTGAACTCGCTGCGCCAGCAGCGCAGCCTGGGCTATACGGCAAAAAGCCCACGCTGGGCCATAGCCTACAAATACAAGGCGGAGCGTGCCTGCACCCGGCTGAACGAAGTGTCGTTCCAGGTGGGCAGGACAGGCGCCGTTACCCCCGTTGCCAATATGGACCCCGTGCAGCTTGCCGGAACAACAGTGAAGCGTGCCACGCTGAACAACGAGGACTTCATAAGGAGTCTCGACCTCCACATCGGCGACTATGTGTATGTGGAGAAGGGCGGAGAGATCATACCCAAGATAGTGGGTGTAGATATCGACCAGCGCCCCATCATAGCCCAGCCAGTGAGATTCATAACCCACTGTCCGGAATGCGGCACCAAGCTCGTGCGCTACGAGGGCGAGGCAGCATGGTATTGCCCAAACGATGCCGGTTGTCCGCCACAGATAAAGGGCAGGATAGAACATTTCATCTCGCGCCGGGCAATGAATATCGACAGTATCGGTCCGGAAACTGTGGATGATTTCTACCGCCAGGGACTTATTCACAACGTGGCAGACCTCTACGCCATCAGCGTGCAGCAGATCAACGGCGACGGCAGCCGCCAGAAGTCGGCAATGAAAATCATCAACGGCATCGAGGCATCCAAACAGGTGCCGTTCGAGCGCGTAGTCTTTGCCCTCGGCATACGCTTTGTGGGCGAGACATCTGGCAAGCTCCTTGCCAGCCACTTCAAGAACATCAATGCCCTGATGAATGCCACACTGCAGCAGCTGCTCGAAATCGAAGGCATCGGCGAGGTGATGGCAAAGAGCATCATGACATACTTCAGCAATCCGCAAAACCTCGACATCGTGGAGCGACTGCGCGGCTACGGCCTGCGCATGGCTCTGAGCGAGGAACAGACAGCACAGGCTTCCGACCGTCTGCAGGGCAAGAGCGTAGTGATAAGCGGAGTGTTCCTGCATCACAGCCGCGACGAGTATAAACTGATGATTGAACAGAACGGCGGAAAGAACGTGGGCAGCATCAGCGGCAAGACCTCGTTCATCCTTGCCGGCGACAATATGGGGCCGTCAAAGCTGCAGAAGGCTGAGAAACTCGGCATTCCGGTTGTCAGCGAGGATGATTTTCTGAAGATGATAGGAGACTAAGCGCCATGCCAATAATAAGAACGACATCGCTGTCGGAGCCGGGACTCGAAGTCTACGGCTCACTCACCGAACGCCAACTGAAATCATTCCATGCCGACGAAGGCGGACTGTTCATTGCCGAGAGTCCTAAGGTTATCGCCGTAGCCCTGGATGCCGGATATGAACCGGTATCGCTGCTATGCGAAGAAAAGCACGTGGAGGGCGACGCCCGGGAGATAATCGCGCGATGCGGCGACATTCCCGTCTACATAGGCGAAAGGAAGCTGCTCGCCTCGCTTACGGGCTATGTGCTCACGAGGGGAGTGCTGTGCGCCATGAGGCGCCGGCCGATGCCTACGGTTGCCGATGTGTGCAGGAGTGCCCATCGTGTGGTGGTAATAAACGGTGTAGTGGACAGTACCAACATCGGTGCCATCTTCCGCTCTGCCGCCGCTTTGGGCATAGATGCGGTGGTGGTCACGAGCACTTCATGCGACCCTCTGAACCGCCGTTCCGTGCGTGTGTCTATGGGATCGGTATTCCTGGTGCCGTGGACGTGGGCCGACAATTATCAGCAGGAGCTGAACGCGCTCGGATTCAAGACGGCGGCCATGGCGCTGACCGACGATTCCGTTGCCATCGACGACGAGAGACTGAAGGCTGAGGACAGACTCGCCATAATAATGGGTACTGAGGGCGACGGACTGCCGCGATGTGCCATCGACGCTGCCGACTGGGTGGCGCGCATCCCTATGTCGCATTGTGTAGATTCGCTGAATGTGGCTGCAGCATCGGCTGTTGCCTTCTGGGAGTTGAGGAAGAGATAAGATACAGGCGACAGGAGAGATAGAGAGTGGGATATGGATTTATATCTCCACCGTTTCACCGTCGTAGGCAAGCTGCACGCCGGCAGGCAACAGGCGGTTCGTTTCGTCGTGCAGTCCTATATCGTGCCCCATGTGCACGAAGTAGACCTTCCGCGCACTCGTCTTTCCGGCAAACTGCAGAGCCTCCTCTACAGTCATGTGTGAGTGGTGCGACTTTTCGAATCGCAGTGCGTTAACCACGAGGCAGTCAATGTCCTGCAGCATGCTAATTTCCTCGTCTGGTATAGTTTTCATATCGGTTATATAGGCAAGCTTCCCAATCTTGTAGCCAAGAATGGGGAGCTTGTCGTGCATAATGCGCAGCGGCATGATGGTCAGCTCGTTTATCTGCAGCTCTTCATGCGGATGAATGCAGTGCAGGTTGATTTTCGGCACTCCCGGATAGAGATGTTCCGTGAAGCAGTACGGCATCATGCTGCGCAGGCTTTTCTCGGAGATGGGGTCGCTGTACACGTTGATGTCGCCGAACTTGCAGAACGGGCGCACATCGTCCATTCCCCCCACGTGGTCGTAGTGGGAATGCGTAATCAGTATGGCGTCGATTTTACGGAACTCCTGCTTGAGCATCTGCTCGCGGAAGTCGGGTCCGCAATCTATCAGAATCCTTGTATGCGCGGTTTCCACCATAGCCGAGCAGCGCAACCGGCGGTCGTGCGGCTCACGGCTTGTACACACCCTGCATCTGCAGCCTATGGTGGGAACTCCGACTGATGTCCCGGTTCCGAGGAAAGTCAGCTTCATGTTCCTTCTTATATTATGTTAACCTCCGGATGTATTTCGATTCCGAATTTCCCTGCCACATCATTGCGTATCCGGTTGCACAGGTTCACGATGTCCATACCCGTTGCACCGCCCTTGTTCACCAGCACGAGAGCCTGCTTCGAGTGTACGCCGGCGTTGCCCAGCGTCTTTCCTTTCCATCCGCACTGCTCTATCATCCATCCTGCCGGAATCTTCTCGTGGCCGTTGTCCACTGCATAGTACGGCATATCCGGGTATTCGGCAAGAAGCTCATTGAATTTCTCCGTATCCACCACTGGGTTCTTGAAAAAGCTTCCGGCATTGCCCTCCACCTTCGGGTCGGGGAGCTTGGCATTGCGTATGCTGATGATTGCCTGGCGCAGCTGCTTTGCCGTGGGGTGTTCTATGCCCTGCCTGTCGAGTTCGGCGCGTATGTTGCCGTAGTCCACATGTGGGTTGAACACGGTGGAGAGCATATACGTGACGTGTGTTATCACGTATTTGTCTTTCCATTCCCTCTTGAACCTGCTGTCGCGGTAGGCGTATTCGCATTCGTCCTTCGTGAAGAAGCAGGATTTGCCGGTGGCAATCTCTATCGCTTCCACTTTATATAATATGTCTTTCACCTCGGCTCCGTATGCCCCGATGTTCTGCACTGCCGATGCTCCCACCTCGCCCGGAATGAGCGATAGGTTCTCCATGCCGTACCATCCGTGCTCCACGCAGTGTGCCACCACGTCGTCCCATATTTCTCCGCTTCCGCATCTCACGAGCACTCCTCCTTCGATGAACGTGGCGCTGATGCCCTTGATTGCGGAATGGAGCACCGTTCCGTTGAAGTCTCTTGTCAGCAGCAGATTACTTCCGCCACCGATGAGCAGCAGCGGC
>OQVS01001441.1_pt1 | contig 16143 bp, 11 predicted proteins | sample 1691601 | NCBI WGS metagenome assembly OQVS01 (sample SAMN03418268, study PRJEB22391) | human gut metagenome | biome: human-gut; feature: organic feature; material: feces | host: Homo sapiens | place: Tanzania | collected 2013-01
TCCCGGTCTATCCGGGGATTCTGGGTGAGGGTGTCATACTCGATGTTCTCCAAAATCAGGTCCCGGTAGATTTGATAGGCCGCTTCCTTTCGGCTTCCTGTCCGTTCCGGCAGCGATGCCGCTGTCTCGTCCTCGTCCAAAGGCAAGGGGTTTGGGGAATGGATAGGAATGGAATCGGTATTTAATCCCTCTTTCTTTTGTTTTTCTGTAATTAGTTTATCTTTATTTAATTGCATTGGATTTTCCAACGTAGGGTTTTCCTGCGTGGGATTCTCCAACGTTGGATTTTCCAATGTAGGTGAAACCGATGCAGGAACGGGCTGCGGCAGCTCGAAGATCACATAGTCTGCACCGCGCAGCCGCCCTTTCTCGTCCCGTTCTCTGGAACGCTGGATGTAGCCTGCCTGTTCCAGTTCCCGGATGGCCTACCGTATCGCATACCGTACTTTCCAATCTTCCAGCAGATGCAGATAATCCGTCAGCACACGGAAGCAAAACATTTCATCCTCCCGAAACTGCCGGATGTGAGGTCGCTTGGGTTTGTGGGGAACTACTACAGCCTGTCCCGGCTGTGGAGATATACCGAAGTCCGCAGCCAGTCTTTGTGCCGCTTCATAGCTGCTGAGATCAAACATCTGTGCCGCAAAGTCGATCACATCACCTTTGGCTCCGCAGCCGAAGCAAAAGAAATATTCCTCATTCAACTTCAAGCTTGGATGCCTGTCATTGTGGAATGGGCAGCAAGCCATGCCGTTGCGGCTGACTTTCAGCCCGTAGTGTTCGGCGGCTTGTCTTACAGGAACTGCCGCTTTCACAGCTTCAAAAATATTCAAATAGCAATAATCCTCCTGCTTGCTCTTGGTTAAGCCGTTCTACCCATTCCGTTTCCTGACAGGCAACCCTGCTCGGCGCTGTGTCGTCTCCTTTGTGGAGCGCTCGTTCCTTTTACAGAAGTCATGGCGGTTTATCTCGGTCTGGACGGTCATTCGATTTTCAAGGCGTCTTTTCGATCGATCGTGAGCCAAGTTTACTGCAAAAAAATAAGCGACCTTCGTTTATGCACGAAAGCCGCAAATGTCGGAAGTATAGACTTGAAAAATTGCAAATTTGCACAGGGTGGTTTATAATGATAGTAGGTTGGGAGGCGTTGCACATGAAGAAGAACTATGACGATGAGCAGGAAAATACCACTGCGTACCCGTGTCCGCCTATTACGCCAGGACAGGGGATGGAGCCAAAAAGAACTGGCAGACAAAATATTTGTTGCTCACTCTCAGATCAGCCGTTTGGAGAGTGGAGAAACCACAAATATTGGCAGCGCTTTGTTAGTCTCGCTGGCTAAGGTATTCCATGTTTCAACAGATTATCTACTTTGCCTTACACCCATTAGCATACCGAAAAGCTATGATATTTCCCAGCTGGGATTATCAGAGGAAGTAATCCGCAGGCTGATTTTGAAAACGATTGACCCCGATGTGTTAAACAGGCTTTTGGAGCATGACCAGTTCCCAAAACTTTGTGCTTTGATGAAAAACTATTTCAGCAATACCGTTGCAAATGGTATCATGGCAAGAAACCAGATTATTGACCTTGCCACTGATCCTCTTGCAGAGCTGATGAGCGCCGATCCTTCAAAGCGAACGGAAATGATAAAAGGCCTGAGTTTTCTGAACTCCAGCAAAATTCAGAGTAATGAAGCAGACATAGAGAAAATCAAAAACATATTGATGAAGATCATTCGGGATGTAAAAGAGAACATGGCAGAGGAGCAACCCAGTGAAGCGGTTGCTACAGCAGAAGCAGTAAAGGGGATTCGTGCCGCATTACCGGACAAGCCACAATCTGAATTGACAGCCGATGATGTGTCAACAGCCATTGCTGCCTACATAGGAACGATGATCACAATGGACGAGAATACTTCAGAACTGTTCCAGCAGCTTGCCAAGCAAGTTCTTGAGCTCCCCTTGGATAGGGAAAATTAAGTGTGTCGCTGCGGCGGGTTTTTATATACCTCTTGCGCCTCCCGTTGACACAGAAAAACTTTTCGCACAGCTACAAGGTTTTCTGCGCCACCTACACCCGAACAGCCGGATTTTGCTCATGGCAAATCCTTCATTTTGTGTATCTTACAGCCCACAAAATTCGCCTGTTCTGCTGCCACTGAAAACGGTCTGTCTGGTGTGGGACAGCCCCTTTCCAGCGTCAGCGGTCGCAAAAGGTATAACACACTAGACTTTGCAAGCAAAATCGTGTGCCAACAGGGGTGCTACCCGCCCCCTATTGGAAACCCAGAGCCAAAGGGGCTTTGCCCCTCTGGACGCCCCGCCTGTCCATGCAGTGGCGATCCATCCTGCTCCCACACGATAGATACGCTCCTGCTCGGAACAGGTAAAACAGGCCCAGAGGTTTGCCCAAATAGCGGGTAAATCTCTGGGCCTGTTTTGGTCAGCAGCGGCTGGGAAAAGGTGAACGGAAAGCCTTGCTGACTGATAAATTTGAGTTGGATATTTTCGTATTGAGATGCGAAAATCTGTTGTTTTGAATTCCTGTATCTGGTATAATAAAAGCGTCGAATTTTCTGACCGGAGGTGCCCATATGGCCATTTCTTACAATAAGCTCTGGAAACTGCTCATTGATCGTAAAATGAGCAAGGCAGACTTACGCCGTGCGGCGGGAATCGCTCCCAACACCATGACAAAACTAAACCGCGATGAAGAAGTGACCTTGGAAACACTGGGGAAAATTTGCGCAATATTGAATGTAAATATTGGAGACATCGTGGACTTCCTGCCGACTGATCAAATCACCGAAGTGAACTTGGAGATAAAATAAGTATGACAGAAAATGTATTGTGTGCGCTGATTGGCGTAGGGGGAACACGGTTAGGGACCATTGTTGGTCTTGCTTTTCCATACCTATGCAGCGGATTTGGACGCAAACTTCTTGTTATTTCCAATATTGATGTGCGATTTGGTACAGGAAAACCAGACGGCGAAGGCGGATATGATGGTTCGTGGATAAATTTTAGGGCTTCGATTCTCAACAAGAAAAATAAATCGTTGATTATTGAGAAAATTGTATGCGAATTATACAGCGGTTCAAACAGAATTGCCGTATGCTCCTGTGCCGATAAAGACACCGTTAGGAAAAGCGCAGGAGCCTACAAATATGATGAACTTCGATATATTGATGTTGCTTCAAAATCAAGCACTACAAAAAACATCCATGTATTTGTGCGTGGAGATTTGACCTCATGTGATAAGGTGGTTTTTGTGTATTCATGGGGGATAGTAAAAAGAAAGCAAATTGTTTGGGTCAAGGAGGATACACCCCATGCCAACACTTGAATGGATTGGAAAAGATAAAGTGGTAAACCACCACCAAGAGGTGCCTTACCGGGTGCTGGAGCGCCAGTACAGCTATGACGAAGCCGGACAGCACGCCGAGGACAACGGCAGCGAAAACATGATTATCCACGGCGACAATCTGGAGGCATTGAAAGCTCTGCTGCCACAGTATGAGGGCAAGGTGAAGTGCATCTACATTGATCCACCGTACAATACCGGCAACGAAGGCTGGGTGTATAACGATAACGTCAATGACCCCAAGATCAAAAAGTGGCTGGGTGAAGTGGTGGGCAGAGAAGGAGAGGACCTTTCCCGGCACGATAAGTGGCTGTGCATGATGTACCCTCGCTTGAAGCTGTTGCAACGGCTGTTGGCAGAAGATGGATTTATTTTTGTAAGCATTGATGTTTTTGAATATGCAAATCTCAAATGTATAATGGATGAAATATTTGGGGTTGCAAATTTTAGAAATTGTATTTCTGTGCGTCGAGGTATAAAAAATGTTCAGGCCCAGTTTGAAACTGTGCAGGCGTTGTCATTAGGGCATGAGTATATTTACTTGTATTCTAAGAATCCTCAAGCTAAACTTCCTAAACTTTCCAAAGACTTTGAAATTGAAAAAGCAGGGAAATGGGATACGTTTTGGCGTGGAACAGATAGACCTACTATGCGATATGAAATTTTTGGATACTGCCCAGAAAAAGGTCAATGGAGATGGGAAAAAACAAGAGCCAGCAAAGCAACTAGAAATTATGAAAAATTTCTTTCCGAATATGCAGATAAGATGTCCATTGATGACTACTATATTGAGCATCTGATGGCAACAAATGAAAAACTAGATTTTGTCCGAATGAATGAAACGGGTACGATCCAGTATTATGTCCCACCACAATCAGGAAAACTATTGAGCGACAACTGGATGGACATTCTTTTGTCTGGCTCATATGCTGGATTTGATACAGAAAAAAGCATTTTGTTACTGGATAGAATTGTAAAATGGATAGCTACAGATAATGATATAGTTCTCGATTCTTTCGCCGGTTCTGGCACTACTGCCCATGCTGTGCTGAACATGAACAAGGCCGACGGCGGCAACCGCAAATTTATCCTGGTGGAAATGATGGACTACGCCGACAGCATCACCGCCGAGCGTGTAAAACGAGTAATTGGCGGCTACGGCGAGGGCAAAAAAGCCGCGGGAGGTACTGGAGGCAATTTCAGCTACTATGAGCTGGGGCCTGTGCTTCTGCTGCCAGACGGCAACCTCAACGAAGAAGTAGGCCCGCAAAAAATCCGGGAATACGTCTACTATATGGAGACTAAAGAGCCATTGCCCGCCGAACAGCCCACGGACGAGCCTTACTTCATGGGCCTGTGCCGCAACACCGCCTATTACTTCTACTATGAGCGGGAAAGCGTCACCACACTGGACCATGCCTTTTTGGCTACCGTCCAGACAAAAGCCGATGGCTACACCATCTATGCCGACCTGTGCGCCATCCCGCAGGAGACCCTGCGCAAGCATAACATCACCTTTAAGAAAATCCCACGGGATATTGCCCGGCTGTAAAGGAGCGTGAAGAAATGGAACTGAAATCTTATCAGAAAGAGGTCATTGCCGATCTTGCACGCTATCTGGAGCTGGTGGTGGAGCTGCAAAGCCCGGCAAAGGCGTATCAGACCCTCTGGAACGAAAAGAATGTTTTGGTGGGCTTTGGCGGTATGCCGAATTATGTGAATGTACTTCCCGGTGTGCCCCATGTGTGCGCCAAGGTGCCCACCGGCGGCGGCAAGACCTATATTGCCGCCAGTTCTCTGCGGACGATTTTTGACGCCGTGCCCCAGCGCCGGGCCAAAGCCGTGGTGTGGTTGGTGCCCTCCGATGCCATTCTGACTCAGACACGCAAGGCGCTGGAAAATCCCGACCATCCCTACCGCCAGCGGCTGGATGTGGATTTTGGCGGGCGGGTACAGGTATATTCCAAGGAGCAGGCTCTCATGGGGCAGAACTTCACCCCTTCCGCCGTGACAGAACAGCTTTCCTTGTTTGTGCTCAGCTATGATTCTTTCCGCACCAGCAAAAAAGAAGGGCGCAAAGCCTATCAGGAGAATGGTTATCTGGCTGAGTTTGCCAAGTGGATGGATGATCCATCCGTTCTGCTGGCCGATACCGATGAGACGGCGTTGATCCAGGTAATCCGCTATCTGAATCCGGTGGTCATCGTGGACGAGAGCCACCATGCCACTTCGGATTTGAGCGTGGAAATGCTACAAAACTTTAATCCCAGCTTTGTGTTTGACCTGACCGCCACACCCAAGAAGAAAAGCAACATCATCTCTTTTGTAGATGCCGCACGGCTGAAAAAGGCCAACATGGTCAAGCTGCCGGTCATTGTCTATAACCGTAAGTCTCAGGCAGATGTATATGGGGATGCTATCGCCATTCGTGCCAAGCTGGAGGCACAGGCCAAACGGGAGCAGGAAACCAGCGGGCGCTATATTCGTCCCATCGTTCTGTTCCAGGCACAGCCCCGCAACAATGCAGATAGCACCACATATGAAAAAATCAAGAAAACGCTGGTGGATGGCGGCATTCCCGAAAAGGAAATCGCCATCAAAACCGGCGATAAAGACGAGCTGAAAAATGTGGACTTGCTGTCCCCAGACTGCCCCATCCGGTACATCATTACCGTCAACGCCCTGAAAGAGGGCTGGGACTGCCCCTTTGCCTATGTGTTGGCCACGGTGGCAAACCGCACTTCTACCGTGGATGTGGAGCAGATTTTGGGGCGTGTACTTCGGTTACCCTACACGCAGAAGAACAGCAGTGAAGTGCTGAATCTCTCCTATGTCATCACATCTTCCGCAGACTTCCACCAAACGCTGGAGAAGGTTGTGGCCGGGCTGAACAGCGCCGGTTTCAGCAGGCGTGACTACCGGGCACAGGATGTGGACGTTCCCATTACAGCTGCACCCACACAGGAACCGGAGCAGCTTCCCATTGTCCCCCCTCCCGCTGACGAACCAGATCTACCGGAGGTAGACGGCTCGGATTTGAAGGCGCGTTTTGAAGCGGCAACACATGAGGCAGAGCAATCCGTGCAGGATGGAACTATGCAGTCCGATCCCATGCTGTCACAGGCCCTGCAACAGAATAAAACCTATGAGGACGAGATCAACCAGGCCGATAACACTGCTTTGAGCCAGGCTCCATCGGAGGTGCGCGACAAAATGAATCAGTTCCGAATGAATGAGAAATTTGCAGACGAAGCCGCTGCCTTGCGCTTCCCCCAATTTATGCTGGAGACTGGCCCCAGTCTGTTTTCGGAAGCTCATGAAACCCTGGAACTGGAACATTTAGAGGGCGGTTTCTCTCTGCGGGACAAAGACGCTCATGTGGATTTCACTACCGTCAACGCTGAGATGGCGCGGGTGGATGTAGACGATAGCAAAGACAGCACCGCAAAGGCATGGCGGTTGTCTGGTGGCGACAGCGCCTTTTTCCGGGAGTGGTTCAACACCCAGCCCTCGGAAAAGCGGCTCTCGCTGTGCAAGGGCATTATCAAGCAAAAGCTCTCCAAGATGAACTGCGTCAACGACCGGGAACTGGATGAGTACATCGACCGGGTGATCGGCACCATGAGCGAAGATCAGCTCTCCGAGCTGGAGCAGTCGCCGTATCCCTATGTCGTGAAAATTCAGGGAAAGGTAAAGGAATTGATTGCCCAGCATCGCTCCAGCGTCTTTGACACCTGGCTGGAGCAGGACAAGATTTCCTGCCTGCCCAACTATGCGCTGTCTGCGGTGATCTCCCCAACGGCATTTACCTCGATGGTGCCGAAATCGCTCTATACCGCCGAAGAAGATATGAACGAGTACGAGTTCAAGGTGGTGTGGGCACTGTCGGAGCTGGGCAACGTCAAGTGGTGGCACCGGAATATTTCCAGACTGGGCTTCCAGATTAACGGGCCCGTTCACGCCTATCCCGACATCATCGTGATGCTCCACAGTGGGAAGATTTTGATGGTAGAGACCAAGGGCGACCACCTAGACAACGATGAATCTAAGGAAAAAGCCAAAATCGGCGACCAGTGGGCGAAGCTGGCCGGAAAACAGTACAAGTATTACATGGTGTTTGAGACCAAGCAGCCGGACTATCCGGGAGCGTATTCCCTGGAGCGGTTTATGGAGATTGTACAAGGCTTATAAAATCACTTTTTTAGGTAAGAATGTATAAAGGAGAATGTTCTGTGGAAATTCTTAATGTGCGAAATTCTCATGAGCACGGAAAAATGCTTGAACTGTGTTTTAATCTGTGCCAAAAGTATGCCCTTATCCCTGTAATAGGGTCAGGTTTCTCGTTTGGGAGCCCGACTGATAATAATGGCACTATACCATCAGTCAGTGAGCTTACCAAATTCCTTTTTAAATATATTTCTGCTTATTCTAACTATAGTCCAGAAGATCTTATTGACATACAAAAAGAGAGTCTACCAGACTTATCTAATAGTTTCTGGGATATTTATAGCCGAATTCCCGAAAAGAAGCTCGAAGAATTTTATGAATACATTAATAAGAATTTTCAGAATATATCTTTTTGGAAAGACTTTCAATCTGAATTTTTGGAAATCCGATGGCCATATTTATTTACCTTAAACTACGATTCTCTTATTGAAAACTACAGTCCGAATTACTATCCAATTATTCCTTATGAGAAAATCAATCATTACTATGCAAGAACTAAAACAAAGGTATACAAACTGCATGGAGACGCAGGAAAATACTTGTCCACAGGTGATAATAAGTATTTTATCTTGAGCAGAGATCAGTATGTCAAAAGCATGATGGACGATTCCAATAAAGATATGCTTAACGAGTTATTGACGGCATTTTCTTCAAAAAGTATTCTCTTTTTTGGATGTGGATTGTCAGAAGAACTGGACTTGCTTTACTCTTCTCAACTAAGTGTAAAAGAACGGGCCGAGGACATAGATACAACACAACAAGCTATTATATATATAAGTTTTGAGTCGGAAGATTCTGTCGAAAAGCCCTTTTCTCAAAGAATGGAAGACCGTTTGGCGCGGTATGGAATTACCACAGTCTTTAGGTTTTTTTCAGAAGAAGATTCTAAAAACTTTTTTCATGAACTAAGGGAGGCTACATCCAAACTATCCAAACCTGGAATTGAGGACTTTTTAGAAAAATACTCATCCATGCAATTCAATGTATTGAAGAAAGATGATATACGGTGCCGTGATTTTTCTTTTCTGTCAGGGGAAACAGAATTATAGAAAATGGAAAAGTAAAATCTAGTATGGAAATCTATTAACTCTCATATCATAACCATGCCAGGCTACTATATCACAAGGTCTCTTTTTAAAGATGCTGTAGATAGTATACCTAATGAACCGCTTTGTTTTATTTCCGGAAATTTCTTTAGCGGAAAAACAATTTTTTTATTAGATATAGCTCACTTTTTTACCACAAAAAAAGTCTATATTTTCCCAGCAGGTACAACAATAACGGAAGAGCAATTAGACGCACTTGTTCAGAAAGAAAACACTTTGCATTGTTTTGATTCAAAATCGTTAACAACTGCACAAATCAAAAAAGTCTCCAGTGAATTGGTTCTAGATGGCATCAAGAAAAAAGGGTCAAATATTCTTATTGTTATTGACAAATCGGATGCACCTATGTATAAGTATATCTTTGAAGCTAGGAATGCATCTAGAAAGTTTACGATATTTTCTCTTGATAGCCAATTTGACAAGTCCGAAAAAGCAAAATTCAATCAGAAAGTAGGAGCTATCAGCTTATCTCCGTATGAAAAAAATCAAACCGTTTTAGATTATATTGTTAATAACGAAAAAAAGATTTCGGGGATTCCTAGTTCTCAAAGGTTGTTTCTTGAACCGCAAAAAGAGTTGTTGGCTCAAGATGTCCAAAAACGCATTAAGGCATTGGTTATGCTGGCTACCGAAATAAGGATTCCGGCCAATCGCGCTATACAATTTGGAATTGACGGAGCTATCAACGGCATCATAAAGTGTTGTGATCCTTCTGGTGGAGCAGCTGTTATCGAAAAAGATTATTCTGTCTATAATGGTAATTCTTCTGGATATGAATTTGTTTGCAATTCAAAATATTGGATTATAAGGGCATTATCAACATATGCAAAATCTGACCCTAATAGTATAGAAATAATTGCAAATGCATACTTAAGTATAATTAAAGATTATCGCTCTATTTATATCGGCAACGATGTTGCGTTCTATCAAAACTGTGAGCCTTACTACTTTTTTGATCATATCCAAACGCTGTTTAATGCGCGCTGGTTCCCCAATTCCTCGAAACTAATGAACGCAATTTACGATAAGCTTTTATCTGAATTGTCAAACAGTTATCAGTTCTTGCATCAAAAAGCAAAAGGCAAACTTATTATCGCTCAGGTTCAAGTCAAAAATAGGAATCGGTATATGGCGAACAGAACATTAACCGAGGCTGTTTACAATATTACTAGAGCACAAGATCTTGCAAGCCAGTATCCTGATGCCAAAAACATAGACGAAACTCTGTTGCATATGGCATACACCAAAGGGAGAATATTTATAGAATTTAGCTGTATTTCTGACAAATATATCCCTAAAGCGGTCAATGCTTGCTACGAGCTATACGAACTGCAAGCGCGTTCAAAACACGATATTTATGATTTTATGACTGCAAAAGGTAATGATGAGGGGGCATTTAATACCTTCAAGAATAAACTCATGAATAGACGCTGCTTAGACAGATGTACAGGCTTAGATTATAATCAAGCAAGTTCTTTACTACAGCGGTGGACAGGTAAAAGAATTCAAATCATGAAGCGCGATAGCAGTAAAAGGCCCCGCAAGAAATAAGTAGCAATTCAATTTACTCTTTTAGGAAATCCCTCAGCTTTAAAGCAAAACGAACGATTGCATTATAGGCAATCGTTCGTTTTGTTATCTGCTCATAAAATCGATTTCACAACATTTGAAAATGCTTTAGTGCCTCCATAATTGCCGCTTCCTTTTCTGGCGGGCACTGTGGCACTTTTGCATCTTCCTTCTTTGGTAGGTTATAATTCTGTCCCACATCCAGCCCGCACTTCCGCTTGACTTGGGAGATATACAGGCTGGACACCTTCAAACCGTACTTCTCCAGCACGTAGGCTTTGATCTCGTCATAGGTAGCCTTGCTCTCCGCAGCCGTTAAATCCAGGTCATCCACGCTTAGATCAATCTCGATATGTTGCTTTGCGTGAAGTTTGGACAAAAGACATACCGCTTCGCAATGCTTCGTCCTCGGAAACAGATCCACCGGCTGCACCTTTTCCGCATGATATCCCTTTTCTTCCAGCCACTTCGCGTCCCGCGCGGCGGTGGAGGGGTTGCAGCTGACGTAGACGACCCGGCGGGGGGACATGGCGACGACGGCGGAAAGGGTGGCCTCGTCACAACCTTTGCGGGGCGGGTCGAGGACGATGACGTCGGGGTGGAGGCCCTCGGCGGCGAGCTGAGATGCGGCTTTGCCCGCGTCGGCGCAGAAGAAGCGGCTTCTGGCGGCGACGGCTTCGCCCATGCGGGCCGCGTTGGCCTTGGCGCTGTCGATGGCTTCGGGGACAATCTCCACGCCGATGAGCGAGCGGCAGCGGTCCACCATCGAAAGGCCGATGGTACCCATGCCGCAGTAGAGGTCCAGCAGAAGGTCGTCCGGCTGGAGCTGAGCGTATTCGGCGGCGATGCCGTAAAGCCGCTCGGCGGCGAGGGTGTTGACCTGATAGAACGACAGGGGGCCAAGCCGCACCGGAACGCCGCAGAGGGTGTCCTCGATGAAGCCGGGGCCGCAGAGGGTGTGGGTCTCCGTGCCCAGAATGACGTTGGTGTTCCTGGGGTTGACGTTTATGAGGATGGTGGTGATGTCCGGGAACTGCGCGGTCAGCTGCTCGACGAGTTCGGCGCTGTGGGGGAGCTTTGCGCGGGTGCAGACGATGCAGACCATGATCTGGCCGCTGTGCGCACCCCGGCGCAGGAAGATGTGCCGCACCAGGCCCTTACCGGAAGCCTCATCGTAGGGCTGGATGCCGTGTGCACCGAAAAAGCTGCACAGTGCGTTGCCGATGTCGTTCAGGATGCCGGGCTGCAGCTTGCAGTCGGGGCAGGGAACGATGCGGTGGGTGCGTCCGGCGTAGAAGCCGATGCAGGGGGCGCCGTTCTTGTCACGCCCGACCGGGAACTGGACCTTGTTGCGGTAGCGGTCCACTTCGGGGGAGGGGAGGGCGTCCAGCACCGGCACATCCAGCCCGCCGATGCGGCGGAACGCATCGACGACGTTTTCCTGCTTGGCCCGCAGCTCGGCGGCGTAATCCAGGTGCCGCAGGCTGCAGCCGCCGCAGGGGCCTGCCACGGCGCAGTCCACGGGGATGCGGTCCGGCGAGGGGGTGCGCAGGGTGTCCAGAATGCCGAAGGCATAGCGGCCGCAGTCCTTGACGATGCGGATGTCGGCTTCATCGCCGGGGGCAGTGCCGGGCACGAACACGGCCTCGCCGTCCGGCGAGTGTGCCACGCCGCTTCCGTCGTTGGAAAGCCGCTCGATGGTCAAGGTCAGCACCTGATTTTTCTGTAAGGGCATGGGGATTCTCCTTTTGTGGTGGGGTTATTCCGAGGCTTCGGGGGCGTCGGTCTGGGACGCCAGATACTTGCTGGGCGGCACGCCCTTGGCGCGCTTGAACACCCGCGAGAAATAGAACTGGTCAAAGAAGCCGACCGAAATGGCGACCTCGGCAATGGACAGGTTGCCCGCGCGCAGCAGCTTGCAGGCTTCGTTGATGCGGTATTCGGTCAGATAGTCGATGGGGCTTTTGCCCACATTCAGCATGAACACCCGGTACAGGTGGCTGCGGGAGACTCCCACGCTCTTGGCCACATCGTCGATGGAGATATCGTGCGAGTAGTTGAACTGGATGTATTTGATGGCGTTCAGCACATACTGGCTCGAAGACGAGGTGTTGTGGGGCTTCGACTCGCTGGTCTCCTTCATCAGGGAGGAGATGAAGAGATAGAGGTAGCCCACCATGGCGGCCTCATCCTGGGGCTGAAGCCCGCGGGAGGAGTAGATGTTGGTCAGGGCCGTCCGCATCCCTTCGGGGTCACTGGTGTGATGGACAGGTCGCTCGTCTGTAAAGGGCAGCTGTGCAGCCAATTTGTGAGCACAAGCCCCATTGAAGCCCACCCAGCTGTACTCCCACGGCTGCTGCTCATCGGCTGTGTAGCGGATGAGCTGGCTGGGCCGGGCAAAGAAGAGGTCGCCGGGGACCACCTCAAACGTATGGCCGCCCACCTCAAAGGTGCCCTTGCCGGAAACGACCAGGTGGATGAGGTAATGGTCCCGGATGCCGGGGCCCCAGGTCTGGCCCGGAGCACACCGCTCCAGGCCGCAGTTAAAGATGGACAATTCGATGTTGTTGGTGTAATTCTGCTTGAAGGACTGTTTGTAAACGTCTGCCATGTGGCTCTCCTCCCATCCGCTGCATTCGTAGCTCCAGTATATCATAATCGAACCCGCAAATTCAACAAAAGTACATCCGAATCTTTGACTTTCGTGCCAAAATTTGTTTTTTTGCAAAATCAAATTGCAAAATGGGGATGCTTCGATTACAATAGAGTTATCTTTTACAAACAGACTGCGGGTTTTCTTTGGGGAGGAACAGCCATGGCGACCAGTATGCAGCTCAGACGGGAGATCCTGGCAGGCAGGCGCGACGCCGCACTTGCCGCACTGTATGGGGCAGACCCGGCGGTGTTGGCGCGGCAGCGGCAGCGCTACGCGGACGCGCTGGAACAGTTCGAACGCTACTTCGGGCCGGGCCGGCAGGTGCACATCTACTCGGCACCGGGGCGGGCCGAGTTGGGCGGCAACCACACCGACCACCAGCATGGCTATGGTCTGGCGGCAGCTGTGATGCTGGACCTGATCGCCGTGGCGTCCCCCAGTGACGACGGTTTCATCCGGGTGAAATCCCGCGGGTTCAACAAGCTGGACGTCATCGACCTGAGCGAGGCGGAGCCGCAGGACGGCGAGAGCACCCATTCGGCCAGCCTCATCCGGGGCATCGCGGAGGGCTTCCGGGCCAGGGGCAGGGCCGTGAATGGTTTTGACGCCTACACCGCCAGCGATGTGCTGCGGGGGTCTGGCCTGTCCAGCTCAGCGGCGTTCGAGATGGGGATGGCCGTCATCCTGAACGGCGAGTACGGCTGCGGTCTGCCGATGCCGGAACTGGCGAAGATCTGCCAGTATGCGGAGAACACCTACTTCGGCAAGCCGAGCGGCCTGCTGGACCAGCTGACCAGCGCGGTGGGCGGCGTCATCTTTGCGGACTTTGCCGACCCGGCCCAGCCGGACATCGAGAAGATCCACGCCGCCGGGCTGCTGCCGGAGGGGATGAGCCTCTGCGTTACCGACACGCGCGGCAGCCACAGCGAGCTGACCGGCGAGTTCGCCGCCATCCGGAACGAGATGGAAGCGGTGGCGTCGCAGCTGGGGGCCAGGGTTCTGGGGCAGGTGCGGGAGGCCGACTTCTGGGCGGCGCTGCCCCGCCTGCGCACTGCCTGCGGCGACCGTGCCGTGCTGCGGGCCGCCCACTACTTTGAGGAGAACGCCCGCGCACTGGTCCAGCGGGATGCGCTGCGGGCCGGGGACTTTCCGGTCTTTCTGAAGGCCATTGCGGCCAGCGGTCATGCCTCCTACACCCTGTGCCAGAACGTCTACTGTTCCACGGATGTGCGGCATCAGGGGCTTTCGGTGGCGCTGGCGCTGAGCCAGACGCTGCTGGAACACAGCGGCGGAGCCTGGCGGATGCAGGGCGGCGGCTTTGCAGGCACCATCCAGGCCTTTGTGCCGCAGCGGCTGGTGCAGACCTACCACGACGCCATGGAGGGCGTCTTCGGCAAAGGCAGCTGCTACATCCTCCGCCTGCGGGAGCAGGGAGCGGTCCGCGTCATCTGAAATGTGCAAAAAAGAAAGTGCTCTGCTGCTAAAAACAGCGGAGCACTTTACTTTTTGGAATGGAAAACGGACCGTTCAGCACGGATGAGCGGCCGCCGAAGACGGCTGAGAGGGTTCAGACCCCGCGCTCCTGGCGCTTCTGGCGCATATCGTCGGTGTAGTTTTGCAACGCCGACAGGGTGTCGTCGTGGAAGCCGAACCAGTTGACGAGGTTGTTGTAGGTGTTCTCTGCGAAGTCGTAGGCCGAGCGGAACACATGGAACAGCAGCATCGGCACGAACGAGAAGGACAGCGAGAGCACACCGCCGCTGAAGAAGAGATCGTCCAGACGGAGCCGGTCCGTGAAGTCATTCCACGCATCGGCCAGCTCACCGCCGCCAACAATCTGAAACTGCTCTGCTTCCGGGATGCGTCCGTAGGAAGCAGGCATCTGCAATTCTTTCATAGAAAAGCTCCTTTCTGTGTCAGAGTCGGGTGGTCAGGCAAAGGCTCAGGCCGCCGTCAGCGCGGCCGTGGAGGCTGCAGTGGGGTCGGTCGTGGTGGTGCCGGTGGAAGAACCATCGTTGTAGTAGTTGTCCTTCACATCGGTGTAAATGCCCAGCGCGGTGTTGATGAGCTGGACGGCATAAATGTAGACCGCATAGCCTGCAAAACCGGTGAAGAGCACCGTGGCAGCCTTGCCAACGGTGGTCTGGTGGCTCCAGTAGTGCTTGATGGAACCGCCGACGGTCAGGCCGTCGTTGCGCATGTTGATGAGGCCGGTGACGGCACCGCTGAAGGCAGCCTGACCCATCAGGCGGATGAGGTTGGTGACGAGGTTGTATGTAAACTGCTGCGGCGAGATGACATCGGCACCGCCCTCGATGTAGATCATTTCATCCTCGGAGATGGGAGCATAGGCTGCCGGAAAATGCAGCGAAGTCGAACTGGTATATTCCATGGCGGGAAAACTCCTTTCGTACATCAGAACCGCCGGAAAGCGGATCATAAACTAAGTGGATTATAGCATATTCCACCAAAAACAACAAGAGAGCGAAGGTTTGAAAGCTGTGGGGGTTTTGTGAACGGCTTCAAAGCAAAACTTGAAAAACAAACGCAGGAAAGCGAAAAAACGAAAGTGCGCATCCCAGGGCCCCGGTGAAAAAATGTTGTGTGAAATTTGTGCCAAAAAGGAACGGCGGGCCGGGTGCAGTGCCACAATGCAGGGCACCGCACGGCTCGCCGTTCGGGATGGGGAAGCAATCAGAAGGAGAAAAACGCTTATTCTGCCGCCGGGGCCCGGTCATACAGGACCGTCAGATCGGCGATGTGGTCCGCCAGCAGGCTCGTCAGGGGCGTGTTCAGACGCCACTGCCAGTTGGAGCCCTGCGTGCTGGGGGTGTTGATGCGGGCTTCGGCACCGAGGTGGAGCCAGTCCGCCATCGGGATGATGGCCATGTCCGACACGCAGGAAAGGCAGGCCGCGATCATGGCTTCGGTCAGGTCTTTGGGGGTGCAGCGCAGATACCGGCAGGCGTAGTGGACATCCTCCGGGCTGGCAGTCGCCCGCCAGCCTTCGGTGGTCACATTGTCGTGGGTGCCGGTGTAGACGACGCTGTTCCGGGTGTAGGTGTAGGGCAGGTAGTTGCCCGGCTCCCGGCTGTCGAACGCGAACTGCATGATCTTCATGCCGGGGTAGCCGCTGGCGGCCAGCATGGTCTTGACCTCCGGGGTCAGATAGCCCAGGTCCTCGGCAATGATGCCGGCCTGCCCCAGTGCCTCGTGCAT
>OQVS01001442.1_pt1 | contig 16139 bp, 25 predicted proteins | sample 1691601 | NCBI WGS metagenome assembly OQVS01 (sample SAMN03418268, study PRJEB22391) | human gut metagenome | biome: human-gut; feature: organic feature; material: feces | host: Homo sapiens | place: Tanzania | collected 2013-01
TTTTTTGAAAAGACATCAAGAAATATCTAACCATTCTGTCTTTTGGAGCGGCATCGAAGAATCGAACTCCAACCATAATAAAAACATTGTCCATGGCTACTTTTATTACTACACCAGTTGCCGCAAATTAAAGTGCTTGTTTCAAGACATTTCCAGTGAGCAACTACAAGCAAACTCTTCTGTACTGTCACTTACTTCTCGTGTAAGTTACGCCCGATATCCTTGCGAATATCTACTTGTCTCTCCAAGCTGTCACCGTTAGTATAGTTTTTTGGTTATGTGCGGTCTGAACCGAGGGATGCTATACACATCTCCTAACATTAAGCGATACTCCGTCTGTTAGGCGAACCTCCCCTACCTCTTCCAAGGCGGTATCGTGGTTACTGGTCCGAGGTGCTTGTATCGGAGTCACTATAGCGCATTTTTCATCACTTGACACAATTTTCAAAGTAGCAACTCATTTACTAATTGTTTGTCAGCTTATCCGAACCTCGGTGGGCCCCATAATTGGATTCGAACCAACTTCCTCTCCCGATGTGGCTGTTATCACTAAGGAGCTACCTTAGTGTTTACTCAACATCAGTTATCGAGAATGCTCCATTACACTAATGGGGATATAAAAGAACTTTTCTTGACCATAGGCGTTCTTAAACCTACTCCCATACCTATACATTTAACATTGTTTGCATTATGTTAAACATCTCATCCTTGAGGCCAACTGGGGAATCATAAAGTCGTTCGGTTTATTTTTAATTTGAGTAAACCTTCCTCAAATACTCTTTCATCCGCTTTTTTTACAGGGATACGGAATCCACGAGTTTTGGCGAAGTAGACTGGACTCGAACCAGTACGCTCTTTCAAGCTACTACCAATTTAGCAAACTGGTGCCTTACCAATTAGGCTTACTACTCCATAATGAGCAATCTTGACACTTTTTTCTAGCCAACCACGATTAACCATTCCTTGCTCAAGGGATACGTTAATAAGGAGTCGAACCTTACACGACGTTATTCCAAAAAACATTAAATAAATTTGCTGTGAGTGTCAACTTTTTAAATTCAAATCTGATGGTGGGAGTAACAGGACTCGAACCTGTAAGCCTCCGCCGTGTAAAGACGGCATTCTAACCAGTTGAACTATACTCCCATATAATATTGGTTTTTACGTTAAATACCAGAGGACTTTCGTATTTTACCAATAAACCTCACGTTACTTGACTTATTTATAGACGTTGAGTAATTACGTCTCAACAACACATTTATTAAGATAAGAAAGGAAAATTATTTTAGCCTACTGCTTCTTCAGTTACAGTATCTTCATCAGGGATAACATTACCAGTGTTATCAATCTTGTCATTCGAAGGAACAGGATTGGTGTTTTGAAGCTGGCTCTCCTTCAATTTTTCATCATGAAGTTCACGATTTACCTCATAAACAGCGGCTTCAATAGCCTTACGAACTTCATCTGCATCAAGAGTGATACCAAGAGCTTCCATCTGCTGATTAAAATACTTTGTTGCTTCCTGCAAGCGCTTTTCAATTTCCCGTGGGAACATCTGCTCAACAGCCTTAACTGCAATCAAAGCATACTTATGAATAAGTTCTGCTTGAGTAAGAGCATGATTAACATCGTCCAACTTACCCTTCTTCTTAAGATAAGGAATAAGGACAACTGTAAAAATCAAAGAGCATAAACCAATTACAGCAACTACGATAGGGGTAATATCAGTCATTTTTCGTACTTCCTTTTTACATTTTGAATTATAGCATCTAACAAACGCTTTGTCAAGTGTTTATTAAATAAAATTTGATGGAGCAAGATACGAGATTCGAACTCGCCCTTACGGTTTTGGTCCTTTAAGTAAGACTTGAACTTACATCAATGGTTTTTCATTAAACTATTAAAGGGGAAGACCGTCGTGCTAACCGCTAACACTAATCCTGCATATATGATGCCACTCACGCATGAATGGCATCAAACCCCACGCTCCGTAGAGACCTCATGCTAGCCTGATAGGTTTCCTACTAAGATATCAGTAAAGTAATGAGCTTAACCAAACAAACGTAGACTTAACCAATGGAGTATCAAACTTAATTAATATTCAAGAACATTCCACTCTTCATATAAGACGCCTTGTCCTCTTAAATAAGAGTTAAGAATTTCTTCTTCAGATTGATTTTTGAGTTTCTCAATTTTTTGTTCTAAATCCTTAATATAAAAACTTTTTCTTTCAATCTCTTTTGTATATTTGCGAAGTTTTGCTTTTACATCTTTAAGCAAAATATAAAGACGCTTTTGCTGGTCATCAGAAAGAGTTGCTAATGAATCTAAAGACTCTATTAAATCATTCTTTCTCTGACAATATTCTTTGTGCTGTTCAATATAAGGCTGTCTTTCTTTTTTTGCAATATCAATTTTACTTTTAAAATATTCAATATCTTTGTAAAGTTTAACTGTTGCTTCAAGAAAATAGCTTTGCTTATCTTTAAGCATTGCTTCTTCTGTCATTACAGCTTCAACAGAAGTGTCTTCATACCAAACTGTATATTTATACTTAAGCCAAACTTTCATAATTACTTTTTCACCGAAGTCACGCCATTAAAATCATACAAACGTACAATATGGCTTAATCCTAAAGTATCAGAAATATCAGCACTAATAATAGACCAATCTCCACCAGCAAGACCGCACCCAATCATATAAGGCATAGCAATCTCTTCTCCAATAGGAATCATTTCACGAATCTTAAGAAGACATTCATGAAAATATTCATAGTTGGTGTTTACGTTTGGCCCACCAATACCAATCTGAGAGAACATATTAAGAAAAACTTTGTCTTTGTTTTCCTCAATTCGAAGAACTTTACCATAAAGCTCTTCAGGAGTATGATAACTACAAAACTTATTATACTCCAAATAAACATGAGGATAATTCTTCTTAATTTGAAGAGCAACACCAGCACCCATTACGCCAAAGGTATTAACCTGATGACAAATATACTTTGCCGAAGTCTTAAGGACATCGCCTTGAATAATAGACACTGACATAACCTTCTCCTTTATTCTTTATCTGTTTCTTGCGAATTTTCCTGTAGCTTCTTATAATACTGATGATACGAATCAAAATGTTTTACAAGAAAATCTTTATATGCTTTAGCAACATAGTTAGCAGAACTTACAGGAAAATCAATTCCCAAATCTTCTGCAATAATATCTACAGCTTTTCTCAAAGGTTCGGGAGGTGTATTAGTCAACTTGAACTTTTTAGTTTCGGAATCATTATCACACCAAGCCTTACCATTTACAACTGTTAGGAATCTAATTGAAGGATTCTTAGAAAGTTCCAAATTGTGTTCCTCACTTCTCTTATAGGGTAACACAGATATTTAAATCTGTCAAGTATTTAATAAAAGAAATTTTTTATTTTCTTTACTTTTCATTATCGTCAAATTTGCCAGAATAAATAGCTTTTCTACTGACAAATTTAGCAGCAGAAAAAATAAATACAAACAAGGGAAAGAAAAATACGCCCAAAGATTCTGTTGGGTAAGCAAAATCCCAATAATCTTCATCTTCTTCTGCGACACACTTCATTACACGAGCAAAGAAAATCCACAGAATATGATTAAGAATTAAAACAATTGTAATAATCAACCACTTAGGCATATCTTTTCCTTTCTGGCACGCCTACCGAGACTCGAACTCAGAACTAATCTTTAGGAGAGATTTGTTTTATCCAGTTAGACTATAGACGCATACCTTATTTTTTCTTCTTAGGAACAGCTTCAACTACAAAGAGGATAGGTTCATTATTTTCTCCTAAAGTAGCTAATGCTTCCATTTCTGCCTTTACATTAAAAGAAGAGGTTTGTAAACGTCTTGCATAAAATTCATTTCGAGAATTATAAACATAATCATAATTATGACTAAAATTGTTTTCGACATTAATTCCTAATGTTGCTACTGTAATAAATACATCATACTCTTCTTTAGGATTTTCTGCAAAGCCAGTATACCCATTACATTTATATCTTACATAAACAGGCGAACCATTTTCTGTTTTTGTATCAACAAAACTCAAATCATAAAATTTTGTGTGGCAATATGGACATTCATAATTAGAATTAGCTAAATACTTTTGATGACAACAAGGACAAGTAACCTAATTACGATATCTAAAATTCTTCTTAGACATAATTTACCTCACACTGTAAAACAAGACACGGGAATCTTTGTAGGATTCTTTTCTTCCATAACATAAAAAGAAACATTTGAAAGCTTAATATTATTCCACTCTTCTTTAGTTTTAGAAGAATACTTGGGCCAAAAAAGCCCTTCAAATGTTACAAAATTGTTTTCAGGGTCAACATAAAGAGTCCTTACAAACCCAACAACCCTATCTGCAACAGTTTTCTCTTCATAAACTACTTCTTCACAAATAGGAGCTCTAAAGCAATCTTTAAGACCTTCCCACATTGCATCTGTAAGCCAATCCCCCAACTCATCTCTCTTCAGAGTAAACTCTTGAGTTAGAAACTTTTCATCAGGAGAGTAATTTTCAGCCATTGTTCATTTCCTCAAAAGGAGTAGTATCCTTAGTGGGAGTACCAATAACACTGAGAACAGGAGTAAGATTGCCTTCAACATCAGAACAATAATAAAGCCAACCATTCATATCAGAAACGATATGATAAACACGATTCTGCTCATTCTTCACCATATAGCCAGTATCAGTAAAACCAACAGGAACACTATCCACATCAGCCCCGATACTATTCTTGCTATTGTTACAACCAGACAGTGCCAAAATTGCAACAAAAGCCACAATAACAAGAAGACCAGCAACAAACTTATTCCAACTCTTCTGCATAATTAATTCCTCACTTTTAAACAAATTTTTATTCTTTGGTCTGAGTGGCGAGACTCAAACTCACGACCTCATGGTCCCAAACCACGCGCTCTATCAACTGAGCTACACCCAGAAATGTGTGGACGAGTTATAAATCAATTCGTAGTACAGGTACTACTGTTTTCTAACTTCCCTCGCCTCAAGTTTGTTCAATATTTTAACTCAAAATATGAGAAATATTGTTTTTTACTGCTAACTCTCTGGCTCTAACATAATTACCCCGTTTAGGTGTTAAACCTAAATTTAATAAAGCCTATCTAATATTAGGAGCCTTTATTAAAGCAGAAACAAAATCTTCATCAGAAATTTCTTTTGTCTTCTACTAAATATTTTTACCGCAATAATTATCTGTTAAAGCATGACAATTAGGACATAACAGCTATAAATTCTCTTCCTCATTATTAAGTCTATCTCCATCTAAATGATGAACTTGTAGAGGAATTTTCTACCGTTGCCATTCTGTTAAACCACAACATTCACATTTATGCCCTCTTTTGTGGGATAATGCTTTTATAGTATCAGCAGATTTTATAGCGTTTCCTTTTTTAAAACGAGAATAATCAAAATTGTTCTTATTCCATTTCTATCCTGTAAAATGACTTATATCAAATTGATACTATTCTATCATTTTTTTTAAGGAACTTAATGAAGAACTATTGTTATCCGCATACCGAACTTTTCTTTTTAATTCAGCGAAAGATTTACTTTCTTTTACAAACTCTTGTAACTACTCTTGGGAAAATTCTTTCCATTTCATCATAAAAAATCATCTCCTAAATAATTTATAAAAACAAACAAAGCTTAATATTAGGAGTATTATTATCTCATCAGTTAATTACTCTGATGCTACCTTTATTTGTTTGGTACGGGTAGAGGGACTCGAACCCTCACGTCTGCAAGACATTTGAACTTAAATCAAGTGTGTCTACCAATTCCACCATACCCGCATATTTTTTATTTGTCTTTTCCCTTTCGACATGATAATCATAACATACAATCATCAAATTGTCAAGGCTTTAATAAAACTTTCTTTTTATTTTCTTTAGGAGCTTTATTTAGATGTGTACCCAAAACCGTTAAAATGGTACACTCGCTACCTTTTAATTTTATAGTTGGAAAGGTGTCTTTTGGCAACATATTACGCACCCTGAGTAAGCAAGGCCGTTGAACCACATTTCTCTATGAGTTATCTTACTTTTCTCACAGCTACCGATTAACCAACTGTATATTTATATTACCACACAAACACTATTTTGTCAATAGTTTAATACTAAAATTCTGATTTTTTCAATGTAGGAGTAATATCTAAATTAGAATTCGCACTTGTACGAGTATAAGTAGAACCAGCCCAATCTGACCCCCACATGTCAGCCTTGGTAGTAACATACTTCTTATATTTGCAAGAAAGTTTTACAGAAAGGCACTCAGGATAATCTTTAATACTTTTTTTGAGCTCATTAAAAGATTCTTCTGCTTTGACCACATCATCTGTATACTTACAAATTGCTTCGTTTTCACATCCTGAACAAACACTTGGAATATATTCTCGACCTGTATTAAGTACCATCATTATTTTCTTCTCCTTCCTTATAATATTCTTGTAAAATCAAATTATAACATAGCGTATTAGGATGATAATATGGATTATCATAAATCTGACTATCATCCCCAGTAAAACATTTCATAATACCCGCACAGACACCAGAAGAACGACTAATGCCAGCATTACAATGAACAATAATTACATCAACCTTATCATACCACTTATTGACAAAATCAATAACTTTCTTAGCATCTTCTTTTGTCATCAGTTGATAAATACGAGACTCATAAACAAAACCATCTGAATTAGTATAGTTTTCTACAATTAGACCTTCATCCTTCTTCCAGTACTGCATTCCCTTATAAGGCTGAATATCATCAAAGAAAAGAGATAATTGAGCCTTAATATTATTAAATTTATTAGGAAGTTGACGCACGCCAATCTCGATAGAATCGTTAATGCTAATTACAACAGAACTCTCTTCATGAGAACCATAGCTATATTTAACACAATCTCTACGACTCATAACTTTAAACTGCATCGGAAAAATCTCCTTTCTTATTTATATAATTTAATCTAAACTTACTCTACGTCTATATCTACATTCACGAACAAACCAGTCTTGTAATTCTTTTACAGTCATTGGTTTTTCAGGTGGCTCTAATTTATATTCTCCATTTTCATCTAAAGGTTGACCAGTATAACAATAAGCTCTAACATAACATTCTGCCGCAGGAACCATATCTTCTGGATTTTTTACATAATGGTCAGCTATAAATCCAACTGCAAATTTTCCAGCGGTAGTATAAGTTTTTACGTGCCTTGACAGGCAAAGATATTGTCCTCTATCAACTGGCTTATTATTATATTTGTATTCTCCTAAAGCACAACCAACATCCCACAGTTCCATATAATAATCTGTATCTGTAGGATAAATCTTTGTGCCTTTTACATTTAGATTGCTAAAATCAATTAACTACTTTGCTCTTGCAATATTTTTAAACAGACTCATTGGTAAATACCTTTTGACTAATAAAGTCTTTACCTTCTTCACTTGTTAAAATTGGCATTTCATAATCAAGAACCCACTTATAACGAATAGCCTCCTGACCATCTTTACCAATAACAGTAGTAGGAACACGATATGCACAAGTACCACGTTTCTCTACTGTTGTATAATCGTTCCAGTTTACTCCCTTTTCAGTAAACATCTTATCCTGCAATTTGATAGTATTAATACCATGCATTTCACTTTGAGTAAACAAAGTTTGTGCAACTGCTTGAATAGAATTTCGAGTACAATCCTGCTGTCTCCAAACAAAATAATTATGTACTTCAAAAGCAGGAACAACAAATACTCTACTATCAAAAGTAGGCATTTCCTTCCCCTTACGAACCATTCGCCAATCATAAGAGTCTTTGTCCATATTAAAGATATCCAAAGTTGTATCAATAATAGTATTCTCGGCAAAATAGTTATTAAACCAAAGAGTACAAAGAGCAGCAGATGTACTAACAATCTTCTGAATATTATTGTCAAACCATGGCTGAGAATTTCTTTCACTCTGAATCATAACAAGAGAAATTTCATCAGATTCAACATAACCAAACTTAACATTTGGAATGATTTCACAGAGCTTAAGCAACGTCTGTTGCATAGTTTTGACAAAAATAGGGTCAAAAGGCTTCTTCATACCACGACAGAAGGAATGAAAATGTTGACCGTCTAGCCTAGCAATAACAGGGATATTCTCAGGAAGATAATTACGATACTTATTTTCATAAGCACCCTTCATTCTATCGCCTAAAGTTTTATACTCCATTTTCTTTTTCCTCTTTTTCTTGTCTCATTCTTTTGAGGTCATCTATATATACAGGATAACCATTATCATCAAAATAAGCTAACTTCCTATAATCTTTAACCTTTTTTACATAATTAGCATCTAAAGTCATATCAGACCTATTATTGTAGGGACAGAAGATTAAAGCAACAGGAAGATTTTCCATGTCTACTTGAATATTCTCAACTTCATTTCCTTCTACAGTTTCAGCAAAATAGAAAGTACAAGGAATAAGTTCAATATATTCAATCTTATAATCTTCATCTAACTGTTTACGATAAACAAAACTTACATTAGAAGCGTGACATTTTTCAATGATTTCTTTTAGTTGTCTATTATTAAAACAGTAATCTCTAAAACCTTTCTTAAGAGAACCAACAACTGAATCTTCCAAAGAAGGAAAGTCAGAAGGCCAACTAAAAGTCATACATTCTGTAGTCTGAATATCTTCCATTACATTTATCCTTTATTATATAAATCTTCTTCTGGATTATATCTAAATCCTTGTTGATATTTTTCTTCTGCTTCTTGTCGAGCTTTTACCGCTTCTTCAAAAGTATCAAAACGCTTATTTAATTTAGTTTCTTTATTTACAACTAAAGAAGCAACCCATTTTCTTCTGTTTTTATCATAACTTACACCTTTAACGCCAGAAGTATTATTGGTATAAATTTTACAATGTCCAATATTTTGATAATGTTCCAAAGGTCTTAAATTTTCTTTTCTACAATCATAAGGGACATGGTTTTTATGGTCTACATCTATTTTAGGGTCAGTAATATCTAAAACAAATCTTTTCAAATGTAAAAAATGTGGATGATTATTTTTGTAAACCGTTGCAACAGGATATTTATCCTTGTTATATATCCAAACATATTCTTTTATTTTGTCATAATCTTCCAAATCAAAATAAAAAGGCTCATCTTTAGAAGTATATCCTATTCCATACTCTCCACTTAAATCATATCTGTTTAGCTTTCTTCTTTTCTTCCCACTTTCAATAGTAGATTCTTTTTGTAAACAACCACAAGACCTTGTATTACCAGAAGTCAAACTGTGAGTTAAAACATCAAATTCTGTTTTGTTTTCACATTGACATTGTACATGCCATAAATTAGCACGTTTCCGATTTGGGCCTTGATACTAATAATCACATTTATATAAGACCTTTAAACGACCAAAAACATCTCCAACTTTTACGGGTTCTTTCATTTATTTAATCTCCACTAAATATCGAATAGTTACTTGGTCAGGACGATAGAAAATAATTTCAGGATTGCGAAGCATTCCCTTTTCAGGAGAAGCATAAACGCAATGACAAGGAGGATTCTTTTTCTGAAGCACATCAAAATTAAAATGATAACATTCAGAAGTATGCTCATAAACAGTATAAGGATTACCATAAGCCACTTCAAAAATAGCCATAAATCCAGTGTTGCTATTTCCTCTTGCCCAATAAGAACCGCTGACACTTGTATAACCAATGCTCTTTCGAGCCAAAGTGCTAAAATATAAGCCATCGCTGAACATTGAACCTGTATAGACAGCATTTGCAGGACGAATCTTCAAGCCCATCTTAAGAATGTTAAAGAAATTTTGAGACCTACTACCATGCCACATGAACTTAGTATCTGTAATATTATAATCCTTAACAAAAGAATTAAATGCTTTGTTAGTCTCTAAATTATTAACACTCCATGCTTTTACGAATCTATCAGAATCTCGCCCAAGCATCTTTTTAATTCTAGCAATTTCATCCTGAGTAACATCTTCCATGGTAATGCCCATCTTCTGCAAAATGCTTTCAGAAGCTTTAATCTCAGAATCAGTGTCGGCAATTTTTGCCTTGGGCTTATAAACCTGACCAGCCATAGTATCAAGCAAGCTCTGTTCCTCGGAAAGCTTTTTATCATATTCAGAAGAATTAGAAACAAGACAATCAGAAACGCGCTTCATCTTACGAGGAACAATAATGAACAATTCATTTAAATTCTTATTAAATTCCTCAACAGACCAGTTTTTATAATTTGCTGCAATATAATCAATCTTTTCCTGAGCCGCATCAATCATGGCCTGAGTAACAGCCTCAGCACGAACAGAATAAGCAGATTGAATAGTTTTATTAGCATAATCCCAAAGACGTTTGATAATCTCTCGAACAGATAAATTTTGAACCAAACCAAATTCATCTACTCCATTAGACTTGTCTTCAACTTTTGAATCAGCAATAACTTCCTGCATCAAATCAGAACGGTCAACATATCCCTTTTTCAATTTAGAAGAAAGCGTAGAGTTCCATTTGGACATAGGATAAGTTTTAGTCTGAGGAGTAGCACCAACGCGACCATATTCAGCCGTAAAGGTATCATCTCCATTTGGACTAATTTTATAATACTTATTATGTCCAAGGTCTCCAAAATTAGGGTCTACAAAGATTAAATATTTGGGAGTATAATCCATAATTCCATCTCCTATAAGTAAATCTCTATGATTAGATTACCATAGAGATTTACTTTTGTCAAGGGTTTATTCAGTTATTTTTTACTAATCCAATCAGTTAAATTACTGATAGCAGAAAGTAAGATGAATCTTATAATTCTTACTTACTTCACCAAACTTTTTGGCATCTTCAATCGTTTCAGTAAAAACACAAAGAATCATCTCACGAACTTCTTCCCAATCAAGCTTTCCCTTACCACATCCAATAAAAGGCATAGCAAGATAAGAAATCTCTTCATTAATACAATACTGAGCAAGGTCTTCAATACAATGTTTAAGATTAGTCATAGTAATTGGTTCATACTTCTTATTAGAAATCATAAGCAAGAACAAATTCCGAATCCAAATAGCTTCACCAGCACAACGCTCATCAGTCTTATAAAAAACTTTATCAGTAATATGATAATAACTATCAAGCCTACGAGCGGTATCACTACCCAAAGAAAGGTCAGCGGGAATACCATAACAGATGTTGTAATAAGGAGGAAGGTCAAACAAATCTTTGTTCACTTCTTCATACTCAACAGGATTCTCATAGCTGGTATCATCGACTTCATCATCTTCATCGGCAAATTCAAGCTCACCATCACGCATCACAAGAGGACAACCACAATCAGGACAGTGCATTACCTTGGGCTTCAAAACAGAAACATAACCAGACGAAGCAACAATCTTACCATCTTCATCAGTAGAAGCAACTGCGGTAGTAAAATAATCCTTGTCTTGAGTAGAAGTTACCTTTGGCTCATCGAATTTGTAATTGCGACTAAAAATATTAGCCATATTAAATACTCCTTTTATAGTTAATTAGTTTTTTCGCTAAATATTCTATCTAATTCTTTTGGACACGCATCAGTCCAATTTGTAATTTGATGACCGTCATAAGAACAAATAAAAATCTTTTTTTTCTTTCTGACTTTCAATCCTTCCTCATTATATTCCCAATCAACTGTTCCATCCATATAGGGGAAATAAGGACAATTAGGAGTACAACCTTTACATTCAATCTTAGCCATCAAATTATCCTTTCTTAAAAACAATCAACAATTTCTCGCACAATAGCTTTCTTAAAATCCTGTTCCCTTTTCTTTAAGACATCGTTATCTGGAAGAAGATAGCCACCTGTATTTTTGGTGGTAGTTGTCTTAGAAGGTTCTTTAACAAGATATAAACCTTCTTTTGCACGAGTAGTTGCAATATAACTTAAATTTTTTTCCTGAACATTTTGTTCTTTACTATTTCTAAAATCGAAATTAATTTTAGCTTCGTTCAGAACAAAAACATTAGTAGCTTCAAGACCTTTAGCTTTATGGATACTACAAAGTCTGACACAATCAGGAGAAGGAGTAGTATTTAGCAGTTTATCAACAAAGTCTGAGAATTTAGAAACACTATCAGAAGAAGTGTGATTTTCAAGATAACCTTCCAAAATCTCTAACAAAAAGCTCGTGTTATCTATCTTAGAATTTGTCTCCGCTACGGCTTCCAAACGCTCCTCCTCGTGTCCCCTCTCACGGACATTTTTTGAAACGATTTCAAAGAGTTTTTTATTATAATTACTTATTACTTTCTGGAGGAATTTTTCGAGTGTGCCAACCGAGGTGCATTTGGATGATAAAATCTGTCTTTTAATTGCCACTACCATCTCTTTATCTTCAATAAAAATAGGAGTTCCATTTCGAGCTAAATCAAGTACTACTTCAGCTATCCATTTGTTTTTTCTGGAAATTACCATGTCTCCTGCTTTAGCATACTCTGAAATTTTGTTTTTGTCAATAGTTTTAACAAATCCTAACGGAGCATCATCACAAGGAAGAATAGGAATCCCATATTCTCTATTTACTCTACTAAGATGAGACTTAGCACAACGATAACAAATAGGTAAATCAAAAGTTTCTACAGGAGCAAACATCTTAGGAATTTGATTAAAAGCTTGAGCATTAGCACCAGCAAAATTATAAATGGCCTGATGAAAATCTCCAATAAAAACATATCTACCCTTGGTTCTTTTAATAAACTTTAGGAAATTTAATTGAATATTAGAAAAATCTTGAACCTCATCACAATAAATATTTGTATACAAAGCCCAATAAGGGACTTCCCAATTATCATATTTAAGTTTATTAAAAGTAATCCAAAGCATATCAGTAAAATCAATTACACCTTGAGTTTCAAATTGTTGTCTACTTTTAGTATCAAGAATCTTCAAAGTAGAAGTAATTTCACTAATATCGGGCGCAGAATAACCTTCATCACCATAATATAAAAATAACACATGGTCATCAATTAAACGAGATACATCTTTATTTGAAGACATATCGGTAAGAGTTAATCTGCACAAATTATAAAGATTTACATAATTATCTTTCAAGAAAACTCGCTTGGCAAATTCAATATATCTACCATAACGTTTTGTGATTTCTTCATCAAGAATTTTATGTGGCTTAAAATTATCTAAACTCACAGTTCTTTTAGAGCGTTGAGAACCAAAACCTTTTGGCTTTTCTCCTGAATCCTTAGATTCTTGTTCTACATTATAAAGCATAATAGAATATGCTAAAGAATGCATCGTCATAACCTTAGTCTTAGGATTCTTAATCTTTTTCTTAAACTCCTCAACTACGCTTGCATTAAATGCAATATATAAATCAGAAGTTTTTGAATGTTCAGAAAGCATACAAGCAGTTGTTGACTTACCACTTCCAGCCAAAGCATTTACAAGCATGTTACTTTGAGGATTGTTAAGAAAAAAATCTAAAATATCTTGTTGATATGTACTTGGCTTAAAGTTCATTACAATCAACTCCTAACCATTTTATAACATTCATGTAATACTCTTGCAGTCTCAATTACATCTTCAACTGTATTCTGAGTTTCATTCATAGAAATTCTAATTTCTCCACGAATATAATCTTCTGGAATCTTCATAGCTTCTAACACAGCAGATGCTTTCATATCTCCTGTATTACACGCACTTCCTGTCCCTACATAAATTTCCTTTTCATCTAACATAGATTGAAGAATTTCTCCCTCTACATTGTGGAAGCAAACACACACTGTAGAATTAATACTATTTGCAGGAGAAACAATCATATAATCATTTGGTTCAAATAATTTACCAAGCTCTTCAAGGAAAGCTTTCTTCATTTTCTTACAAGCTAAATCTTTTTCTTTTTGATGTGCAACAGCTTTATCAACAGTTAAAGCTAAAGCATGAATATAAGGAATATTTTCAGTACCAGCTCTACGATTACTTTCTTGGTCCCCACCATAAATTAAAGGCTTAATCTTCTCAACAGGAAAAGTGTCTTTTGAAAAATAAATAAAGCCAACACCTTTAGGAGAATGCACCTTATGTCCACTAAAAGTAGCAATGTCAGCCATGTGTCTAATATCAATAGGAACATTACCTAAAGCCTGTGTCATATCACAATGATAATACATATTAAGTCTATGAGCTAAATCCATATGTTCACGAGGATTAAAAATTTCTCCTGTCTCATTATTTACATACATCCAAGACAAAAGAAATCCACTATAATCTCCCCACAGAAAACCCAACTCTTCACTTTTCTCTGTAACTTTAACAGCATCAATAAGATAATTCTTATCAATAATTATTGACTTGGGATTTTCTGTGATATTATGATGCTCATAAGGACTACATAAACATTTGCTTTTTTGAGCTAAAGCCCACGCATTACCTTCGCTACTACCAGAAGTAAAATAAATTTCTTCTGGAAAAGCACCCATAACATGTGCAATTTTTGCACGACTTTCCTCAATTAAATTTTTACTCTTACGCCCTAAACCATAGGTCGTGCTTGCATTACCCCAATATTCAGCTAAATCATCTTTAATAATATCAATGATTTCAGGCGATACAAAAGTTGTAGCAGCATGGTCTAAATAAATCATTTATCTACCTCATATTTAATAAAAGCTGTATATCTTTCCCTGCCCAACACTTCATCATATCTTGTAGTAAATTGAATATCTATAATATTCTTTTTAGAACTACTAAGCCACATATTTAAACGAGATTCAAAAATTAATGAATCATATGTTAAAATTTTAACTCTTTTTTTACTCATATTAATCCCACAAATCAAAGAAAATTGGCTTCATCATATCTAAAGCTTTTTCAATTTCAGATTGCCTATACTTGTCAATTTCAGCATCTTCTTGATAGTACTGTTCTTTTTCTTCTTCGGGAATCTTATTTGCCCATCCATCATACTTTTCAAGGACGGAGTTTTTCTTAGGACAAGTCTCTTCAGTAGAATTACGAATATGAGTTGCAATTTCTTTCAAATAATCTTCCCACGCCTTACACTGAGCCTCTTCTGCGGCTTTATATTCTTCGTCAGAATTAAACTTTTCTCTTGTAAGCTCTCTCCAATCACGATATTCTCGTTTACCCGTTTGACGAGTTTTATCAAAATCAATCATTGGGTAGCCAACGTGAGTCTTAGCTAATTCTTCTAACATTTCAGGAATTACCTGTTGAAACCAACCATCAAAATTCCAAATGTCCCTATTACACCAACTCTTAAAAGCTCTATCTTTTCTCTGCTTGTGTACAGGATAAAGGTCTTTTAAATTTTTTGGATGCAAAAAAGGTAATCCTTTATAAGATTTATTTAAATAACTTAAATTAAGCCAACTATAATTCTTTTTACTCATCATCATTCACCTTATAGAATTCACAAAAATCCGAGTAACTACCATAATCTACATTATAAACTCCTTCTGGAGTAACATGACAATTATAATAATAACTCTTAAACCCTTTGTTGTCAATATATTTTTTAATAAGCTTAAAACATTCTGGATATTGAGCGTTAAGAATAATATCAGTTCCTTTTTCTTTTACTTGTCCAAGAGGAACGATAACCTTATTACCCTTTTCATAATGGTAAGCATTAATTTGACAAATCATTTTACATACACCTCAAATTCTCCATCTAAACATTTTCCGTTTAACCCATACACGAATCTAAACTCTTCATTGGTTAATTCAATAGATTCTACAAATTCAACAATTTTCTTTTTTTGATTCTTAAAAGGATTAATAGTCCTAACCACATTAACTTTTACAATACATTCTTGGTCATAACAATCATTTGTCAAATCATGAACCCATACTGTATGACCATCCATATTTTGTAAAGCAATGAAACTTAACTTTCTTTTCATAATATACTCCATATTAAAAATATGATTCTACCTACGAATAATATATCATAGGTAGAACCATATTGTCAATACTTTTTTAAATTATTTTTTGAACAAATTCAAAACTCAAAATTGCCTTCGGCAATAATTCAAAACTCAAAATTCAAAAC
>OQVS01001446.1_pt1 | contig 16113 bp, 8 predicted proteins | sample 1691601 | NCBI WGS metagenome assembly OQVS01 (sample SAMN03418268, study PRJEB22391) | human gut metagenome | biome: human-gut; feature: organic feature; material: feces | host: Homo sapiens | place: Tanzania | collected 2013-01
ACTTCCGCCGGGTGTACCGGGAGGCGGTGGAGCTGACGGCCTATCTGTGCCGCCTGTACGGCCTTGACCCGCTGGAGCCGGGGGTGGTGATCGACCACAAGGAGGGCCACGACCTGGGCATTGCCTCCGGCCACGGGGACGTGGAGCACTGGTTCCCCCGGCACGGCAAGACCATGGACGACTTCCGCCGGGACGTGGAAAAAGAGCTGAAAGGGGGCGAGGACGACATGACCCAGGAGCAGTTTGACGCCATGATGGAGGACTATCTCCGGCGGCTTTCGGAGCAGGAGCCGGAGGGGTGGAGCGCGGAGGCCCGGGAATGGGCGGAGGACAACGGCATCATCCGGGGCGACGAGCACGGCAACAAGCAGTACAGGAGCTTCTGCACCCGGGAGCAGATGGTAGTGTTCCTCAAGCGGGTGAAGGAGATGTGAGAAGGGAGGCGGGGACGGAGGGGGGAGCGAAGAGCTCTCTCCCTCAGCCTCGCTTCGCTCGGCAGCTCCCTCGTCAGAGGGAGCCTTGAAAGGCGCCGGCATCATCAGAGGGAGGCTTGAAGGGCGAGGCGGGGGAAGAGGGAGGCTTGAGGGGGTTACCTCGGACATTCAGGAGAAAGGAGGCGGGAGCATGCCGAGCAATCTATTGACGGCGGACACCACGTTCCCGACGCTGACGCGGGAGCAGAGCACGGACGAAAAGTTCGACAAGATTACAAGCTATCTCTACATGCTGCTTGAGCAGCTGCGCTACAGCATGGGGAACCTGGACAAGGACAACTTCAACGCGGCGGGGCTTGACGAGATCGCCAACATCATCACGGAGCCGGTCTATGTGCAGCTCAAGGACGATGAGGCGAACATCGCCGCGCTGCTGGTGGAGGCAAAGGGCCTGGGCTTACGGCTTGAGAACGCGGAGGGGGACATCACCTCGCTGACGGCTACGGCAAATGGGCTGACCAGCCGTGTCACCGACGCAGAGGGAAACATCGGGGTATTGCAGACAACGGCAGAGAGCCTGCAAAGCCAAATCACGACGGTAGACGGGAAAGCATCGAAGGTGACGCAGACGGTGGAGGGCCTGACGGTCACGACATCAGACCCGACGAGCGGGAGCTCGACGACGCGGATCAAGGGCTCCAGCGTGGATACGACGGATCTCAATCTGAAAGGGCGGATTGCGTTCAGCGACCTGAACAGCGACACGCAGAGCACCATCAACAGCGCAAGCCAGACCGCCGCCGAGGCAAAAACTGCCGCCAACGCGGCCAACGCCAACGCCAGCGCGGCCAGCTCCCAGGTGCAGGCGTGGACGTACACAGGGTCTACCCAGATTGACGGCAGCAAGATTATGACGGGGACGGTGCGGGCGTCTATCCTGGCGGGCGGCGCGGTGCAGCTGTTGGGCTACAACACGCTTGGGCAAGAGACAACCGCGGGGACCATGACCATGACGCCGGCGTCCACGTCGGCCTTTGCCGTGCAGCTTGAAAGCACCGGGGCCTTGCGGCTCATCAGCGCCCTGGGAAGCGCGGCCTTTCTGGGCGCGGGCGGCTCCAACGGCGCCCACGGCTTTGTCCAGTGCGGCTATGAGGGGACGACCCCCGGCGTGCTGGTGGGGGGCAGCCAGTTTGCCCCGGCAGGGACCGGGGGCATGAGCTGCGGCGCGGCGGCCCACCTGTGGAGCGCGGTGTACGCCCAGAGCGGCACCATCCAGACCTCCGACCTGACCCACAAGGAGGACGTGGAGGCGCTGCCGGAGAAGTACCTTGCCATGCTCGACGCTGTGACCCCCCGGCGGTTCCGGCTCAAGGAGGGCACGTCGGGCCGGTACCATGTGGGCTTCATCGCCCAGGAGGTGGAGGCGGCCATGGCGGCAGCCGGGGTGAGCGACATGGAGTTCGGCGGCTGGGTGAAGGACACCGACGAGGACGGCAACGACCTGTACCTGCTGCGGTATGAAGAGTTTATCGCCCTGCTGCTGGAGAAGCTCCGGCAGCTGGAGGGGAGATTGGAGGCACTGGAATGAACGAATTGCAGAAGGAGCTGGAGGCGGCGTGGAAGCTGCTCGCGGCGATCCCGGTGCAGGGGGACGCGGTGGACGTGATGGCGGCGGCCCGGGGGGCCCTGCGCCGGGCGTACCAGATGGCGGAAGAGGAGAAGAAGGAATGAGTATCGGGCTGCCAAGCATGGTGAACGCGGACGGGATCAGCAAGCGCAAGCAGGTGAAGTTCGGAGGCTACGACCACACCGTGGCGGCGAGCAACGGGGACATCTGGGACATGGAGAACCTGACGGGGGACTTCTACCCGGTGCTGGGGACGCGCTCGCGGCGGTGGAGCTGCAGGACGCTCACCAAGCCAAACGGCCTGTATGCCCACGACGGGCTGTACTGGGCGGACGGCACGGGCTTTTACGCCGACGGCGTGCTCAAAGGCACGGTGACGGACAGCCGCAAGCGGTTTGCGAGCCTGGGGGCGTACATCGTCATATTGCCGGACAAGAAATACTACAACCGCCTGACAGGGGACTTCGGCGCCCTGGAGAGCAGCTGGAGCGGCAGCGCGAAGATTCAGGACGGCACCTACGGGGGGGAGGCGGCCAAGGGCAACACCATCACCGCCGCGGGGGCAGGGGCGAAGTTCCGCGCGGGGGACGCGGTGACGATCACCGGCGCGGCGGCCCATCCGGAGAACAACAAGACCGCCGTCATCCGGGAGATCGACGGAGACAACCTGCGCTTCTATGAGAACACCTTCACGGCGGCGGAGGGCGGGGACACGGAGACCCTGCAGATCAGCCGCACGGTGCCGGACATGGACTATATCTGCGAGAACGAGAACCGGCTGTGGGGCTGCAGGGGAGACACCATCTACGCCAGCAAGCTGGGGGACATCTTCAACTGGAACGTGTTCGACGGCGTGGCTACGGACAGCTACAGCGTGAATGTAGGCAGCGCGGGAGACTTCACCGCCTGCTGCAGCTACCTGGGGTATCCCTGCTTCTTCAAGGAGGAGCACATCTACAAGGTGTACGGGGACAAGCCGTCCAACTTCCAGGTGATGGGCAGCGCCAGCATGGGGGTAGAGAAGGGGTCGGACGGGAGCCTTGCCATCGCCGGGGAGACGCTGTTCTACCTGAGCCGGACGGGCATCACGGCGTGGAGCGGGGGAATCCCCCAGAGCGTGGCGGCGGCCTTCGGCACGCAGCGCTTCCAAAACGCCGTTTCGGGCAGCGACGGGACGAAATACTGCGTCTCCATGGAAGACGCGGCGGGGGCATATCACCTGTTCGTGTTCGACACCCGCACCAGCCTGTGGCACCGGGAGGACGCCACCAAGGCGGTGGGCTGGGGCTGGAACGGGGCCCTCTACTGCCTGACCGCGGCGGGGGCGCTGTGGGCGGACGGAAACGCCAGGAGCGCGCCGGCGGGCGCGGTGCGGGAAGGACAGGTGGCCTGGAGGGCAGAGTGGGCGGACTTCTACGAGTACACCACCTATTCGTCCTCCTCCACGGCGACGCCGGAGAAGAAGGGCATCGGGAAGCTGCTGCTGCGGCTGGAGCTGGACGAGGGGGCAAGCGTGCAGATTGACATGCAGTTTGACAGCGACGGCGTGTGGCGCACGGTGAAGACCCTGCCGCCGTCGGTAAAGCGCAGCTATTACCTGCCCATCATCCCGCGGCGGTGCGACCACTTCCGCATCCGGATGACCGGGACAGGCGGATTCAAATTATATTCGCTGGTGCGGGAGGTCTACAACGGCAGCGAGCTATAAGAGAAGGGCTCTCTCCCTCCGTCAGCTTCGCTGACACCTCCCTCGTCAGAGGGAGGCTTGAAGGGCGCCGCCATCGTCAGAGGGAGGCTTTGGAGGGGGGGAAGGGCTCTCTCCCTCAGCCTCGCTTCGCTTGGCAGCTCCCTCGTCAGAGGGAGCCTTGAAGGGCGCCGGCCTCGTCAGAGGGAGCCTTGAAGCGTACCATCGTTTGATATGGGGAAGGAGAGACTATGGCAAACAGATACACCTACGACGATTTTCAGAGGGCCATGCAGAGCAGCGGCCTGGGCGGGCAGTTTTCCGACGCAGACCTGCGCCTGGCCCAGCAGAACCCGGACGCGGGCATGAGCATCCTCAAGTACAAGCAGGACTACGCCAACGCCGCAACGGACGAGGCGCGGGCCCTGGCGAATATGGGGGCGGAGGGAATCCGCAGCAGCTACGGCGGGTACACCGGCGGCACGCAGGGCAGCCAGTATTACCTTGACCCGCTCTCCCCCCGGGACTTCCAGAGCGCGGCGGCGCCGGCCTATCAGAACCGGTATGACAGCACCATTCAGGATCTGCTGGGGCAGCTCATCAACCGGAAGGAGTTCAGCTATGACCCGGAGACGGACCAGCTCTACAGCCAGTACCGAAAGCAGTACACCCGGGAGGGGCAGAGGGCCACCCAGGACGCGCTGGGGGCGGCGGCCGCGGCAAGCGGGGGCATCCCGTCGAGCTACGCGGTGACGGCGGCCAGCCAGGCGGGGGACTACTACGCAAGCCAGATGACGGACAAGATCCCGGAGCTCTATCAGCTGGCCTACAACAAGTACATGAACGACTACAACATGCAGCTCTCCGACCTGGGCGCGGTGCAGGGGGCGGAGCAGAGCGACTATGAGAAGTACCTCAACGCCCTCAACCAGTACAACGCAGACCGGAGCTTCAGCTACGGCCAGTTCCTGGACGAGGTGAACAACCAGACGGCCAGACGCAGCGAGGAGCTCAACCGGGCGCTGACGGCGGCGGACGTGGGGGACTATTCCTTCCTGCAGAAGATGGGCGTGGATACCTCCAATGTCCCGGTGGATTATGAGCGGCAGCTCCAGCTGGCGCAGCTGGCGGCACAGTACGGGGACTACTCCGGGCTGCGGGAGCTGGGCATCAGCCCGGCGGTGAGCACGGGCACGGGCCGCACCGGCGGCGGGAGCGACGCCGCGGCGGGCAGCAACACAAACGGCGCCGGCATGACCCTGAGCGACAGCGACATCGCGGCCATCAGCGGGATGTTCCCAAGCGGAGTCATTGACGACGCGACCTGGGAGAGCTATGTGCGCTACGGCGTGAGCGAGGAGGCCCTTCGGGCAGCCGGCTTCAAGAAGGCCGGGGACGCGGGGGCATATTCGTCCCCGTTCTACGAGACGACCGGGGCATACCGGTTCGGAGACACCGGGAAGCTCTTCACGGACGGGCAGTACAAGGGCTTCCGGCAGACCGTGGGAATGCAGCGCACGGTGGACGGCAAGGTGGAGATCATCAGGGACGCGGTGTCGGAGGGGAAGATCACCCAGGCCCAGGCGGAGGAGCTGCTCAAGCAGTACGGAATATCCTACTGACGGAGGTTAGGAAATGGCTATCAACTGGGAAAAGGCGAAGGCGAGCGCCAGAGAGCTGGACGGGCGCCGGATCGACTGGGACAAGGCCAGGAAGAGCGCCCGGGAGCTGGACGCGAAGGCAGTCAGCACCGGGAAAAACACCGCCTTTGAGCGCAGCGGAAAGACCAGGGGGGCGTATGACAGCAGCGTGCGGCAGAGCTATGCCGCACGGGCTGGCGCGTCCGGGAAGGTATCGCAGGGGGAGTTCGCGGCGGCGGCAGACCTGCGGGAGAAATACGGCACCTACCAGAACTATCTGGTGGGGGCCACCGCGGACGGGAAATACTACACAAAGCCGGAGATCGGCAGCGCCGCCCAGCGCCTGCAGGACACCTACACCGGATATGAGAGCAAGACCCGGGAGACGATGGCGGCCTATCAGCAGGCCCAGGAGCGGCGGGCGGGGACGGAGGCGGAGCTCGGACGGTTCGAGCAGACCATCCCGGCCCTGCAGAAGAGCTATGAGAGCAGCCCGTCCACCTTCAACCGGGCGCTGTATCAGACGGAGATTGACCGGTACAAGGAGGCCGCAGAGCGCTACGAGCGGGAGGCCAGGGAAGAAAAGCGCCTTTATGACGAGTACGCGAAGGATTATGAGTCGTACACCGCGGCCCTGGAGGAGTACAACAGCTACCTGACCGGGGAGCAGGAGAAGCTCCAGGACTGGCGCAGCCGGATCCGCACTGACAAGGCGGCCATTGAAGGGGACATCCGGGTGGCGGAGACGCTGAAAGCGCAGCAGGAGGAGCTCCGGCGGCAGGCGCAGGGCCTGATGGAGCAGGCAGACGCCTCCGGAAACGGAAGGCCGGAGGCGCAGGAGTGGAGACGGCGGGCGCAGGAGCTGCAGGCGCAGGCCAAGGCCATGGACAGCCAGATCGCGGAGGCGGAGAGCGCCAGGGCGATTGCCCAGGAGGAGCTGGGCTGGGCGGAGTACTACCGGTATGCTGACCTGGCTGACGCCGCAGACTTTGAGGAGAAGAGCCAGTATAAAAGCACGGCCAATGGAAAGAAGCGTTCCAACACCGACATCCTGCTTGGCAACTACAGCGACGATGCAAGCGGATGGGACGACCCTCTGTATGAGTATATCAACGGGAACAGCGAGGCGGGTGCGTACATCAGGAACCGGGCGAGCAATCATGACAACCCACTGGCGGCGCTGTTTTTGGGGACAACGCAGAACAAAACCGAATCGCAGCAGATGACCGACGAAGAAAAGGCCATTTTCAATTACCTGTACGCCTCGCAGGGCAGGGATGCGGCGCATGCCTACTACGACTACCTGTCTGGGGATCTGAACTACCGGCAGAGGCAGGAAGAGGAAGCGCGCTGGAGGGAATATGCCAAGGCATCGCCGGTGGGCAGCAGCGTGTTCAGCGTGCTGACATCGCCGATGAAAGGGCTAAGCTACATCGGGCAGGCGGTGGACTATATCGGGGACGGGGCCATCGACCAGAACGCGGCATATAACCGATTTTCCTACGCCAACAACGCAATCCGCGGGCAGGTGGCGGAGACCATTGAGCGCAGCGGGAAATGGGGGCCGGTAGGGAGCTTCCTTTACCAGACCGGGATGAGCATGGGCGACTTCCTGCTCAACTCCGCGATTACCGGCGGATTCAGCGGCGGCGGTACGATCAGCGAGGGATTGTCCCTTGCCATTATGGGCACCGGCGCGGCGGCAGACGCTACCATCGAGGCGAAAGACCGGGGGCTGACGGATGACCAGGCGTTCGCGCTGGGCACCATTGCGGGCGCGGCGGAGGTATTCACGGAGAAGTTCAGCATTGAGGCGCTGCTGGAAGGGAAATGGGAAGATGGAGCCATCAAGTATATCCTGAAAAACGTCTTTACAGAAGGCGCGGAGGAAGTGGGCAGCGATTTCATCAACCTGTTTGCGGACATCCTCATCGCCAAGGACAAGAGCGAATGGCGGCAGGCCATTGACGCATACATGGCGGAGGGCAAAACAGAGGGCGAAGCCTTCGGCCTTGCGGCGGCGCAGCAGGCGGCGGAGATGGGACTGGACTTTTTGGGCGGCGCACTGTCCGGCGGCACCATGGCCACGGCAGGCGTGGGAATCGGGACGGCGCGGCAAAGCGCCGAATATCAGCGAACCGGGCGCACGCTGCGCAAGATGGGCAGCGAGATGGTGAACAGCATCATCGAGACGGCGGAGACCCTTGACCAGAACAGCGAGGCGTACAAGCTGGGGCAGGAATTGAAGGCCAAGCTGGAGAAGGGGAAGAAGCTGACAGACGCAGAGATCGGCAGGCTGTTTGCGGAGACCGGCGGAGTGCTGGAGGGCACAGAACAGACCGCAGGGCAGGCGGAGACTGCGCAGGAGCCGAAGGAAAACGCCGGGGGCATTGTGCTGCCAACGGCGGAGGAAGCAAGCGGCATCATGCTGCCGACAGCGGAGCAGAGCGAAGCACAGGAAAGACCGAACACAGACGTGCAGAGGCGGCAGGATACGCAGCAGTGGGAGAATGATGTGCCGGGCATGCTGCCTACGGCGGAGCAGACGGAGAGACGGCAGCAGGCGGCCCGGGCCAAAACGGAGACGGAGCGCACCGGCATCCTTGCAGGCGTGGACGAGGACACCATTGCCAAGGTGCGGCGCATCGGGGACATTGTGGGGCGTGAGGTGGTATTCTTCAGCGAGGGCGCGGATGAAGCCGGAGGGATACACAACGGCTACTACAGCCCGGCAGACGGGAGAATCTACATCAACGCGCGAAGCCAGAGCCCGGCGGCACAGATCATCAGCCACGAGCTGACCCACAGCATTGAAGCGAGCGGGAGCTACAGCGACCTCCGGAAACTGGTGCTGCGCCGCATTGAGCAGACCGGCGGAGACTTGCGGGCCATGCGGCAGGCAAAGGGGGAACTGTACGCGAGACACGGCGAGACCCTGACGGACAATGCGGCCATTGACGCCGAGATCGTGGCGGAGTATGTGGAAAAGTATCTGCTGACCGACGAGCAGAGCATCCGCGCCGTGGTGCGGCAGAACCGGACGCTGGGGCAGCGGATTCTGCAGTTCATCGACAAGCTGCTGGCCAAGCTGGGCAGCAGCAGCGCGCAGGAGCGGGCGTTCCTGGCGCAGGCGAGGAACTACTACCAGAGCGCATTGCAGGAGACGCAGAGCAGCTTCACCACCGACATGCAGCAAAGGGCCGCCGCACAGGCGCAGAATCTGGAAACCCTCCAGCAGCAGATGGCGAACGGGGAGATCTCCGACGAGGACGCAGAGGCGGCGTTCAACGACATGTACGACCCGGAGCTTGACATGCAGCAGGGGCTGGGCGAGATGCAGCACAGCTATGCCGGGGCCAACGCCAACGGCGCGAACCTCCAGACGCTGCGGGAAGCCCAGGAGATGGAGCAGGCCGGGGCCGACATGGAGAGCATCCGCAAGGCCACCGGCTGGCACAAGGGCATGGACGGGAAGTGGCGCTTTGAGATCGACGATTCCAAGATGGAATACAACAGAAGAGGAGACAATCACCTTAATGAAAGATATCCGGGGTACAAGAGATACAGAGAACTTCTTGAAAAAGCAAACAGCGAAGCGCTCGGATTAACAACGGGCGGGATGACATCGGAAGAGCGAGAAGAATTTGAAAAACTGAAAAACATCTGGGGAACGACTGTAAAAAACGGGGAAACGGAAGGATGGCAGCTGGAGGATTATCTGTATCACGATGAATTGTTCCGGAACTATCCGCAGCTACGCAAGACAAGATTGGAATTCAGAAACCTCGACAGAGGCACCAAAGGGAGGTACAACAGAGAGACAGACACAATTACCGTGTCCAACGAGCTGCGCAACGCGCCGGAGAGCACACTGGTGCATGAAATCCAGCACGTTATCCAGCGGTATGAGGGGTTTTCTGGCGGCGCGAGCCCGGAATACTGGGCACGCCGGGAGTACGAAAGCGGCGACCTTGTGTCTGAACGGCTCCAGCACGAGTACGACAGGACACTGAACGGGCTGCCGCGCACCGAGCAGAACAAGTATATCCGCTACACAGAGCTTGACCGCGAGTTGGAGCGGCTTTTCCTGTCCGACGAGAACAGCGAGGATGGCAAGCGTTATGCAAAGCTCGAAGCAGAGCAGGACGCGCTTTACGAAGAGCTGTATCCGAACCAGTGGTTCCGCGATCTGCTTGACCTGGGCCGCCGCATGACGGACACACAGGGTGAGTATAGGCGGATGTACCAAAACACGGCGGGCGAGATCGAGGCGCGGGACGCTTCGGCACGGCGCACCCTGACGGCGGAACAGCGCCGGGAGACATCCCCGGCCTACGGCAGCGAGGACACGGTGTTCGCGGACGGCGGGGAGAGCTACAGCATCGACCCATATTTCAGCGAAAACATTCGTGAATGGTACGATGAGGGCCAGAGCTCCGGGGAGCGTTTTACGCTTGGAAGTACTGGCGACGTGCTGCAAGGGCTCGGCGCAATCGAGAGCGACATCTACATGAACGGCGACAAAATAAGCCGAATTTTGAGAGATCACCCAGAAATGACGATAAATGAGATCGGGAAAATCCCAGAGCTTCTGGATGATCCTGTGCTCATTTTGAAAAGCAAGGGGCGCGGCGCGAATAAAGCGAACAGCCGCGTCGTGCTGTATGGTACGATGAAGGCACAGAATGGCGAGCCGGTCATGGCTGTGCTCGACCTGCGCCCGAGCGAAAACGGCTTCGTTCTGGACGATATGCAGAAGGTCAACAGCGCATATACAAAAAAGAATCCCGCGAACTTCGTCGCGGGCAGTGATGTTTTGTATGTGGACAAAAAAAGAACCGCCCCGCTTCTTCGCCGATTCGGGCTTACAATAGCGTCCCGAGAGCTTCTGCGAGATGGTTCTATTGGCAGTATATCATACGAGGACGGAACTGTCAAGCTGGACGGTGTGCCATTTTCTGACATTATGGGGGATACTTCTGCACAGACGGAAGAGGACAGCGTACCCCAGGCGCAGCTGAAAACCTACGCGGAGGTGGAAGCGGAGAGGGAAAAGGCGAACGCCCAGGATATCCGGTATTCCGTTACGGAGGACGAAGCCCAGGCAGCAGAGCTGCCCACGGCGGAGGAGGAAGAGAAGAAGGACAGCATCCGCACGACGCTGCCGAAGAAAGCGCAGGACTACCTGAAGCGCGCGGAGCGGTCTCTTGTGGGGCGCGTGGGGCGCGCACTGGGCGTGCCGCGCTTTGCGCAGCGGGAGTATTTGCAGGAGATCGCGCAGCGGATCAGCGAGGAATACTTGGCCACCGGGCGCGTTTCGGAAGAGACGACGGCGGAGCTGTTCGAGCGGGCATACAGCGAGGGAATTGTGGCGGACGATGAGTTTTACCGGCAGTATAAGGACATCAAGGATCAGCTTCGCACGCAGGCCGTGACCATCTCCGAAGAGGAAAAGCAAGACATCGCAAACTTCGACAATTTCCGAAAGAGCGCCGCCGGGAACCTGCGGATTGTAAACGAGGGCGGGACTCCGGTGGAGGTGGCTTATGAGGAAATGCGGAGCATGGCCCCGGAGCTGTTCCCGTACAACCTGACGCAGCCGGCAGACCAGCTGATGCGCATGTTTGAGGTGGCCAGAGGCATTGAAAAGGCGGAGAAATCCCTGAAAGAGTACTACGGCCCGGATGCGGAAGAGTTCAAACGCTGGGCGAAGAACGACTTTGATTCTGCCATCGGGGACACCATCGGAGACCTGCGCACCGTGAAGCGCTATGCCGACGAGCGCACCGCAAAGGCCGCAAAGGCAGAAGGCGTGCCGGTAACGACAGAACAGGCAGAGGAAGCCTATAAGCAGCTGAAGAAGGCGCGGTGGGAATCGGAGAAGGCCAAGGCAAAGAACCTGCTGACCGACCACGACAATGTACAGCTGGGGCGGCTGCTGAAGGGCGAGATCGAGCTGAAGCACCTCAACCCGAAAACGGACAACGTGAAGGGCATCACCGCCGTATATGAGGCCACGATGGAGTATGAGCGGCTGGTGAAGCTGCTGACGGAGTACAAGAAGAGCCAGCGGGCAAAGCTGCGTGAAACCGCGGATCAGTTCCTGGAGACCGCCAACGACTGGAAGGACAAGCGGGCGGGCATTCTCTACTCCCGCGAGACGATGGAGCGGAACATCCTTGACATCGTGAAGGACAAGAAGCTGGCGCAGTCTATCATCGCGGAATACTTCACGCCGGTGCATGAGGCGCAGGCGCAGTCCACGCGACTGAAAAACAAAATGCGCGAGCGGGTGCAGGGGCTGAACCTAAGCACCAAGGAGACCAGGGCCATGCAGAAGGCGGGGCAGATATCCGAGGCACACGCGGTGCAGCTGTTGGGCGAAGCGATGGACAACATCCGGGTGCTGGAGAACAGCAGGGGCCGCATGGCGGAGCGGGACGGCAAGACCCTAAGCGACTGGCGCGGAATCGTGCGGGAGATGTGGGAGCAGAACCCGCAGCTGGACAAGGCGAAGATCGAGCACGCGGTGGAAGAGTTCCGCCGTATCTACGACGAGCTGTTCCAGAAGATGAACGAAGTCAGAGTGCGCAACGGGTACGAGCCGGTAAACTACCGCAGCGGCTATTTCCCGCACTTCCAGCCGGGGGACGGAGACGGCATCATGGGGCTGTTCGGGAAAGCGCTGGGCATCGACACGCAGGTGACGGCGCTGCCCACCACCATAAACGGCCTGACGCACGCATTCCGCCCGGGCATCCAGTGGTTCGGGAACGCACAGCAGCGGCTTGGTTTTGAAACGGCATACGACGCCGTGGAGGGCTTTGACCGTTACATCGAAGGCGTGGCGGACGTGATCTACCAGACGGACAACATCCAGAAGCTGCGGGCGCTGGCGACACAGGCGCGTTACCGCACCGGCGACGAAGGCCTTAAAAAGCAGGCGGACGCGGTATATGCAGACACCCGCCTGACAGAGGAGGAGAAGCGCAGCAAGATTGACAGCATCTACGAGGGCGGGCGGTTTGCACTGTCCAACTTTGTGGTGGAGCTGGAGGAATACACGAACCTGCTGGCCAACAAAAAGAGCCGCGCAGACCGAAACATGGAGCAAGCGCTGGGCAGAAACATGTACAACCTTGTAAAGGGCCTGGAAAGCCGCGTGGCGGCCAACATGGTAGCCATCAACCCGGCGTCGTGGCTGACAAACTTCATCCCGCTGACACAGGGCGGCGCGATGCTTGACCGCGGGGAGCTGCTGCGCGGTATGTGGCAGACGCTGCGCAGCTTCAAGGAAAGCGACGGCATTGTGGACGCGTCCGCATTCCTGACCAACCGCAAGGGAAGCGACCCGCTGGTGCGCACATGGGTGCAGAAGGCATCGGCCACGATGTCCTCCCCGATGGAATACATTGACCAGTTTACGGCTGGGAGCCTGGTGCGTGCGCGGTACAACCAAAACCTCAAGCGCGGGATGAGCGAGGCTGCCGCCATGACGGAGGCGGATAACTGGACGGCGGGCGTGATGGCAGACCGCAGCAAAGGCTCCACGCCGACGCTGTTCAACCGCAACAACCCGCTGACGAAGGTGTTCACGCAGTTCCAGCTTGAGGTAAACAACCAGCTAAGCTACCTGTTCAAGGACATGCCGCGGGCATATAAGGAGAAAGGGCTGGCGGCCTTGGCGGCGGCGCTGTTCAAGTTCTTCCTTGGGGCCTGGCTGTTTGACGAGGTTTATGAGTATTTCATCGGGCGCAGACCGGCGCTTGACCCAATCGGGATTCTGAATGATACTGTGGGTGATATCACGGGCTATGAGCTGCCGAACCTTGTAGAGCTGGGCGTGGGCGCGGTGACGGGCGACATGCCGTCTTTCCAGACGGAGAAGCAAAACGCATACGATACCGTAACCGGAGTGCTGGGCGATGCAGCAGAGGAACTGCCGTTCATCGGCGGCGTGCTGGGCGGCGGGCGCGTGCCGATCAGCAGCGCGCTGCCGGACTGGGACAACCTGTTGAAAACCGTGACGAGCGACACCTGGAGCACCAAGAAGAAATTGGCGACGGCGGGCAGAGAGCTGATGAACCCGCTGACCTATCTGGCGCTTCCGTTCGGCGGCGGGCAGCTGAAGAAGATCTACCAAGGCTTGAGCGCCACGATCAGAGGCGGCAGCTATTCTGTGGATGCGGAGGGAAACGACCTGCTGCAATACCCGGTGTACAACGATAATGCGTGGCAGGCCGCGCTGAACGCGGGACAGGCTATGTTGTTCGGGAAAACATCACTGAAAACCGGGCGGGAGTGGGCAGAGAACGGATTCGGGAGCATGGGCGCAAAGGAGACCGCGGCCTATCAGGGCATGACGGAGGCCGGAGTGCCGCAGGAGGACGCCTACAACCTGCTTCAGGAGCTGCGCGGGACAAAGAAAACGGAGACAGAAAGCAAGGCAGAGGCAGAGCGGAGAGTGCTGCAAGCGGCGGACATATCGGGCGATGGGAAGAGCGTGGTCTACTATGGCCTGATGGCGACCGACAAGGAGCGGGAGCTGATGGACGCGCTGGCAGACAGCGAGGCAGACATGGGCGCGGTGACGCAGGTGCTGCTGGATGTGAAGAACGCGGGGAGCCTGAAAGGCGCGGCGGCATCCAACACAAAGCGCACGGCATTGGCGGAAAGCCCGCTGACAGACAGCGAGAAGCGGGAGATGTACAGGTACCTGTTCGGCGAAAAGCAGGATGACGGAAGCTACGCCACAAGCCGGGATGACGACATCATGGCATTCCAGCAGGCGGGGCTTGACTTTGACGCCTTCCTGAACGTGCAGAACGAGTACACCACCATCAATGAGAAGTACAGCAAAGCCTCGGAGAAAACGGTGGAGTTCTCGCGCTGGGTAAACCGCCAGAACCTGACCGCAGAGCAGGCGGACACCGTGCGCAGCTGCTTCAAGTATTACAGCCAGATACCGGCGGAGGCTGCGAGGTATGACAGCTTTATTGCGGCGGGGTTGGACGATGACGCGGCATATGAGCTGACAAACAGCCTGAACGCGCTGAAGCCGGAAGAGGGGAAGGAAACCGTCAGCAGTGTGCAGAAGTGGCGGGCGGCCCTTGACGCCGCCGGGAAGAACGGAGACCGGCGCGCGGCGCTGAAGTCCGTCATGACAGACAACGAGCGGGCAAGGTATGAGATTGCGGACAGCTTCGGCGTGGAGCCGGAAGCCTGGGTGCGGCTGAAGGAGATCCTGCCAAAGTACGACGCGGACGGGAACGGGAGCTACAAGAACGCGGAGGTGGAGGCGGCCATTGACGGCATGACCGGCAGCGGCGCGCTGCTGGCGCCGTGGGACGTGGAGGCCGGGAACCATGACCTCTACCTGACCAAGGACGAGAAGGCCGTGCTGTGGCAGCTGTACACCGGGAGCAAGAGCGCGAGCGGGAATCCGTACAGCGTGAGCACCGGATGGAAGGTGCTGGAGGCAAAAGGGACAGGCAAGTGAGACACAGGGGTGCTCCCCCCAGCGCCCCAAACAACAAAAAAGAAAGGAGAAGCTATGAACGATAGGGAGGCCATTGAAAGCTTCGGCGATATGGTAAAGGCCGCCGAACGCTTATCCAGACCGTGGAGAACGGCGTTTTTCCTCTCTAATCTCCTATGGGCTGCGGCATTCCTCATCCGCGCGCTGCTGTAAGCGCGTTCTGCAAGTTCTGGCCGGGCAATGATGAATAGCCAGCACAAAGCCATTCGTGCCATAATCAGCTCCATGAGCCCAAGGCGGGCCATGGAATACATCAAGGCGTTTGAGCTGCCGGAAGATGAGGAAACCGCACTGATCCAGTGCGACGTGCGGAGGAAGAGCTGTGTGCAGGTCGGGATCATGCTGCACGTTGACCCGGATACGGTCACGAGATACCGGCGGCGAGCATACGGAAAAATTGCAGACGAGATCAACAGATGACGAAGGGGCGCACCGTTTTGGTGCGCCCCTTCGTTCTGCTCTATGCCGGTTTCCTGCCGGTTTTGCGCCGGTTTGGCGCAGCCGGATCTTGCTACGATATGTCCATAAGGTGGCCGCCTTAAATCTGAAAAAGGAGCGATCATATGGAAGTCGAGAGAAACAATGGTTTTGCCTCTAAGGGGGTAGCCGGGGCCGGGCTGGGGCTTGGCATTGCTGGCACCGCGCTTGGCCTGCTCAACGGCGGGAACTGGGGCGGCCTGTTCGGCGCGACCCCCGCCGGCGTCGCTGCCGCCATGAATTGCAGCGAGAACACCCCTGTGACCCGGTACGAGCTGGACAGGGAGGGCAAGATCGCGGAACTGCAGTCCCAGATCGCGCTGCGTGACGCCAACTCCTACGGCGACAAAAAGATGCTGGAGCTGTACAAGTATCTGGACGGCGAGCTCAAGGACATCCGCACCACTCTGGGCGGCCAGGCGGTACACAACCAGCGGACGGAGGACAGCTTCGCGCTGGCCCGTCAGGACATCGCCGCCGTGAAGGCGGAACTGCTGGGCGCGGTGGCCAACGAGGCGGAGCGGCGCTGCTGCGCGGACAACGCCATCGTGACCTACGCAAACGCGACCTTCTACCCCAAGATGGTGGCAGACGTGACCACCGGCACGGGCACCACGGCGCAGACCCTGTACAACCCCATCCCCAAGTGCGGCGGGTGCGGGAACTGAAACGGAGCTCGTCCTCGATGTGCTCCGCCAGCAATTTGATCTCTT
>OQVS01001447.1_pt1 | contig 16104 bp, 8 predicted proteins | sample 1691601 | NCBI WGS metagenome assembly OQVS01 (sample SAMN03418268, study PRJEB22391) | human gut metagenome | biome: human-gut; feature: organic feature; material: feces | host: Homo sapiens | place: Tanzania | collected 2013-01
GCGCTCGGGCGCGGGGAGATCCGCGTCATCGGCGCGACGACGCTCGAGGAGTACCGAAAATTCATCGAAAAGGACGCCGCGCTCGAGCGGCGCTTCCAGAGCGTGCAGGTCGGCGAGCCGGACGAAGGAAAAGCGCTGCAGATCTTACAAGGCCTGCGGCCAAAGTACGAGGCGTATCACGGCCTTTCCATCGAGGACGAGGCCCTGCGCACGGCGGTGACGCTCTCAAAGCGGTATCTGCCCGACCGTTTTTTGCCGGATAAGGCTATCGACCTTATCGACGAGGCGGCGGCAAGCGTGAAACTGTCCGCGCGCAGCGCCTCGCCCGAACTGAAAGCGCTCGAAGAGAAGGCGAGCGCCGCCGCGCGGGACAAGGAGACTGCCATCCGCGCGCAGGACTATGAAAAAGCGGCGCGGCTGCGCGACGCGGAGGAGAGCTTCCGCACGCAGGCGGCAGCTGAGCGGAAAAAACAGGCGCGCGAGGCAGAAAAGACCGCTGTGCGCGTGACGGCGGAGGACATCGCCGCCGTGGTGTCGAACTGGACGGGCATTCCGGTGACAAGGCTCAACGAGAGCGAAAGCGCGCGGCTTTTGACGCTTGAAGAAACGCTGCACGCGCGCGTCGTCGGGCAGGAGGACGCGGTGCGCGCCGTGGCGCGCGCCATCCGCCGCGGGCGCGTCGGCGTCAAGGATCCGAAACGGCCTGTCGGGTCGTTCCTCTTCCTCGGTCCCACGGGCGTGGGCAAGACGGAGCTCAGTAAAGCGCTCGCCGAGGCGGTATTTGGCAGCGAGGACGCGATGATCCGCATCGACATGAGCGAGTATATGGAAAAGCACAGCATTTCGCGCCTGATCGGCTCGCCGCCGGGTTACGTCGGCTACGACGAAGGCGGGCAGCTGACGGAAAAGGTGCGGCGAAAGCCGTACAGCGTTGTGCTTTTCGACGAGATCGAAAAGGCGCACGAGGACGTATGGAACCTGCTGCTGCAGATCCTGGAGGACGGAACGGTGACGGATTCGCAGGGGCGGAAGGTGGACTTTCGCAACACAGCGGTCATCATGACGTCGAACGTGGGTGCAAAGAGCATCACGGCGGCGGGTACGCCACTCGGCTTTGCACCGCAGGCACGGGAAAGCGCCGATGCGCGCTTTGCTGCGGTGAAAAGCGCGGTGACGGCGGAACTCAGGCGGACGTTCCGGCCGGAGTTTCTGAACCGTGTAGATGAAACGATCGTTTTCCGGCAGCTCCAAAAGGAGGACAGCGCCGAGATCGCGCGGCGTCTGCTTGCACAGACGTGTTCGCGCGCCGCGGCGCTGGGGATCACGCTGGAGATCCGCGAGGAGTGTGCAGCGTCACTCGCAGAGCGGGGCTGCGACGCCGTGTACGGCGCGCGGCCGCTGCGGCGGCTCATCAGCACGGAGGTCGAGGACGCGCTCGCAACCTGCCTTTTGGACGGCACGCTCCGGCACGGCGACACGGCTGTGCTGCGTGCCGGGGAAACGGCGCTGCACCTTTCCAAAAAGGAAGAAACGGCACTGGCAGCGTTTGGCGCGCACGAAAACGAAGCAGGGACGTGAAAAAGGAGGGCGTTTCCCAACGGAAACGCCCTCCTTTATGATATGAGAACCGAAATCAGTCGAATCGGGTTACGTCGGTGCTCAGGTCGTGACGGGCCTTGAGCGCCTTGAGCTTTGCCATCGGCTCACCGGCGGCGTGCTTATCGAGCGCGGCGCGGTTACGCCAGTGCTCCACGAGCAGCACGCAGTTTTCCTCGGCGAGAGGCTGGTAGTAGTCATACTGTATGCAGCCCTCTTCCGCGAGGACGGCGGCGCGCAGGCCGCTTCGCTCCATCTCTTCTGCAAAGTCCCTGGCCTTTTCGCCGCGATAGAGAACGTGAAGTAAAATGCCTTCCATAAAGTAACGCTCCTTTCCTGCTGTGCGTATTACGATACGTCGATCATTTCGAGGTATTTGTAGCCGTTTTCGGCAATGTGATCCTTGCGCCCCTGCAAATTGTCGCCGAGCAGCAGATCAAACGAGCGCGCGGTGGCCTCCGCTTCCTCGGGCATGACCTTGATGAGGCGGCGCGTTTCGGGATTCATCGTTGTCAGCCACATCATCTCGGGGTCGTTTTCGCCGAGACCCTTCGAGCGGTCGACCTTGTAACGCTTGCCCTCAAGGCCTTTGACGATGTCGTTTTTCTCCTTGTCGGTGTAGGCGAACCACGTCTTTTCGCCGCAGGTGATCTCAAAAAGCGGGGTCTCGGCGATATAGACATAGCCCTCGCGGATCAGCGTGGGGCAGAGACGGTAGATCATCGTCAAAATGAGCGTGCGGATCTGGTAGCCGTCCACGTCGGCATCGGTGCAGAGAATGACCTTGTTCCAGCGGAGGTTATTCAAGTCGAAGGCGTTCAGATCCTTGACGAACTTGCCGGGGACCTCCACGCCGCAGCCGAGCACCTTCAGAAGGTCAGTGATGATCTCGCTTTTGAAAATGCGCGGATAGTCCGCCTTGAGGCAGTTTAAGATCTTGCCACGCACGGGCATGATGCCCTGAAATTCGCCGTCGCGCGAGAGCTTGACGCTGCCAAGGGCGCTGTCGCCCTCAACGATGTAGATCTCGCGGCGCGAGACATCGCGCGTGCGGCAGTCGACAAATTTTTCCACGCGGTTTGAAATGTCGATGCTGCCGGAGAGCTTCTTTTTGATGTTCAGGCGCTGCTTTTCCGCGCTCTCACGGCTTCTTTTGTTGATGAGCACCTGCTCGGCGATCTTGAGCGCGTCGACGCGGTTTTCGATGAAATAGGTCTCAAGGCGAGACTTCAAGAAGTCCGTCATCGCCTCCTGCACGAACTTGTTCGTGATGGCCTTTTTTGTCTGGTTTTCGTAGCTCGTCTGCGTGGAGAAGTTGTTCGAAACAAGGATCAGGCAGTCCTCCACGTCCTGCCAGGCGATGCGCGCCTCGCCCTTCTGGTATTTGTTGTTGTCCTTGAGATACTTGTCGATGGCGTAGACAAAGGCGGTTTTTGTTGCCTTTTCGGGGCTGCCGCCGTGTTCGAGCCAGGAGGAGTTGTGGTAGTGCTCGATACGCTGCACCTTATTGGAAAAGCAGCACGCGCAGGAGAGCTTGACCTTGTATTCAGGCTTGTCGTCGCGGTCGCGGCCGCGGCGCTCGGTCTCCCAGAAGACGGGGGTGGTCAGTCCTTCCTCGCCCGCGATCTCGGCGACATAGTCGATGATGCCGTTTTCATAGAGAAAGTCCTGCGTCTCGAAGCGGCCGGGGAGCACCTCGTTCTTGAGCCGGAAGGTGATGCCTGCATTGACGACGGCCTGACGGCGCAGGGTATCGGCGTAGTAGTCAATGGGAATGTCAATGTCGGTAAACACGTCAAGGTCGGGCAGCCAGCGCGTGCGCGTGCCGGTCTTCTTGCCGCGGTCGCTTGGCTCGACTGTCAGCTCCTGACCCTTTTTGCCCGTCGGCTCGCCGCGCTCAAAGTGCAGGGAGTATTTGTTCCCGTCGCGCCAGACGGTCACGTCCATGTAGCGCGAGGAATACTGCGTGGCGCAGGCGCCGAGACCGTTGAGACCGAGGGAGTATTCGTAGTTGTCGCCGTCTAAGTTGTTGTATTTGCCGCCGGCGTAGAGTTCGCAGTAGACGAGCTCCCAGTTGAAGCGCTTTTCCTTGGCGTTATAGTCCACGGGGCAGCCGCGTCCCATATCCTCGACTTCGATGCTGTGGTCTAAGTAGCGGGTGACGGTGATGAGTTTGCCGTGCCCTTCACGCGCTTCGTCGATGGAGTTGGAAAGGATCTCGAACACGGCGTGCTCGCAGCCGTCCAGTCCGTCCGAGCCAAAGATGACGCCCGGACGCTTGCGCACACGGTCCGCTCCCTTGAGCGACGAGATGCTCTCATTGCCGTAATTCGTTTTTTTTGCTTCTGCCATTGCGCATTCTCCATTTCGCCGAAAATTAACATTCTGATCGTCAAACACAAAATTTAGTACATTATACGATTTTTTGACCACAATAGCAAGTGGACGGCGGAGATTTTTGTCGGCGGTGCGAAAATGCGGAAGTTGGGAGGATAGGGGTGCTGTTTATGCCGAAGTGTGTCGGGCATAATAAAACGTCAACCACAGGAAAAAGACTGGGGGAACAAAGTTATTCACAGTTTCCACAGAGTTTTCCACATCGTTATGTCAACAGAATATCCGCGTATAAAACATGAATGGACACGCTTTATTCTTTTTCGTGCGGTGCGGGGAAGGAAAAGAGAAATTCGTCAATTTGCCCCTTGACCGCGCTTGCGCGGAAATGGGCGGAAAGAGCGCCCGGCACGCGCCCTTTCCGTCACAGCAGCATCAGGATAACGCCATACACGACGCTTGCGAGTGTGCCAAAGACAATGACCGGGCCTGCGACCACGAACATCTTTGACGCCATGCCGGTGATGAAGCCCTCACTTTTGAAGTCGATGGCGGGGGAAACGACGGAATTTGCAAAGCCTGTGATGGGTACGAGCGTGCCCGCGCCGGCAAAGCGCGCAATGGAGTTGTAGAGATTGAGTCCTGTCAGAAGTGCGGAGAGGAAGATGAGGCAGATCGAGGTCGCGGTGCCCGCGTCTGCTTTTTCAAGGCCGAGCGAAAGAAAGCCTGTCTGGATCAGCTGTCCGAGCGCGCAGATCGCGCCGCCGATGCAGAAAGCGAAGGCGGTATCCTTGAAGATCGGCGATTTGGGTGAAAGGCGTTTGACGTAGGCTCGATATTCCTGCGGGGTCATATCCATGTGAGATCACTCCTTTCCCCGTAGTCTTTGCCGGAAACGGGCGGAATATCCGCGCGGGAGCATCTTGCGCGCAGCATAGTTTGTGTTACAATAGGCAGGAACATGTTGACAAAGGAGCTGACGCGATGCGACCGCTGGGACTGTATCTCCATATCCCGTTTTGCAAAGCGAAGTGCATTTACTGCGATTTCTATTCCCTGCCGCGTTCGGAGGAGAAGATGGACGCCTACACCGAGGCGCTGCGGCACGATCTGATCCATTGGGCGGCCGAGGCGAAGGACTGTACCGTTGACACCATTTACTTTGGCGGCGGCACACCGAGCTATCTGGGCGCCGACCGGCTCTGCCGCATTCTGGAAACAGTCTTTGTGCATTACCATGTGGCAAGAGAAGCCGAGATCACGACTGAGGCAAACCCCGACAGCGCGCGGGAAGAACGCGCGCTGCGGCAGCTTAGAAGCGCCGGCTTCAACCGCATCTCGCTCGGAATGCAGTCTGCAAGCAATGAGGAACTGCGCCTGATCGGCCGCGTTCACACACATGAGCAGACCGTTGCGGCGGTGCGCGCTGTCCGCGCGGCAGGATTCGACAATGTGAGCCTCGATCTCATCTACGGCCTCCCCGAGCAGAGCATGGCGAGGTGGCGAGAGAACCTGGACGCCGCGATTGCGCTGGGGCCGGAGCATCTCTCCTGCTACGGGCTCAAGATCGAGGAGGGCACGCCGCTTTACAGGAAAAAGGACGCCCTTGTTATCCCCGATGACGACGCGCAGGCGGAGGAATACCTTGCAACGGTCGAAACGCTCGCGCGCGCGGGCTACCGCCAGTATGAGATCTCCAATTTCGCGCGTCCCGGACGCGAATCGCGCCACAATTTGAAATACTGGCTGATGCAGGAATATCTGGGCTTTGGCCCGGGCGCGCACTCGGACTTTGGCGGACGGCGCTTTGCCTGTGCACGCGATCTGAACGCGTACCTCGCAGGAGGGGAGAGCCTTTCCGAAAGCGCTTGCCCCGCGGAAAAGGAGCGTGAGGAGGAACGTGTCATGCTCGCCCTGCGTACGGTGCAGGGGCTTGACCTTTCTACGCTCAGGGAGGACACACGGGACGCGGAAGCGGTGATTGAAGAGTGCGCGCGCCACGGCCTTGCCCAAAAGGAAAACGGCTGCTGGCACCTGACGCCGCAGGGCTTTCTCGTTTCGAATGCCGTCATCGTGCGCGTACTCGAGGCGCTGTCGCTGTGAAAAAACAAAAAATTTGGAAACCTTTTCCGTATCTCTGCGTCTTTACTTATGGCAGGACATCTGATATACTGTATTATGTTTACCAATTCAAGGCATTTCAGCAAGGAGGCATATTGTGAAATCCATCATTCGAAAGTTTTTGTCGCTGTCGCTGGCGGTCGTGCTGGCGGCCGCTCCGCTGACGGCGTTCGCGTCTGACGCGCTCGGCGACGAGTTGATCAGCTCAAACGTCGAGGTCAATGAGCGCACCGAGCTCAACGCCGGTACGTTCTGGAGCAATACTTATTCCGATCTCCGGCAGGAAAACTATGTGGTTTATGAGCCGAACCGCAGCGTGAAGCCCATCGTGACGAGCGGCGATTACAGCACGCAGCTCACCACCGTTTCGTCGGCGGCGCGTACGCTGGAAGCGGACGGCTGGCGCGTGGTCGCGGGCGTCAACGGCGACTATTACGATACGGCCAACGGTATTGCGCTCGGCAGCGTGATGAGCGACGGCGTTTTCCGCAATATTTCCGGCAGTTATTATGCCTTGGGCTTTTATGACGACGGCAGCGCCGTGATGGGAAAGCCCGACCTTCGCATCAGCGCTGAGACGGATTATGATTCTTTCAGCATTTCGGCGATGAACTATATCCGCCAGACCTCTTTCGGCATTTTCATGTACGACGACAGCTTCAATGCCCGCGGTACTATTGGCACGAGCGAGCCGGGCTATGATGTGATCTGCTCGGTGCGCCGCGGTGAGCTGAGCATCGGCGGAGAAATGACGCTCGAAGTCGAGGATATTGTGGAAGGCAGCGTGGATACGGCTGTCGGCAGGGGACAGTACGTGCTGTCTGCCAACCTCAACTCCGGTGAAAACTATCTCAATGCGCTTCGCGCGCTTCGCGTCGGCGACCGCATCACGGTCTCCGTCGACGCAAACAGCAGCGAATGGGACGGCGTGACGAATCTGATCGGCGCGCTCTATCAGCTCGTGGAGAACGGGCGGGTCTGCTCCGGTCTCAGTGCCGGCAACGCGCCGCGCACGGCGGTCGGTCTCAGACGCGACGGCTCTCTTGTGATGTACACCATCGACGGCCGCCAGAGCGGCTATTCCATCGGCGCGACGCTGACGCAGGTCGCCGAGCGCATGGTCGAGCTTGGCTGCGAAACGGCGCTGAGTCTGGACGGCGGCGGCTCGACTGCGATGGTCGCGACAAATCCCGACAGCACGACGGCATCGCTTGTGAGCAAGCCATCCGGCGGCAGCGAGCGCGCGGTGACGAATCACCTCTTCCTTGTGGCGGACAACCGTCCGACGAACTCCGTGGGGCATGTGTATCTTGAAAGTGAGAGCAGCCGCGTGCTGCCGAATGCGCAGGTGAAGCTCAGCGCGACGGTGCTCGACACGAATTACATTCCGATGTCTTCGCGCGACGTAACGCTGCGCGCCGACCGGGGCACGATCGAAGATGACGTGCTGACCGCACCCGATTCCGGCACGGTGACGGTACGCGCGAGCGCAGGCGGCGCAAGCGCCGAGCTTGAGATCGAGGTCGTGACGCAGCCCGACAGCATCAGCGTGCAGCAGAACGGCAAGGCCGCGAGCGCCATCACGCTGAGCGCGGGGGATAAGGCGGAGCTTTCCGCTGCGGCGATGTATCGTCACCTGCCGGTGCTGGGCGATCACAGAGGCTTTGTCTGGACGGTGCAGGGCAATGTCGGCACGATCGAGGACGGTGTGTTCACGGCCTCCGGCAATGTCGGCAGCGGCAGCGTGACGGTGAGCCTCGGCCGTGTTTCGGTCACGATCCCTGTGACGGTGACGGCGCGCGCTCTGCGCACGCTCGACGGTTTTGAGACGTCGTTTGCCGCCATGACCGGCACACGCGCGATGCTCTCCTATAATAACGACATGAGCCGCGTTCATAACGGCTTTGCTTCGGCACGCCTCGACTATGCGACCGGCAGCGGCGGAGATGCCTACATCGGCATGCAGTATGCCGTACCTTCGAACTATGACCAGCTCAATTTCTGGGTTTATGGTGACAACAGCGGCGCACAGCTCGCTCTGGTGACGGATACCGGATATGTAAATGTCGGCGCACTGAATTTTTCCGGCTGGAAGCTGCTGACGGTGAACCTCGGCACGGCGTCGAGCATCACGGGCATGACGGTATCCTCCGTGAGCGATCTCATCAGCGCGATCTACCTTGATCAGCTCGTGCTTTCCTACGGCGGTCTGGCCGACACGACCGCACCGAAGATCACGCTCCGCTACGATGCTGCGAGCAACAGCGTAACGGGCAGCGTGAGCGACGATACCGACGGTGCAGCCGTTCCGACCGTCCGCGTGAGCTTTGACGGCAAGAGCCATTCCTCCTACACCTACAATCAGGCGAACGGCACGCTGAGCATTGCGCTTCCCATTGCCGACGGTGCGCAGCACCGCGTGAGCGTGGTCGCGGGTGATGCGAGCGGAAACCTGAGCCGCGCAGGCGTGAGCGTCGGCACGGCAAGCACGACGCCCGCCTTTGCCGACATGCACGAGCACTGGGCGAATGACGCGGTGGCGTACCTCAAGCGCAGCGGTATTTCGAACGGCTCCAACGGCTATTTCCTGCCCGATACGAACATCAGCCGTCAGGAGTTTGCCGTGCTGCTTTCCCGCTATCTTGGCGCTTCGGTGGATCTTTCCTCCGTTCAGCTCCCGTTTGCCGACGTGAATCAGATTGCACCCTGGGCACTGGACGGCGCGAAAACGATGTATGCCCTCGGCATCATCAAGGGCAGCTCCGATGATTCCGGAAAGCTCTACTTCAACCCTGCGGCCAATGTGAGCCGTCAGGAGGCGGTGACGATGCTCGGCCGCCTGACCGAAAAGGGCTACGCCCAGCCGGCACTCAAGTTTACCGACAAAGCGTCCATTCAGCCCTGGGCGGCGGAGTATGTGAGCACGCTGAGCGAGATGGGCATCATTACGGGCTTCAGCGACGGCAGCTTCCGTCCGAACGGCGCAATGACGCGCGCACAGGTGGCAACGGTGCTTTACAAGTTTTAAAATAAAGGAGAGCAGCGAAGGGCGACTCCTCATAAGGACATCTTGAAAACACCAGATTAAACCGATTGAGAGAATCTCTTGGTGTCGACCAAACGGGAATAGCCATCAACCATTTCATCGTGGTTGGTGGCTATTCCTGTTTAAAGGTATATTCATGTTGAAATCCGAACCGGAATCTTTGTAAAATTCCCTACCGCTCTTTAACCAGAAACAATGGGTAACCGCATGCCTAACCGGGAGAGCAGTTCGTTGGTAATCGTCCCACAGCATGCAGCCAGTTCCTCTGCCCGAATCACCTGACCGCCATCCCGGCCGATAATAGTCACTGTATCGCCAGGAGCGACCTCCGAAAGATCGCTGACGTCCACCAGCAACTGGTCCATGCACATCCGCCCCACCATAGGACAACGCCGGCCCTGAATCAGCACCTGGCCGCCCCGCTGAGGCAGATCCCGGGGCAGACCGTCCGCGTAGCCGATGGTGACCACCGCCAGTTTGGTTTCTTGCTCTGCCTGAAAGACCCGCCCGTACCCGGCGCTCTCTCCGGCTTGCACAGTGCGGATACTGGCCACTCTGGCCCGGAGAGACAGAACCGGCCGCAGGTCAAGGCTTCGCTGAACAGGCGCATCATCGCTTCGAACTCCATAGAGTGCGATTCCAGCCCGGACATAGTCACAGGGCTGAGCTGGGAGGTTCCAAAGTCCATAGCTGGACTGGATATGAACTTTGCCGGGATCATATCCGGCAGTTCGGAGCCAGGCCACCGTATCATAGAACAAGGTCAGCTGCTCTTGGGTGTAGGCAACATCTTCGGCTTCCAGGCTGTCCGAGACGTATAGATGAGAAAAGACACCGTCCACTACCAGGTTTGGAAGCCGGAATGCCTCCAGGATCTCCTTCCGGTTTTCCGCCAGGATGCCCAGCCGGTGCATCCCCGTGTCCAGGGCCAGATGGACATGGACACGCCGCCCTCTGGCTGCCAAGGCCCGCCCGTGGTCAATATCCGCCACCGTCTGGGTCAGATGCCATCGTGTCAAGAGCGGAGCTTCCTCCGGGGAGGTATAACCTAAGATCAAGATCGTCCCCCGGATGCCCGCCTTTCGCAGAGCAATCCCCTCGGCCAGGCAGGCCACGGCAAAGGCCCGGACGCCCGCTCGCTGTAAGGTGCGGGCGGTCACTGCCCCGCCGTGACCGTAGGCCTCCGCCTTTACCACCGCCATCAGCTCTGTCCCCGGGGCCAATGTGTTCCGCAGCACCTGGGCGTTGTGCCCAAGGGCCGCCAGATCCACCTCCCGCCAGGCCCGAGCGGTGGGGCTGGGCTTCTTTTGAAGCCTCAGCAGGCAAAGGGCGGAGAGCAGCGCACTGAGCGCCAGCACCACAATAAAATGGAGAACACTGTTTTCAATGAGCATTTCTCCCAGTCCCAGTAGCTTTGCCGCTCCCCGGACCAGTACGATGCAGAGGGGATGGAGCACATACATGGCTGTGGAAAATTCCCGGACTTTCCTGGACTCGCCCTTGTTTCCGCCCAGCAGCAGAGAAAAAAGGCATACTATGCACAGGGGGAGGGCGAGGTACATGCTGTCGTGGCGCTGGACATCCATGCGATGGAGCCACAGCCCCTCGGCGCTCATGGCTGCCAGAGAGAGGAAGAAGCCCGCCAGAGACAGCTTTTGGTTCCACCGCCTTCCGGCGGCCCCAAGCAGAAGGAACAGTGGCGCGAAGAACAGGCCATTGCGGGTATAGCCGCACAGTGTAAAAATGCCGTCGTAAAGGGTCCGAAGCAGCGGGATCTGGGAAACCAGTCCATAGTAACTGTCCCCGCCCAGACCGATGAGATAGAGTAGCGCCGCCACAGGCAGAGCCACCCGCAGGCCCAGCCGGCTGAGCCACCGGGCGATGACGATGCCCAGAATGGTCGCCGGGAAATACCACAGGTGGTAGAAGGTGCCGTCCACCAGCAGTTTCCGCAAAACATCCGCCGGACCGGTGAAGCTGCCGGCATAGAGATTCACTGGCAGATACAAAAGGATGCAGACGCCGTAGAGCAGGCAGAGCTTTTTCAGCTGCCGCCCCACACCAGCCCAGTGATTCCGGCTCAGAAAGTACCCAGTGGTCATCAGAAAGAATGGGACTGCCACCCGGGCCAGTACCCGGGTAAGCCAGAAATCAGCCATGGCAGACACATCCGCCAGGGGCGAGGTGTGGTTCATCACCACCAGCAGGACTGCCGCCAGACGAAAGAGGTCCAAAGTCGGGACGGTTTTCTTAGCCGTTCTCATGGGTATCCCCCCACCATGTCAGGATAAATCCCTCCACATTGTCGCCGGATATCTGGCAGCAGCCCTCCGGCACTTCCACCTCTGTGACGGCTCCGGCGGCGGGCACATAGAACACCTGGGCCATGCGGCCGTTTTCCAGAGCGACGCTCCGGGGACCCTGCCGCAAAAAGTCCCGGTACTCCTCCAGACACAGCCCGTTGGTTTCCATCAGCTGGGCGTGGGGCGCCCCCACATAGCGGAAGTGCCACGGCTCAGCCGAGATCCCGGTGACTTCCTCCTTGCCCCGCTGGTAGCGTTCGATAAAGCCGTACCGGGCCGCCAGACGCCTAAATCTTCCGCAGACGCCGTCATAGGGAAAGGCAGGCCGGATGAAGTCGATGTATCCGGCAGCCTTTCCCAGGTCGATGGCGAGGCCGGTCTGATGCTCACTGCATCCTGGAAGGGCCACATACTGGCGGGTAAATGTCTCCCCATGCTCCGCCATGGAGTCGTCCCAGATCCGCTGCTGTTCCTGCTGGCTCCGCCAGCCGGACACCGGCACGATCTCCCGCTGTCCCCCCGCCTTTTGGATACAGGCAGACAGTAGCTGCCGTGCCCGGCTTTCAAGAAGAATGTCGGGGTGGTGCGGGTCCACCGAGGTCAGCGCAGATCGCTCTTTTTCATGCAGGGGATGCGCCCGGTTGACCAGGACCAGCGGCCCCTGAAAAATCTGCTCCCGGGGAATCGACACGGTTCTCATCCCGCCACCCCCAACTCGATCAGGCGGGTCACCAGCTCCCCAAAGGAAATGCCGATGCCCTGCATCATGCTGGGGTAGCGGCTGTGGGCGGTGAAGCCGGGGATGGTGTTGACCTCATTGAAGACGATCTCCCCATCCGGGGTGAGGAACAGATCCACCCGGGCGAATACCCGGCAGTCCAGGGCACGGTAAATGGTTTTTGCCGCTGCCTGGATCTCTGCCGCCTTCTCCGGCGGGATGCGGGCGGGACAGTGGATGGCGGAGGTCTTTAAGGTGTACTTCTCCTCATAGTTGAAAAAGCCCTCCGACAGCGCAATCTCGTCCACCAGACCCACGGTCAGTTCCTCGTTGCCCATGACCGCGCAGCCCACCTCAAAGCCGGGGATCGTCTCCTCCAGGATCACGGCGCTGTCGTGGCGGAATGCCTCCTCCATGGCGGCGGGCAGCTCTTCCGGCCCGGAGACTTTGGTGATACCGAAGGAGGAACCGGCCCGGACCGGCTTGACAAACACCGGGTATCCCAGTTCCTCCGCTGCCTGGGCGATCCGGCTGAAATCATCGCTGGAATGAAAGACGTGGCTCCGGGGGACCCGGATGCCGGCCAGGGCCGCCAGCTGGTGGGCCCGGTCCTTGTCCATGCACAAGGCGCTGGACAATGTCCCGCAGCCGATGACCGGGACCCCGGCCAGTTCAAAGAGTCCCTGTACCGTACCGTCCTCGCCGTTCTTGCCGTGGAGGACTGGGAATACCGCGTCAAAGAGGAGACGGCGGCCGGAGCCGTCCAGCAGTAGTAAAGCGTGGGCCTCCCGTTCCACCAGCGGGGTGCAGGGGATACAGTCTGCCGCCTGCTGCCAAGTACCGTCCTCCAGCCGGGAGAGGTCGCCGGTATAGCAGAGCCACTGCCCCTCCCGTGTGATGCCCACAGCCAAAGGAGTATAGCGGGCGGGGTCCATGTGGGACAGCACCGCATAGGCGGAATGGAGAGAAACTTCGTACTCCGTGGAGCATCCGCCGAAGAGAACGAGAATGGTTTTCATGGGATAAGACCTCCTAATCAAAATAAAGCGCCTGGTTCTGATACTGAAATGGTACCAGAACCAGGCGTTTCATACTTGTCTATCTACCAACGGATGCCTTGCAAGTTTTCTGCGAAATTCTTGTGATTTTCTTACGGCGCTTCTGAATGGTCTGACGGAAGACAGATGGTGAAGGTGATCCGATCCTCGGTGCTGTCCGCCCGAATGGTCCCGCCGTGGAGCTCCACGATCTCCTTGGCGATGGCTAAGCCAAGGCCCGCACCACCTGTCCGGGTGGCGCGGGAGCTGTCCAGACGGAAGAACTGTTCAAAGATCCGGTCCAATTTCTCCTGGGGGATGTTCTTTCCCGCATTGGAGAAGGTGAGTACGATTTTCCCGGCCTCTATCCGTCCGGCAATTTCCACCGTGCTGTCCGGCAGGCTATAATAAGACGCGTTGCGCAGGAGATTATCAAAGACCCTTGCCAGCTTATCCGGGTCACAGGAATAGTGCAGCTTGGGCGGCAGATCCAGGCTGCATGACAGCCCCGATTCTGCGAAAATGGGGCGGAATTCGCTGGCGACCTGCTCCAGCATCCGCGTCAGGTCCACGCTCTGCCGCTCCAGCTCCAGGCGAGAGAGGTTGAAGCGGGTGATGTCGAAGAACTCGTTGATGAGGTCCTCCAGCCGCTCCGCCTTCTCCAGGGCGATGCCGGTGTACCTGGCCCGGATCTCCGGGGAGATCTGAGGCTCATCCCGCAGGAGGGTCAGGTAGCCGATGACGCTGGTCAGGGGCGTTTTCAGGTCGTGGGCCAGATAGACGATTAGGTCGTTTTTCCGCTGTTCTGCCTCCCGGGCTGCCCGGGCGTCCCGGAGAGCCTGCTCCCGGGCCAGATTCAGCTGGATGGAGATGTCCTCCAGGGAATCCGGCAGCTGGATGGGCTCCTCACTGGGGCGGGATAATTGCTCTGCCGCATTGGCCACCACGTCCAGCTGCTTGATGGGCTTGGAGATAAAATAGAAGCTGATGACCACCCAGCCCGCCAGCACTGTGACGATGCAGACCAGAACGATGTAGTCTCGAACCCAATTCAGGAAGTCGTAGAGCGGCGAGGGCTGCCAGGTGATGCTGGCGCAGATGATGAAGCCCAGGAATGCCAAGGCCATCACTGCGACCACCCAAGCCATGAGGACCAGCAGGTAGCCGCCCCAGATGCGCAAAGATCTCCGGCGGCTGCGGGTATTTCCTTTCTTACTCAATGGTGTACCCCACCCCCCAAACGGTCTTGATGAATTTGGGCTTTCGGCTGGGCTCGTGCATCTTTTCCCGTAGCCGGGCGATGTGACTCATGACGGTGTTGTTGCTGTCCATAAACGCCTCGCCCCAAACATGTTCAAACAGTTCCTCGCTGGACACCACATTCCCCTGGTGCTCACATAGATACCAGAGAATGGAGAATTCCAAGGGCGTCAGGGCCAGTTCCTCGCCGAACAGGACGCACTTGTGAGTGGCCTTGGAGATCTGAAGGCCTCGAAAGTCGTATTCGGTGACCTCCTGGACTGTCCCCTCCCTGGGGTTGTACCGGGTGTAGCGGCGCAGCTGAGTCTTGACCCGGGCCACCAGTTCCAGAGGATTGAAGGGCTTGGTGATGTAGTCGTCCGCTCCCAAGGTCAGCCCCATGATCTTGTCCATATCCTCCACCTTTGCGGTGAGCATGATGATGGGGAACAGGTGGTCCTCCCGGATGCGCTGGCAGAGGGTAAAGCCGTCCATGTCCGGCAGCATCACATCCAGCACCGCCAGATTCAAGCGTGTCGTCCGCACACAAGCCAGGGCGTCGGAGGCATTATAGAATTTGTGGATGGTGAAGCCTTCGTTTTTCAGATAGACCTCCACCAGATCTGCGATCGCAGTCTCGTCATCGACGACTAAAATATGTGTAGCCATAGTTGCCGGCCTTTCGTGTTTTTCTGCATTATAGCACGGAACGTATAAAAAAGCGAGTATGACTCTTGATTTTTCCTAAACATGTCCTAAAGGGGACTGTTGCGGTCTCCTGTCTGCGCAAAATTCTCACCAGACTGTATCGAAACTACGATCTTCCAGACTCCTGATTTCGTAGGGTCGAAGTCGTGAAGCTGCGCCGCAGTGCTCTGTCATCCTTCGCTGGCAGGATCGGTCTGCGTATCATACGATGAACATTCCTCCAGATCTGCAGCCTGCTACCCGGATAGGCTTTTTTCAGCTTTGTGACAGCACGCTCCTTTGCCTTTTCCACGGCGGACTCCTTCATCATGTGGTACATGCCGATTTCCTTCAGCGAAGTTTTTTCAAATCCGAATACGCCGTAGAATTTTCCGAGGATGTCCCTGTCCTTCTTCGGGAGAGCATCAAATAGTTCCTGCAGCAGCTCAATGCAGACTTTTCGATACACGACCTGCTCCGCAGAAACAGAGAGATTCCCAGGCATCAGCCGCTCAAAGGGATCACCGTCATAGCTCCCAGGGATAAGATCATTGACACCAACAAAATGGGTGTTGTAACGGATGTGCTTGACAGCCTGTTCCAGAAGGACATCCATTTTCTCCGCGATCTCTTCGATGCTGAACTGACCTGAATGATATAGCCTTTGTGCCTGCCGGACAGCATCCATCTCGTGCTTGCTCAGAGAAAGATTTCCGATATGTTGCTCCAGCCAACGGGTCATCCGGCCTTTCAGATGTGGGTACAGGTAGGTGGCAAGCACAGCACGGCTCTCATCGTATTCTCTGCTCTGGACCCGTGTCAGAAATTCCAACGCACCCTCGCCGCAAAGATCCTCCAGAATCGTTTTCGTATAGCCGGACAACTCTCCCGGTCTTTCCCTGTCCATATGCAGACAGTTGAACTCTCTGGCAGTCTCCCGGGCGATGCGCCGGATCAGCCCGAGATTCCTGCGGTACAACTCCTCCAGCGCGCGCTCATCACCGCCGTAATATCGGCGGACCA
>OQVS01001455.1_pt1 | contig 16028 bp, 15 predicted proteins | sample 1691601 | NCBI WGS metagenome assembly OQVS01 (sample SAMN03418268, study PRJEB22391) | human gut metagenome | biome: human-gut; feature: organic feature; material: feces | host: Homo sapiens | place: Tanzania | collected 2013-01
TTTCTGTTTTTTATCCCAACTGGCTTATAATTCGGAAATTTTATCTAAATTTGTATGGCGTAAACAGCATTTCAACAATAAAAAGCATCAGTATATTCCCCTCGCGGGGCGCAAAAAACGGAAATAATGTTTCTCAAGAAAATATCGATTATCGGATTCAAGAACATAAGGGAGACGGCATTGGAGCTGTCGCCGGGCATCAACTGTTTCATCGGCCACAACGGGGTGGGGAAGACCAACATCCTGGATGCGGTGTATTACCTGTCGTTCTGCAAGAGCTCCAGCTGCACGGTTGATTCGCAGGTCATAAACCACGATGCCGACTTCTGTGTGCTTGAGGGCTGCTACGGCGGCGAGGCCGACGAGGAGGAGAACATATATTGCGGTATGAAGCGCGGAGTGAAGAAACGTTTCCGTCGCAACAAGAAGGACTACAAGCGTCTCTCGGAGCACATAGGGCTTATACCGCTCATTATGGTGTCGCCCTCCGACACGTATCTCATTGAGGGGGCGAGCGAGGAGCGCCGGCGGTTGATGGATGTGGTGATTTCGCAGACCGACCCCACCTATCTTGCCGCCCTGAACCGCTACAACAAGGCCCTGCAGCAGCGCAACACCCTGCTGAAGCTCGACGACGAGCCGGATCCGATGCTGCTCGACATCTGGGAGGAGCAGATGGCGGCAGAGGGCGAACTGATTTTCCGCAAGCGCACGGAATTCGTGGAGCGTCTCGTGCCCCAGTTCCAGCAGTATTACTCGTTCATTTCCGGCGGCAGGGAAGAGGTAAGCCTGCGGTATATTTCTCATTGCCAGCGTGGTGCGCTGATCGATGTGATACGCCGCGACCGTTTCAAGGATCGTGCCGTGGGCTATTCGCTTCATGGCGTGCACCGCGACGATCTGGAGATGTTGCTCGGCGGCTACCCGATGCGCCGCGAGGGCAGCCAGGGGCAGAACAAGACGTTTGTCGTGTCGCTGAAGTTGGCACAGTTCGGTTTCCTGCGCGACACAGTCTCGGCCACTAAGCCCATACTCCTTCTCGACGATGTGTTCGACAAGCTCGATGCCGACAGAGTGGAGAAGATTGTGCATCTTGTGTCGGGCGACAATTTCGGCCAGATATTCCTGACCGACACCAACCGCGACCATCTCGACAGCATACTGCAGTCGTGCGACTCGCCGTACAGGATATTCACGGTGGAGGACGGTGAGGTGGTATTTAATTAAGGTGGCTGCTCCTGTGTTTGGGACGTGTGGCTTGGAGGTCACACGTTATAACGGATTTAACGTTTTTATACATTCAAATGTTAAATCCTGCGGTTGCAGGACGCCTGAGAATCGAATATTTTCGTTTGCGAGAATTTTTGTACGCAAAAATTGCAAAATTTCGCGCTTTGTGCAATTTGCTGAAACTCAGCGCGTTGTGCTTTCCGGTTTTTTGAAGACCCTCAAACTATCCTGTCGTTCGTTATAAACGCTTTGATCGTTCAATATGAATGACAGAAAATTTTTTGATGAGCAAGTGTGGGTAAGGGTGCTTCCTGGAGCCGATTTTGGGTGTTTTTGTAAATAAAACGGTTGGGACTTTGCGTGTTTCGCGTTGGCTCCGGCGGCACGGAACGAGCTTATGTGCAACAATGGTATATAAGGGTATTTAATAATGTAAAGAATAATTTTTCCGGCGTGTTAAAAATACGACTGACAGTTGTGAAACGAAGTTAAAAATGGACTGGGTGGTTGACACACAATCTTCCTGTCGGCAGCCCCTTGGTGGAAGGATGGAAATGATGGAAAACAAAAAACCCTGCCGCTAACGCGAACAGGGCTAATGAAAGGAGGAGTGGTGCCACCAGGAATCGAACCGGGGACACAAGGATTTTCAGTCCTTTGCTCTACCAACTGAGCTATGGCACCATTTTTTTTTCGCTTTAATGGGGCGATTTCTCTTTTGCGGTTGCAAAGGTACGAAAAACTTTTTGTTCTGCAAACTTTTCAGCCAAATTTTTAGATATTTGATAAAAAAACATATCGAAGGCAAGTTTTCCGAATCATTTCCGCCGTAATTCTTGCTGTTTGTCATTAAAATGAGTAATTTTACGGCGTGAAACATTCTTGATAATAACTTTATAACTTTACATACACATGTATATATGGCCATAAACGTAGAAATATCTATAACATCATTTTTCATAGGTATGGCAACGGCATACTATGCACTGATGTCCTATCATCTCTTCTTCGGCGAGAAGCGCGGCAGTTCGCGCCTGCACCGCATTTTGGGGTGGATATTCGTGTACTGGACGCTGAGCAACGCCAAGGATATGGTGCTGATGATGCCCGGCATGTATGAAGAGTGGGTGCTCGATATGGTGTTCGTTGCCGACGGATGGTCGGCGCTGACCTATCTCGCCTTCCTCAACGAGCTGACGCGCCCGGGATGGGTGGTATGGGGGCGGATGCTGTCTGTGGCGGTGCCTTTCCTCGTGTATTCAGTGGCGTACGCCCTCTTTCCGGTTCATACCACCACGTATCCGATAGCCGTGTTCCTGATATTGTTCGGGCTCTACATCACTGTTATCGGCTACAGGCAAAGCGTGGCGTATATGAAATATATCCGTGGCTACTATTCCAACATCGACGAGATAGACATCTCCTGGCTGCGCTCCGTTTTTCTGCTCGCGGCGGCAAGTCTGCTGCTTTGGTTCTTCACGTCGTTTTCCGCCACGGCGTATGCCGACTGTGTGTATTACGCGGTGTCGGTAGTGTTGTGGCAGATGGTGGTCTACAAGTGTCGCGGACTGAAGCAGGTGGAAACGGCAGAGGTGCAGCGTGCGAAGGCGGAACAGAAGCTGGAGACGGAGCATAAGGCGGAAGGAAACGGTGCGGCGCGCCAGTTCGCCTTTGCCGGCACGCTGGAAGAAATTGTGGAGGGCGAGAAACTGTATCTGTACAGCAATCTCACGCTCGACGACCTTGCGCGGCGGCTCAAGGTCAACCGCACGTGTCTGGGCGCGTATTTCACCACCGTCGTGTGCAAGACGTTCTACGACTACATCAACGACCTGCGCGTGAACGAGGCGAGCATCCCGCTGATGAACACCCATCCGGAGTACACCTTCGAACATATAGCAAAGCTCAGCGGCTTCAGTTCGCTGTCCACCTTCCGTCGGGCTTTCCGTAAGATAACGGGCAAGATGCCGAGCCGGTTCCGCGAGGAAATGCAGCGGTGATTGTTCGGGGCGGATGGAGGCTTGCATCTTTGTAGGGACGCATCCGCCTATATATATATGAAGATGAAAGCCTTTTATATGAATGCGAAGTCTTTTTGTCTGCCGACGAAAGCCCTGTTCCGGCTGTCGGAAGGAAAATGGGTTCTTCCGGTTGAATTTATTTTGCAGATTCCGCTTGTTTTTAATTATTGTTTTGTATATTTGCAGAATGAAATAAAGTTATGTACTTATGGGAGACTATCGGATTCTGATTGTCGATGATATACCGACCAACGTCGTGCTGATTGCGGCAATCATAAAGAAACTTGGCGCAAAGTATGAGACAGCCGCATGCGGCGAGGAGGCACTGGCAAAGGTGGAGAGCTTCAGGCCGGACATCGTGCTGCTCGACCTTATGTTGCCCGACATTGACGGATGTGATGTGATAAGAAGCATACGCCAGCACTACACGAAGGAAGAAATGGCGATTGTCGTGACATCGGCAATATCGGACTACGACACCATCACAGAATGCTACAATCTCGGGGCGGACGACTATATCGCAAAGCCGATAATGGTGGACCGCCTGCTGAATACACTGGAAATACACGCAAAGAAATAATACGGAAAATGAAATCCCACGGCAGTTTGCATTCATTCGGCAGCCGGCTGGCTATTGCGCTTGCTCTTCTTGTGTGGGCGGTGACGGTGTGCGCCCATCGCCAGCATCGGGTGTTGGTGATTGCGTCCTACAATCCCGACATACCGCGAATGCACACCACGCTGTCCGATTTTAACGATGCCGTGAACGAGCTTGACAGCAACCATGTGCAGGTGATGATAGAATCGATGAACTGCAAGAATCTGTCGGAGGCATACAAATGGAAAGGGAAAATGGCTGCAATTCTCGACAGATACCGGAAAACACCACCCGAACTCATATTGCTGCTCGGACAGGAAGCCTGGGCATCGTACGTTTCGCAGGAGACGGATTTTGCACGCCGCACGCCGTGCATGGTGGGGCTGGTGAGCAAAAAGACCGTGCTGCTGCCCGACACCGCCGTGAATCTGCGCACCTGGATGCCGCGGTGTGTGGACTACAGGGATATAAAGAACTTCAACATTGTAGGAGGAGTATTCTATAGGTATAATGTGGGGCGCAACCTTCAGCTGATAAAGCGTTTCTATCCGTACGGAAAGGATATGGCGCTGCTCACCGATTTCACCTTTGGCGGATTGATAATGCAGGCACACGTGCGCCAGCGCATGGAGTTCGAAAAGAACTTTTCGCTGACGCTGCTCGACGGCCGCCGCTACACACTGTTCGAGATGAGCCGGAAGCTAAAGAGACTGCCGCCGGGCACCATACTGATGATAGGAACGTGGCGTATCGACAGCAGCGAAAACTATGTGCTTGCAAACACGACAAACGTGCTGCATTCCGCAAACCCGAGCCTTCCGGCATTCTCGCTCTCGTCGGTGGGGCTGGGCAACTGGGCGATTGGAGGCTACGTCCCCGAATATTCCATGCAGGGGCGTAAGCTCGCCAATATAGCTTATGCATATCTGCATCACGGGCAGAAAGCCGACAGCATGTTCGTTACGCTCCCCTGCAAATGCACCATCGATGAGAAACAGCTTGAGGCATTCGGACTGAGCAGCGTGGAACTGCCCGAAAACACTACGCTCATCAACACGCATAAGGATTTCATCACCGAAAACAAGTCGCTCGTGCTTTGGACGCTCGGCGTGCTGCTCTTCCTCGTTGGCTGCCTGCTGTTCGCCGTGTACGACATCGTGCGCATACGCCGGCTGAAAAACAGCATACTGCAGAAGAGCGAAGAACTGATGGAGGCAAAGGAGCTGGCAGAGAAGGCAAACGGCATAAAGACCTCGTTCATAGCCAATATGAGCCACGAGATACGCACGCCGCTCAATGCCATAGTGGGGTTCACAGACCTCATAGTGCAGGATGAATTCAGCAAGGAGGAGAAAACACAGTTCAGTGGCATAATAAAAGAAAACACCGGAGTGCTGCTGAACCTGATAAACGAGATACTCGACATATCGCGCATCGAATCCGGACGTATCGAGATAAGCAGCGAGGCGTGCGATGTGGTGGCGCTGTGCCATTCCGCGCTGATGTCGGTGAGGCAGGCAAGCAAGCTCGACAGCGTGGAATATCTCGAAGAGCTGCCCGACGGCAGGCTGGAGATAATGACCGACCGGATACGCCTGCGCCAGGTGATAATGAACCTGCTTGCCAACGCGGCCAAATTCACGAAAGAGGGGCACATAAAGCTCAGTCTCGAAGTGGACAAGGAACAGCAGATGCTCACGTTCTCGGTTGCCGACACCGGCATCGGAGTGCCGGAGGAAAAGGCGGAATACATATTCGAACGTTTTGTAAAACTCAACCAGTATGTGCAGGGCACTGGACTCGGACTGTCGCTCTGCCGTATTATCGTGGAAAGCCTCGGCGGACGGATATGGCTGGACACATCCTACAAAGGCGGAGCCTGCTTCAGATTCACGCATCCGATAATCCGGAAAAGGCAGGAGACGGGCGAAGGTGCCGGGAAAGAAATGAGAAAACAGGAATAAGCAATACAGTGCAATAAAATCTATATAATATACTATAATCCAAAATCTAAGGCGAAATGGGATTCAACCCTAAAACTGCGAGAAGAAAAACTTAACGAGAATGCAAGAAGGAAAAAGAAAAATGCTTGTGGCAGAAGACAATATGAGCAACTTCAAGCTTATATATTTCATTCTGTCGAAAGATTTCGACATCATTCATGCCGAAAACGGTAAGGAGGCAGTTGAGATGTTCCGCACGGAACACCCCGACATTATACTTATGGACATAGGGATGCCCGAAATGGACGGCATCGAGGCAACAGAAGAGATAAGACGAATATCGCAGACAGTGCCCATTATCGGACTGACGGCGTATGCCTATGCCTCCGACGAACAAAAGGGAATGGAAAGCGGAATGAACGCATATCTGACCAAGCCCGTGAATACAGCGAAACTGCGGGCGGCAATAGCAGAACTGCTCGGGTAGGAACACTTTGCATTTAAATAAGTTAAATGTATATATATCCTTAATATATAAGCCGGAAAAACACTAACTTTGCAATTAAAACAACATAAAGTTAGTATGGAAGGAAATATTACAGATAAGAACAATCGAAAGAACCCATTCTTCGAACCCTACAAGACACCGCACGAAACCGTGCCGTTCGGCCAAATAAGGCTTGAGGACTACGAAGATGCGTTCCTCGAAGGCATACGCAGAGACGACGAGCAGATACAGAAGACAATAGACAACCCTGCCGAACCGACGTTCGACAATACCATAATCAACGTTGACGACGACAAGGACGGCTACTATGACCTCCTGTCGCGTGTGTCTACCGTGTTCTTCAATCTGCTCAGTGCAGAGACGAACGACGAGATGGATGCACTGGCGCAGAAAATGCAGCCCGTGCTCACGAAGCATGCCAACGACGTGAGGCTGAACAAACGCCTGTTCGAACGCATCAAGACAGTCTACGACAACCACCGCGAACTGACGCCGGAGGAACAGCGGCTGCTCGACAACTGCTATGACGGGTTTGTGCGCAGCGGTGCATTGCTCAGCGACGACGGCAAGGAAAAGCTGCGCCGGCTGACCGAAGAGGCAAGCATGCTGTCGCTCCAGTTCTCGCAGAACCTGCTGAAGGAAAACAAGGCGTTCATACTGAACATCACCGATGTGGAAGACCTCGACGGACTGCCCGATACGGCACGCGAGGCAGCAGCCGTGGCGGCAAAGGAGCACGGCAAGGAGGGATGGGTGTTTACGCTCGACTTTCCGAGCTACGGTCCGTTTATGACATATTCCACACGCCGCGCACTGCGGCAGGAACTCTATATGCAGCGCAACAAGGTGTGTACGCACGACAATGCGGAAAACAACCTCGAGATATGCAAGAAGATAGTGAACCTGCGTCGCGAGATAGCGCAGCTGCTCGGTTTTGGAACCTATGCCGACTATGTGCTGAAGCACCGTATGGCAAGTTCTGCAAAGAACGTGTACAAGTTGCTCGATGACCTGATTGACGCCTATATGCCGACGGCACGCGAGGAAGTGGCAGACATCGAGGCAATGGCAAAAAGCATAGAGGGCGACAGCTTCAAGATGGAGCCGTGGGACTTCAGCTTCTATTCGCACAAGCTGCAGCTCGAACGCTTCAATCTCGACTCGGAGATGCTGCGCCCGTATTTCGAACTCGGCAAAGTGATAAAGGGAGTGTTCGGACTCGCCAATACACTCTATGGCATAACATTCAAGGAAAACAAGGATATTCCTGTATACCATCCCGATGTGAAAGCATACGAGGTGTTCGACAGGGACGGTTCGTATCTCGCCGTGTTCTACGCCGACTTCCATCCGCGCAAAGGCAAGCAGGGCGGGGCATGGATGACGGAATACCAGGGACAGTGGATTGACCGCAAGGGAGTGAATGTGCGTCCGCACGTGAGCGTGGTGATGAATCTGACGAAGCCGACCGACGAGAAACCGGCGCTGCTGACGCTCGGCGAGGTGGAGACATTCCTGCATGAATTCGGACATTCGCTCCACGGAATGTTCGCCAACACACGCTTTGAGAGCCTTTCGGGAACGAACGTATGGTGGGATTTCGTGGAACTGCCGTCGCAGTTTATGGAGAACTATGCCGTGGAGAAAGAGTTCCTGCGCACGTTCGCTTTCCATTACCAGACGGGAGAGCCGCTCCCCGACGAGCTGATCGAGCGTATCGTGAAGAGCCGCAATTTCATGGCGGCATACGGATGTATGCGTCAGGTGAGCTTCGGATTGCTGGACATGGCATACTATACGAAGAAAGAGCCGTTCACCGACGACATAATACCGTTCGAGAAACAGGCATGGGCAAAGGCAATGGTGCAGGAACAGCTGCCGGACACCTGTATGACGGTGCAGTTCAGCCATATCATGGCAGGAGGATATGCAGCCGGATACTACAGCTACAAATGGGCGGAGGTGCTGGATGCCGATGCATTCAGCGTGTTCAAGAAAAACGGAATATTCGACCGCAAGACGGCACAGAGCTTCCGCGACAACATCCTGTCGAAGGGCGGCACTGAACATCCTATGACTCTATATAAGCGTTTCCGTGGCTGTGAGCCGACAATCGACGCGCTGCTGGAGAGAAACGGGATAAAGAGAAAGAGTAATAAGGAATGAGGCTTGAAGAGAAATAAATCAGAAATATAAATTTTCCGGTATGGACATCAAACAACTGAAACTCGACCTGCGCTATCTGCGCATGGCAACAATCTGGGCAGAGAACAGCTATTGTGTTCGACGCCAGGTGGGGTGCCTCGTGGTTAAAGACAAGATGATAATAAGCGACGGCTACAACGGAACGCCGAGCGGATTCCCTAACGTGTGCGAGGATGAAGGCAACGTGACGTACCCTTACGTGCTCCATGCCGAGGCAAACGCCATAACGAAACTGGCGCGCAGTTCGAACAACAGTGACGGGGCAACGCTCTACGTGACCGATTCCCCCTGCATAGAATGTGCGAAACTTATAATACAGGCAGGAATAAAACGGGTTGTCTATGCCAGGGAGTACCGCCTTACCGACGGCATCGACCTGCTGCGCCGGGCAAACATCGAAGTGATACATCTTAATCCAGAAGACAATGAGACAAAATAGACCGAACAGGCTCACGCCGCTTCTTATGGCGGTGTGTACGGTTGTGGGAGTGGTGATAGGTACATTCTATGCCAACCACTTTTCCGGTAACCGCCTGAACATCATCAATTCAGGCAGCAACCGACTGAACAACCTGCTGCATATCATTGATGACCAGTATGTGGATGCTGTGAATATCGATTCGCTCGTGGATATTGCGATACCGCAGATTCTGTCAGACCTTGATCCTCACTCAGTGTATATCAGTGCTGCCGACGTGCAGAAGACACAGGACGATTTGAAGGCATCGTTCTCGGGCATCGGAGTGGAGTTCGTGATACGGCAGGACACCATACACGTGCAGAACGTTATAAAGAACGGTCCTGCCGAGAGGGCGGGAGTGTGCGCCGGCGACAAGATCGTGATGGTCGACGGCAAGCCGTTCGTCGGGAAGGTGGTGACAAACGAGGAAGCGATGCGAAGGCTGAAAGGTCCCAAGGGAACGAAAGTGAAGGTGGGGGTGGTGCGCTTTGGAACGAAGAGCGTGAAGCAGTTTACCATAACGCGCGCCGACATTCCGCAGAAGAGCATCTCTGCCGTGTATATGCTTGACGAAAACACGGGCTACATAAAGATAAAGAACTTCGGCGAGAATACTTATGCAGAGCTGCTCGTGGCACTTGCCGAACTGTCGCAGGAAGGTTTCGGAAATCTGGTCATCGACCTGCGCGACAACACCGGAGGATATCTGGAATCGGCTGTGCAGATGATAAACGAATTCCTGCCGAAGAACAAACTCATCGTGTATACCGAGGGACGCAAGTCGCCGCGCCAGGATTTCAAGAGCGACGGCAGGGGCAGCTATCAGAGGATTCCTCTTGTGGTGCTCATCAACGAGGCTTCCGCTTCGGCATCAGAGATATTCGCCGGTGCAATACAGGACAACGACCGTGGAACGATAATCGGTCGCCGTTCGTTCGGCAAGGGACTCGTGCAGAAGCAGATGGAGTTCCCGGACGGCAGCATGATACGTCTGACTACCGCGCGCTACTACACACCATCCGGGCGCTGCATACAGAAACCATACACAGGCGGCGACAATGCCGATTATGAGGAAGACCTGCTCGTACGCTACCAGCATGGAGAGTTCTTCTCGCAGGACAGCATAAAGCACACCGGTCCGGCATACCACACGTCTATAGGGCGTACCGTTTATGGAGGTGGAGGAATAACGCCCGACATCTTTGTGCCTGAGGACACGCTTGGTATGACTTCGTATTTCAAGGAGGCAAGCATGACGGGACTCATTCTGCAGTTCGCCTTCACCTATACCGACAATAACCGTGTGAAGCTGAATACATACAAGGATATGATGGAGCTGAGCGAATATCTGCGCAAGCAGAACACCGTGGAACAGTTTGCCGTGTTTGCCAACAAAAACGGATTGCAGCGCCGCAATCTGATGATAAGGAAGTCGCACGGTCTGCTTGAACGTTCCATCAACGGACGCATAATATACAATATGCTTGACGACAACGCGTTCATGCAGTATATAAACAGGGATGACCGTGTGATACAGACGGCACTCGATGTGTTCAACAGTGGAAGTGCATTTCCCAAGAAATGACAGGAACTGATTGTAGTCATAGACAGAAGCAGATAGGAAAAGAACCAGTAACTGATATAAACGGATGTCGTAGCAGATAGAAAAATATACAGTAACTGATATAAACATAGATTGTAACAGACAGGAAAAGAGGCTGTAGGTTTGTTTGTCCGCAGCGCCTCTTTCCTGGCAAAAGCAGCCGATATGGAAAAAAAGGAATTGAGAAAAGAAGTGCGTTTTCGTAAGAAGCAGCACACCGATGCAGAGCTCAAGGCACTTTCGCAACCTATAATGCGGAAGCTCCTTGAGCTTTCGTGTATTCGAGAAGCGAGTGTAGTGATGATGTACTGTGCCTTGCCCGACGAGGTGTATACGCTTGATGCCATCCATCAGCTGAAGGCTGAAGGCAAGAGGGTGGTGCTTCCGGTGGTTACGGGTGAGACCACGATGGAACTGCGCGAGTATGAGAGTGATGCCGACCTGCATATCGGCAGCTTCAATATTCCGGAGCCTTGCGGCAGACTGTTTGCCGATTACGATAAGATAGATGTCGTAGTGGCACCCGGAATGGGGTTCGACCGCTGTGGAAACCGCATGGGCAGGGGCAAGGGCTACTACGACCGCTTCTTGCAGCAGGTGCCTGGGGCAAGAAAAGTGGGCGTGTGCTTCCCGTTCCAGAAGTTCGACAGCATTCCTGCCGATGAGCATGATGTGGCAATGGAGATGGTGATAAGCGGATAAGTTCAGTATATCCTGATGTCGGCGATTACCATGCTGCCCACAGCTTCGTTCAGCCGGCGTGCAAGCTGCGACTTCATCATCGAGAGGTCGCCGCGCAGGGCTGGATTTGTAATCTGCACGTAGAGAGTCTGGTTCTTGATGAATTTCCTGCCGGTATATGCAGCCACGCCGCTGCCTGCAACCTTGTCCCAAGCGGCAAGGATGCGGTGCTGGTTGAGCGGAGTTTCAAGTCCGTTCTGTCGCAGACAAAGGTTTAGAACGTCTGCCAGATTCTGTACGTCGCGTCTGAACATATTCCATTGAGATTTAGTCAATATGAACAATTTGAAAAAAGGAGAGACTGTCCGTTATAGGAAGTCTCTCCTTTTTCTTTGAGCCTCTTGTCGGATTCGAACCAACGACCCCGAGATTACAAATCACGTGCTCTGGCCAACTGAGCTAAAGAGGCGGGAGGGCAAGCTACTCATATCGCGCCGCTACAACCAACTACCTTTGCTACGTTCCCGTCCTGGAGGATTCGAAGGGAGCTGGCCGTACAAGACTTGCCCGTCTTTTCGCTAAATGCGGGTGCAAAGGTAATGCTTTTCCTGAATATCGCAAAGTTTTTCGTCTGAAAATTCAAAAAAAAGTTATGGCAGAGGGGCTATGTGATATAAAATAAGTAATTTTGCACCGAATAAATAAGGAATACAAAGTTTATGAGTGATACAACGATGAATTACGACTACAAGCCCTTCTCGGCTTTTGCTCCCTACGATGGTGCGATTGTAGGTGCCATGTGGATAGCGAGCTTCCTGTGCTTTATTGGCGAGTTCAATGCTCCGTTGCTTTCTTTCGTGGCCGTAGCCCTTGGCATCGGGTCGGTGTTTGTGGCATACGCGAGGCTGCGCCGCTTCCGCGATGGGGTGCTCAACGGCAGAATAACCTTCGGTAGAGCGATGCTCTATTCCGTTATGGTATACTTCTATGCCGCTGTGCTTATGGCGGTAGGGCAGTATGTCTATTTCCAGTTCTTCGACCACGGCTATCTCGTGAACCAGTATATACAGATGCTTTCTGTGCCCGAATATGCCGCAACGGTGAAGAATGTGTATGGCATAGAGGCCAAGCAGCTCGTTGCCATTCTCCAGACAAGCCTGCTGGATATGCGTGCGATAGAGATAGTGTTCCAGTTCCTTTCGCTCAATTTCTTTCTCTCGCTCGTTCTCAGTGTGCCGGCAGGCGCATTGGCAAGACGGGGCTGAAAGACGGTAAACGACATAATATGAATTCTGAATTTTGAAATATATGGATATATCAGTAGTAATACCTCTTTTCAATGAAGAGGAATCATTGCCCGAACTCTATGCGTGGATTGACCGCGTGATGCAGAGCAAGGGCTTCACATACGAAGTGATTTTCGTGAACGACGGCTCCACAGACACGTCATGGAGCGTAATCCAGCAGTTGAGTGCCGCCCATCACGAAGTGAAGGGTATCAAGTTCCGCCGCAACTACGGCAAGAGTCCTGCTCTCTATTGCGGATTCGAGAAGGCGCAGGGCGATGTTGTTATAACGATGGATGCCGACCTGCAGGATTCGCCCGACGAGATACCTGAGCTATACCGCATGATAACCGAAGACGGCTACGACCTCGTGTCTGGCTACAAGCAGAACCGCAAGCAGGGCGACCCCCTCTCGAAAACCATCCCAACCAAGCTTTTCAATGCTACGGCGCGCAAGGTGAGCGGCATACATAACCTGCACGACTTCAACTGTGGGCTGAAGGCTTATCGCCGCGATGTGGTGAAGAACATCGAGGTGTACGGCGAGATGCACCGCTATATGCCGTATCTTGCCAAGAATGCCGGCTTCGACAAAATTGGCGAGAAGCCCGTGCATCATCAGGCACGCAAGTTCGGCAAGTCGAAGTTCATGGGTTGGAACCGTTTCTTCAACGGCTATCTCGACCTCATCACGCTGTGGTTCCTGAGCAGCTTCGGCAGAAAGCCGATGCATGTGTTCGGATTCCTCGGCACGCTGATGTTCTTCATCGGGTTCATATCCGCGCTGGGTCTTGGCATCGACAAGCTCTATTGCCTTGCCAACGGCATTCCGCAGCGTCTCATCACCTCGTCGCCGTATTTCTACATCGCGCTCACGATGATGATGATAGGCACACAGCTCTTCCTTGCCGGTTTCCTCGGCGACCTGATAAGCCGCAGCTCTTCCACGCGCAACGACTATCAGATTGAGGAAGAAATCTGACACCGCAGTATTAGGAATAAGGAAAGAAGCCAAGAACCCCGATTCTCGTTTGAATGAAGAATAAACATCATACTATAGGCAGATTCCGCCTCCTGGCGTTTCCAGGGCTGTGCCGGATGCTTGGAGGCATATTCGTCCTCCTTGCCCTTGGCGCATGCTCGTCGATAGACTGTCCGCTTAACAACCGTGTATACACCAGCTACCAGCTGAGAATACCCGACGGCAGCGTAGATACACTCAGCAATGTGCTTATGACTGTGTCTACAAACCGCACCGACGGCAGCGACTCTGTGCTTATAAACAGGGACACCAGACTCTCTGCATTCTCGCTGCCCATAAGCAACGCTCAGCCGCGCGATTCCTTCTTCGTGGAGCTTGCCGATGCCGAAGGTGCTGCCAGGCTGAGCCTTGACACTATCGTTGTGAGCAAGGACGACAGGATGCACTTCGAATCCACCGACTGCGCCCCTTCGTATTTCCACAGTATCACGGCCGTCACGACCACCCGCCACGCCGTGGATTCTGTAGTGATAAACAATAAAACCGTAAACTATGACACGTCGAAGCCACATTTCTATATCTATTTCGCGCCTCGTCCTTAGCGTGGCATTGCTGCTTGCGTCTGCCGCGTCGTCATCGGCGCAGGGTAGGGGAGCTGAAAGGCAGACAATGCCGAAAGACACCGTGCCGCTGTTCCGTGGCTTTGCCGTGTCGGCAGACGTGGTGGGACCGGTGATGAAAGCCGTTGGCGACTACGGGCAGTATGAAGCGGCGTTCCGGCTGAACCTCAAAGACAGGTATTTTCCGGTCCTCGAGCTTGGCTGTGGAAAGGCTGACCATACGGAGGAGACCACCCAGCTGTCCTACAAGACCTCCGCACCGTTCTTCCGCATTGGCTGCGACTTCAACGTGCTCAAGAACAAGCACGACATCTACCGCCTGCTTGCCGGAGCGCGCTACGCCTTCACTTCGTTCGAGTACGACCTCACGTCGCCCGGAGTGAAAGATCCCGTATGGGGAGAGACCACCCCTTATGTTGCGCATGGCGTAAAGTGCAACTGCCATTGGCTCGAAGTGGCATTCGGTGTCGATGTGAAGCTTGTCGGGCCGGTGCATCTCGGCTGGAGCCTGCGCTACAAGCAGCGTCTCTCTGCCGACGAAGGCGAACTGGGTAAATCGTGGTATGTTCCGGGCTATGGCAAGACCGGCACCTCCTCGTTCGGTGCCCTCTTCAACGTGTCCGTCGACATCTGACATATAATCCATCACACTACTACTTAAAAAAACAATCAGAATATGGATAAGAAAAAAAGAAAGTACATAAAGCTCGCCCTGCTCTCGCTGGTGGTTATCGCTACGGTGCTTGTGGCCACAACGCAGCGCAACGCCCCGTTCCATGAGAACAAAGGCATGATTTTCGGCACATTCTATCAGATAACCTACCAGGGCAACAAAGACCTGCAGGAGGATATCGAGAAGGAACTGCTGAAGGTAGACAATTCCTTGTCCACCTTCAATCCCCGTTCCGTCATATCGCGTGTCAACCGTAACGAGAATGTAGAGGTGGACGATATGTTCGCCCGTGTGTTCCAGATGGCAGAGCACGTGTCGGCAGAAACCGACGGAGCATTCGACATTACCGTCGCTCCGATGGTGAACGCGTGGGGCTTCGGGTTCAAAAGCGGCAATATTCCTACCTGTAGCCAGCTCGACAGCCTGCGTGCCATCGTGGGTTTCCACAAGGTCAGACTGGAAGGGCGCAGAGTCAGAAAGGACAATCCTGCCACGATGCTCGACTGCAGCGCCATTGCCAAGGGCTTCGGCTGCGACATGGTTGCGGCATTACTGCGCAAGAACGGGGTGAAGAACTATATGGTGAACATAGGTGGCGAGATTGTCACCTGCGGCGTGAACGCCAACCGTATGCCGTGGCGCATAGGTGTGACGAAGCCCACGGATGATTCGCTCAGCGTGAACGAGGAGAACCAGACGGTGCTCAACGTCACCGACAAGGCCATGGCAACGAGCGGAAACTACCGCAACTTCTATTACAAGGACGGAAAGAAATACGCCCACACCATTGACCCCAAGACCGGCAAGCCTGTGCAGCACAACATCCTTTCAGCCACGGTGCTTGCCGACGACTGCGCCACTGCGGATGCCTATGCCACATCGTTTATGGTGATGGGGCTCGACAAGGCACAGGCGGTGCTCGAACGGCATCCCGAACTGATGGCATACTTCATCTACAGCGACAAGAACGGCAATAACGCCGTATGGTTCTCGCCCTCGATGAAGGGAAAATATCTGAATTGACAAACGTGCAGCCATTCTCTGCATCCTGACCGGCAGGGCGGAGAATCATTGAATCTTGGATTATATGGATTACCTGTTGGCGGAATTAATTTAGTGCATACTTAATTCTACCAATGGGCTTGTCGTTAATGAAGTTTACGTATTGCAGAATGGTAAGTGCACTAATTTTGCCAATGATTCTGGCAAACAAACCAT
>OQVS01001459.1_pt1 | contig 16002 bp, 12 predicted proteins | sample 1691601 | NCBI WGS metagenome assembly OQVS01 (sample SAMN03418268, study PRJEB22391) | human gut metagenome | biome: human-gut; feature: organic feature; material: feces | host: Homo sapiens | place: Tanzania | collected 2013-01
CAGGAGCAAATACCCGGACCCGGCCGGTCGTCTGATGACGACTTGTTAAATAGCGCGGGTGCTTCGCCTGTCACGGCGACAATTTCGCTATATTTGTCAGATGAATAGAAATTAGATATGAAAAGATTGAGCATATTATTGGGGATAGGAATGTTGATGGCGGCGATGTCAGGGACAATGTCCGGAATGGCATCGGAGCAGGGCGCTGCGGCTGGCTATAAGGCAGTTGCGGACATGGCGGCGTTCAGGACAGAGCTGGCGTCCAAGACATCGGCATTGACCACGATTCAGGCGAAATTCGTCCAGACCAAGTACCTGAGCGTATTCAGCCGGGAAATGAAGTCCGAAGGACGGTTCTACTGGCAGAAGACCGACAAGATCTGCCTCGATTACCGTACACCGGTCGCCTACGAAATCGTCATCAACGGCGATAAGATCAAGACCGTAAACGCCGGCAAGGCCTCCGTCATTGACACCAAGGGAAATCCCATGATGGATCAGATGAGTACACTCATAACATCCTGTATGACAGGCGACTTGACCAAACTTGGCGCTGATTTCACCGTGAACGTGGAAGAGTCAGTGGCAGATTACAGACTCACCATCGTCCCGAAATCGAAGACAGTCCGCGCATATATCGACAAGATGGTTATCCTGCTGAACCGCAAGGACCTGTCCGTGAACCGGCTGACCATGTACGAGAATGCCTCCGACTATACGATGTATGACTTTACAGATAAGAAATTCAATGCGGCGATACCTCAGACTGTCTTCAATATGCGTTAGCCTCGCATTGACGACCTCCTGTTTTCCGAAACTCCTCGTTTCCGAATTGCCTCAGGCCCAGAATGTCCAGGAACAGACCGCGACATTCGAGTCTGCAGCCGTCCAGACTAATGCAGACGAAAGCAGCAGTGCCGAACCGCGCACCTTTACATTTACATTGGGCGTAGGGAAGCGGCAGCTGTCGGGAATAATGCTGGTCAAACCTGTTGCGGAAGGCTCGTGGAGAGTAGTCGGAACCACATATTTCGGAATGACATTGTTCGACATGACAGTCTCCAGAGACAGTTACGTCACCAACTACGTCGCAGACGCCATAAGCAGAGATGCCTTCTCTGCATTCCTCGCTTCCAAACTCAGAAAATCATTATCAATGTAACGCCCGATGGCAGAAAACGAGACATATACAGATAATACATCTCAAGAGTGCCGCAGAGCCCTGAAAGAACTCGGCTGCTGCGTGATAATCCCGACCTACAACAACGACGGAAAACTCTCGCAAGTCATCACAGAAGTCCTGCAATACTCTGAAGACGTGATAGTTGTAGATGACGGCAGCACCGACACCACCCCGGAAATCATCCGCTCCTTCGGAGATGCCATAAAATCATTGACACAGGAGAAAAACCAGGGCAAGGGCGTGGCGCTGCTGTGCGGAATGGTCTATGCGAAAAGATACGGCTTCAAGTATGCCATCAGCATTGACTCCGACGGGCAGCACTATCCTTCAGACCTTCCGATATTCGCGGACTCGATAAGCAAAATGCCTGATACACTGATAGTTGGGGCGCGGAACCTGCGGGCCGAGGGAATGCCCGGCAAGAACACATTCGCGAACCGCTTCTCCAACTTCTGGTTCAAACTCGAAACAGGAATACGTCTCGACGACACGCAGTCCGGCTACAGAGCCTATCCGCTCGACAAGATTGAACTGGGCTCGAGATTTCTCACCGGAGGATACGAATTCGAACTCGAAATCCTCGTCTTCTCCGCATGGAGAGGAACCAATGTCGTCAATGTCCCTATCCGCGTCTATTATCCACCTGAAGGAGAGCGCGTCTCGCACTTCAAGCCGTTCCGAGACTTTACGAAAATCAGCATACTGAACACCATCCTCGTACTGTATTGCCTGCTCTGGCGCTGGCCGGTGAACTTCTTCAGGAAACTCTCGTGGAAGAATTGTAAATCATTCATTGACAGATACATAATTCATTCGCCCGAGAGCAATGCGAGAATAGCGTCAGCGATAGCGCTCGGCGTGTTCATGGGCGTCGCCCCGATATGGGGATATCAGATGCTGTGCGCATTTGCATTGGCCCATCTGCTGAAACTGAACAAAGTCATAACGCTCGTGGCATCGAACATAAGCCTTCCGCCGCTCATTCCGTTCATCATATTTGCCGGATACTGGGTCGGATGCGTCCTGTTCGCCAAGCCAGTCCTGCTGACGCCGGAAAACATATCACTCGCCTCAGTCGGGTCAATGCTTCTGCAATATGTCGTAGGCAGCATAGTCTTCGGCGCCGCCCTGTCGGCATTCAGCTGGGCCCTGTCCATGTCCCTGATGTCCATTTTCCGGAAATCCCCTGATAAACCTGCCTCCAATGTCTAAAATCTTCACACGACTATATATCTGGTTCCGCTCGCATAAGACGGTATTTTGGATAACGCTGGTACTCAGCGTGTTGTCAATGTGCCTCATGGCATCGCGGATCGAGTTTGAAGAGAACGTCACCTCATTTTTCCCGTCATCCAAAAACTCCTCACACCTCGCGGACGTCTATTCACACCTGAAAGTGAGCGACAAGATAGTCGTGATGTTCACACCGTCAGAAGAAGACGACAACCTCCTCTCGGAAGCGTCGCGGCGTCTGGGTGAACTGCTTGCCGATTCTGAAGACAAAGACCTGATAGACAGCTATATGGGCGAAGTCGGTCAGGCTGACATAAGCGAAATGATGACCTTCATCCTCGGCCATCTCCCGTGCCTGATGGATGACAGCGATTTCAGGCGTCTGGAAGAACTGGACCGTCCTGCTGCAGTCGATTCCGCCATAAAGAACGACTATGTGAACCTGATATCCCCGGCCGGATTTGCGATGAAGGACTACATACTCGCAGATCCGTTGTCCATAGGAAGCAGCGTGCTCGGACGCACTGCAGAGCTTAACCCAGTATCCGAATACAAAGTCCGTTCAGGGCACGTCTTCACCCCGGACGACAGGACAATGCTGACCTTCATTGAACCCGCATTCCCGTCAGGCGAGACCGCCCACAACGACGACCTCGTGAATCTGATAGACAATGCATTGGATACCCTCGCCGAAGAATTCCCGAGCATCTCGCTCCACTATTTCGGCGGCCCGGTCATGAGCGTTTACAACGCACGTCAGATAAAACGCGACACCTATTCCACATCGATAGTCGCACTGGTCATCATCGTCCTTTTCATCCTCGCGGTATTCAAGCGGAAACGCTCCGTGTTCCTTATATTGTGTCCCGTGCTGTACGGAGCATTGTTCGCCCTGGCATTGTCCTGGCTAATTCAGGGCAGCATTTCCGGCATCGCAGTCGGAGCAGGAGCGGCGATAATGGGCGTGGCGCTGAGCTATTCCATACACCTTCTGGCCCACCAGAATCACGTACATACCGTGGAGCAGCTGATGGACGAACTGTGTAGCCCGATGATTATCGGAAGCGTCACCACCATCGGCGCCTTCGCCGGACTGCTTTTCACGTCCTCCAAACTGCTTCAGGACTTCGGCCTTTTCGCCTCCCTAACATTGCTCGGGACAATGATATTCTGCCTCGTTTTCCTTCCGCAGTTCCTCACGGCGCAGGCAGACCTCCGGGAAGGACGCATCCTCCGAGGCATCGAAAAATTCAGCTCCTATCCGTTCCACAAGAACAAATGGCTTGTCGGCGCGCTGATAATATTGACCGTCGTATGCACCTACATGTCCACCAAAGTCGGTTTCGACAGCGACATGATGGACCTGACCTACTGGGAGCCGAAACTGAAAGAGGCGGAGACGATTCTTAGCGGCAAGACCGAGGTCAATGCAGATGCCGGCGTCGCCGAGAGAGTCGGCAAGTCAGTCGCTGAGGAGTCTGAGTCCGGAGAGAAGAGCCTGTCCGGCGTCGCCGAGGGCGCTCAGGTCAATGAAAAGAGCGTGATGTTCGTGAGCGTGGGAAAGACGGCAGGGGAGGCTTTCGCCGCACAGAAAAAGACATTGGCCCAACTCGATTCGCTGAAAGTCAAAGGCTTGATACTCAGCTATTCAGATGGAGGCTCGTTTGTCCGAAGTCAGGAAGAACAACAGGCAAATCTTGCGAAATGGCAGGCATGGTGGACAGAAGACCGTGTGGCCAGACTGAAAAGCGAAGTTGCGGAGGCCGCCGTCAAATACGGATTCCGCGAAGATTCGTTCGATGCTGCCCTGACCTCGCTCGTAAATAATTGTGGGACAATAGATTATTTCAGCGGAGAAGGTATGCCCGAAGCTGTGTCAGCGTGGCTCGGAAACTCTGATGACCTGAAAATGCTCATAACAAGAGTCAGCCTCGACGAAAGCCTGATCGACCAGGTTTACGGCACATTCTCTGACAGGGCAGACCTTGTCATCTTCGACCAGGCCTATTTCGCAAACCAGGCAGCCAAGAGCATCAACGACGACTTCTACCTGATACTCTTCATCTCCTCATGCCTCATCTTCTTCGTTCTATGGCTATCTTACGGCAGACTCGAACTTGCATTGCTCAGCTTCCTGCCGATGGCAGTAGGATGGCTGATAATCACCGGAATAATGGGCATACTCGGGGTCCAGTTCAATATCGTGAACATCATCCTCTCCACCTTTATCTTCGGTATGGGTGACGACTTCAGCATCTTCATTCTCGAAGGCCTGCTGCACAAATACAAGACCGGTCGCGAACTGCTGAACTCGCACAAGACCGCCATCTTCTTCTCGTCATTCACGATGATAGTCGGCATAGGCGCCCTCATTTTCGCCAAGCATCCGGCCCTTCACTCCATTGCACTCATAACCATACTCGGAATGGTAGCGGTGGTGCTGATATCCTATACCGCAGAACCATTGATATTCAATGCTTTCGTAACACGTCAGATATCGCAGGGGAGACCGCCATATACATTCGGAATGATAGTCCGCAACCTGGCGTTCTATGTACCGACAGTGCTCGGGTGTTTTATAATATTGGTACTTACCTTGTTGCTTCTGTGTCTGCCGATCAGACGAATACATAAGCAGGCATTGGTCTCCAAGATGTTGCATATCGGATGCAAAGCGCTTGTCGCATCCACGCCGGTCATAAAATCTTTACGGATAGACAGAGAACTGGTCGATCCGGAAGAAAAAGACGGTAGCGACGTTAAGGCCAATAATGCCCGCCAGTCCGGAGCATCCTGCAGCACTGTCGAACCCGGAATCATCGTGGCGAACCATCAGTCGTCGCTTGACATCATCCTGCTGATGGCAGCCTTCCCGAAAGTGAAATTCTTCGTGGCCGACTGGGTGAAAAACTCGCCTCTGTTCGGCCCGATAGCAGAATATCTCGGATATTACGTCCGCTCCGAAGGATATGAAGTCTCATTGACAAATCTCAAGAAAGACATTGACCAGGGCTGGAGCCTCGTGATATTCCCTGAAGGCACCCGCACGACTGACGGAACCATCAGGAGATTTCACAAAGGCGCATTCTATCTCGCTTCTCAGGTCAATGCCCCTGTCACTCCGGTCGTGTTCTACGGCAACTGGCGGATAATGCCGAAAAATCATTGCTTCACCATTACGCGTGGTCTATCCGTGATGCAGGTGCTCGAGCCTGTGAAGACGGAAAACATTGACTATCACGACTTGGCAAAGCGAGTAGCGACATTGGTCAAGGACAGTTACGCGAAACTTTGCGACAGGTATGACGGGCCGGATAACCCGTATTTTGCAGCGACATTGGCCTCAGCCTATATATATAAAGGTCCAGTGACCGAGTGGTATGTGAGGGTGAAAATGAAGATGGAGAAGAACTATGCATTCTTCGATTCCATGCTTCCTGATTCCGGTCAGATTACGGATATCGGCTGCGGAATGGGCCAGATGGACTTCATGCTGTCGATGTACAAGCTGGGGCGCAGGATTCTGGGAATCGACTATGACGACGAGAAGATAACGGTGGCTCAGCATTGCTGGCTGAACAAGTGCCTGGGCGGCCTGTCGTTCAGATGCGAGGATGCTTCGCAGGCGGAATTGCCGGAAAGCGATGCCTTCATCATCAGTGACATGATGCATTATCTCAGCGCTGAAAAACAGCTGGAACTTATACGGCGGTGCGCGTCCAAACTCAAGAGCGGCGGACTGATCCTGGTCCGTGACTCTGATTCTGAAAATGCTGAAGGCCAGAAGATTACGGCATTGAGCGAAGTCTTCTCCACCAAGATCCTGCGGTTCAACCGGACAGAAGGAGAACTTAGTTTCATCTCCCAGTCGAGAATGGAGGAAATCGCACGTGAGACAGGGCTCTCGATGGAGGTGAAAGCGAATGACGAGATTACATCCAACACATTTTACATTTTGAGGTTGGAGTAGGTATAATATATAATTGAAGCCGAAATGAAAATTGTCCTGAAAATATTCAAGTGGACGCTGACCGTGATATTGGCGATGGTGCTGGTGGCGGTTCTGGTCTGCGTCGGCCTTCACTCAAGCGCTGACCTTGCGGAGCCGGCGTTTACACCATCAGGGTCACAGGCTGTCCAAGTCGGTGACAGCCTACGCCTCTGGGTAAGTCCTGCTGCTTCACGCGATACTTCGGCGAAAACTGACGGCTCAGAGACTGGAACCTCGGACAGCCCCCGAGCCATAGCCCTTGCGGCCAATCCTGCTGAGGTCAATGCCCTGAGACTCAGCGAGTCCGGACTGTGGGAAATGAGAGTCATCGGCAATGCCTTCGAACGTGGAGAGGCCATCGGCAAACTCGCACCGCAGCTGCTTCACGAACAGGAAAAAGTCTTCGCCGACAAACTTTTCGAGATAGTCCCGAACCATAATTACAGGAAACTGCTGCACTATTTCATCACCATTTTCAACAGGCGTTTAGGAGCCAATGTGCCACTGGAATACCGTCAGGAAATCAAGGCGATGTCCACAGCCTGCACGGATGAATTCGAGGAGTTCGGCAATGCCTACGAGCGCCAGATGCAGTATCATTCTGCCCATGACATTGGTCACGTCATGCAGGACTATATGCTGGTGGGATGTACTTCATTCGCATCTTGGAGCGAGGGTACTGCAGACGGTAACCTCCTGATAGGAAGAAACTTCGACTTCTATATGGGAGAGGAATTCGCGCGGAATAAACTTGTATTGTTTGAGAAACCAGACACCGGATATGCTTATGTGTCAGTCACTTGGCCCGGAATGACAGGGGTCCTCAGCGGAATGAACACCGAAGGACTCACGGTCACCATCAATGCCTCCAAACTCGAAACACCGTCGATGTCGGCCACCCCGATATCCATATTGACCAAGGAGATACTCCAGTACGCATCGGACATCGACGAGGCTGTACGTATTGCCGCCTCACGCCAGACCTTCGTGTCGGAATCCATATTGATAGGCTCCGCAAAAGACGGCAGAGCGGCAATCATCGAGAAAACCCCGTCTGAGATGGCGGTCTATGACCCCGCTTTGCAGGACGCTGATATACACCGCATTGTCTGCACTAATCACTATCAGTCCACCACCTTCAGGGACAATCCTGTAAATCAGGACAATATCAGGATGTCCGACAGCATGTGGCGATTCAGAAGAGTGGAACAGCTGCTGGACAGCGCAGGGACATTGACCCCGGAAAAAGCAGTGCAGATATTGCGCGACAAGAAGGGGCTCGACGGCGAAGAAATAGGATATTGCAATGAGTTGGCCATCAATCAGTTGCTTGCGATGCACTCGGTAGTGTTCTGTCCGGCTGAACATAAGATCTGGGTATCCACGTCGCCATGGCAATGCGGCCGCTTTGTCTGCTATGACATCGACAAGGTATTCGCTTCCGATTTCAGAGGCGAAATCAGAAACCCCTCAGAGGACGTCTCGCAGGACCCTTTCGTAGAAACGGAACATTATCGCAAAGTGCTGGAATTCAAGGAACTGCTTCCGAAAGTCAGAAAGGCGGCAGGGGAAAGAAGACAGATGGATGAAGATTCATTGACATATATCATTGGCCTGGACTCATTGTACTATGGCGGGTACAATGCGGCGGGCGATTATTTCCGTGCGACGGGGCAGATGGAGAAGGCGAGGGCGTATTGGGAGGCTGCATTGGCGAAGAAGATGAAACTCGCTGAGAGACAGTATATTGAAAGTAAAATAAGATAGAGATGAACATATTGGTTACAGGGGCCGGCGGGCAGCTCGGACGTGAGATGATACGCGCAGTGGAAGGGACATCGTACAGGTATTTCTTCACCACGCGGCAGGACTTGGATATCGCTGATACTGAGGCGGTACGCACGATGGTGCAGGACAATGGCATCGACCTCATCGTGAACTGCGCGGCATATACGGACGTGAACCGGGCGGAGTCCGACAGGGAGACCGCTGACCTGATGAACCACGTGGCCGTGGGCGGAATGGCGGCCGTGATGAAAGAGCGCGGAGGAACATTGGTCCATATATCGACTGACTATGTTTTCGACGGCAATGCCTGCATTCCGTACCGTGAAACCGACCCCACCTGTCCTGTAAGTGTCTATGGCGAAACCAAGCTGAAAGGGGAGCAGGCAATCATTGACTCCGGATGCAATTATCTGATTTTCAGAACATCGTGGCTATATTCCGAGTGGGGAAAAAACTTCGTGAAGACGATGCTGGGGCTGTTCGCCACCAAGGAGCAGGTCAATGTCGTTTTCGACCAGGTGGGTACGCCTACTTACGCGGGCGACCTTGCTGCGGCCGTGGCATACATTATCGAGAGCGGACAGACAGGAAAGAGCGGAATCTACCACTATAGCAATGAGGGAGTATGTTCTTGGTATGATTTCGCGAAACGCATCTGCGAACTGAGCGGAAGTGCTTGTGAAATAAGCCCTTGTCATAGCGATGAATTCCCGAGTACGGTGGCGAGACCGCATTATTCTGTGCTGGACAAGACATTGGTCAAGACTGTTTTCGGCCTGAAAATTCCACATTGGAACGATTCATTGGAGGTGTGTCTGGAAAAAATCTGAGACAACTGACGCCATGATCTGCGGAAAGTGTTTTTTTCTAACTCCTTTATTCTTAATAAATTACAGGGGGGGGTAAATTGCGTCTGAAATGAACTGAATATGAACCAGTTATTTGGCGAAAACCGGTTGCTCGTTACGTCTTTATTGACTACCTTTGTAAAGATTTTTTGACTGACAAAGTTTGGGGGCAGAAGTCAATAAATGAAATATAACGATGTTATTATGGAGATTTGTGAGAGAACATCGGACCTGAGCCGTCCTTTTGCCTTTAGAAAAGGTGACGACATAAAATAGAAAACAGTCGATGAAACTGGATAGTACAGATGCGTTTTCTATAGCTTCAGAGCAGAATCCTTCCGAGCGGAAAGCAGTCCGTCCGGAGGTAAGTTCGTGCAATGACTGGTGCTATGTCTATGTGCATCATGCCAAGCTTCCTGCCATCATGGAACGGTTCGCCAGTGATGCCGAATTCCATGTCTTTGCGCATAAGGCAGTGAACGGTATCCTGTTCATCCAGGGAAAAGTCCGTGCAGTGAAGAAGTACCTGCAGGACAACTTCCAGTCACTTTATCTCGTAAATGATTGTGGCACAGGGCGTGAGGCGGTCATCCGCGACAGCGTGATGAAGGCGTTCATGAGAGTTCTCGAGATAGATCCTGACAGGGTCAGATTTATGCTCAAGCCGATTTCCGAATATGCCCAGGGCAATCCTCTTCTCCGCATAACATCAGGCGTTTTCGAAGGACTTGAAGGCTACGTCATCCGCATTGACAGGGACAGGAAACTAGTCATGGCTGTGGGCGACAGGACCATCGCCATTTCCGGCGTGAACAAGGAATCCTTCGAGAAGGTCGAAGATTATGACAAGATGATGGAACTATTGGATAACCATTGATCTAAGAATTTGTAACTATTTTAAAACCAATCAAATACTGATATGAATATTGTACGGAAAATCTCCAATTGGTATTTCTCAGGTAAGGCGCTGCCATACTGGGGACTGCTGATTCTTGATTGCTGCATTGTGGCTTTCTCTGGTTATGTCGGATACTATTTTGATCTGGGAGGGGACGGTTTCGCTGCGAATTTCTGGCCAATGACGGCAGCAAATCTGCTGGCGCTGGTCCCGTTCGCGATATCGTTCAAGCTCTTCCATACCTACTCCGGAATTGTAAGGTACTCGTCATTCATTGACCTTCAGAGAGTTGCGACTGCTGCATTTACAGGTTCGGTGGTATTCTATCTGATAGGATATGTCACCGGAGCAGTATTCCCGAATCAGACGATATTCTATTTCCCTAAGTTGAATACAGCCGTTACCGTCTTCATTCTCAGTACATTGCTGCTGTGGGTGGAGCGTATATTGGTAAAGAGGCTTTTCGACTCCTTCCATCTGGACGGCGCCCTCCCTGTTGCTATCTACGGCACCAAGGCTGGTGGAATCAGCATTGCCAAGAGCATTGTCTCCATTAAGGACAAGAAGTATTCGCTTCATGCTTTCGTTTCAGACGGACCTGAGATGAGAGGTGCTTACATCATGGGCAAGCCTGTCTATCAGAATGGGGCAAAAATCGCTGAGAAACTGCGTGACGAAGGGGTGAAGGCGCTGCTCGTCTCGCCGCTCAAGACCGAGAGGTTCCGCCAGAACCAGGAAATGGTGGATGATTTCCTCAATGCAGGCCTCAAGATTCTTATGATGACCAATGCAGAGGAATGGGACGGAAAAGACATTTCATTGACACATAATCAGTTGCATGAGGTGGCGATCGATGATCTCCTGCCGAGGGACAAGATCGAGGTTGATATGGAGGCCATCGGAAAACTACTGAAGGGACGCCGGATCCTGATTACTGGTGCTGCCGGTTCCATCGGCTCCGAGATGGTGAGACAGATCGCGAAATTCTCGCCGGCGGAGATGACATTGATCGACCAGGCGGAGACTCCTATGCACGATATCAGGCTGTTTATGTCTAAGAATTATCCGCAGATCCAGAACGAGACCATAGTCACCAGCATTACCAATGCTGAGCACATGGAGCGCATCTTCTCCGAGCACAAGCCTGAGTATGTGTTCCACGCTGCTGCCTACAAGCACGTTCCGATGATGGAGGATGACCCGGCGATAGCCGTACAGAACAATATTTACGGTACGCGCGTGATAGCGGACCTCGCCGTCAAATACGGAACCAAGAAGTTCGTGATGATATCTACCGACAAGGCTGTGAATCCGACCAATGTCATGGGCTGCAGCAAGCGTATCTGCGAGATATACTGCCAGAGTCTCAACCAGGCCATCAAAGACGGTAAGGTTCAAGGAGTTACACAGTTCGTCACTACCAGATTCGGAAACGTGCTCGGCTCCAACGGCAGCGTGATTCCGATATTCAAGAAGCAGATTCGAAGCGGCGGACCGATCACCGTCACCCATCCGGACATCATCCGTTACTTCATGCTGATTCCGGAAGCCTGCAAACTCGTGCTTGAGGCCGGGACCATGGGCAAGGGCGGCGAGATCTTCGTCTTCGATATGGGAAAGCCGGTGAAGATCGTCGATCTGGCCAAGCGTATGATAGCCCTTTCAGGAGCGAAGAATGTGGAAATCCAGTTTACGGGACTTCGTGACGGCGAGAAACTCTATGAAGAGGTGCTCAACGACAAGGAGGAGACCATCCCTACCACCAATCCTAAGATCATGGTGGCGAAAGTCCGTGAGTATGACTATGATACGGCTTGTGCCAATGAGAAGAGACTCCTCGAGGAGTCGCGTACTTTCGATGATATGGCCATTGTCCGCATCATGAAGGAGATCGTGCCGGAGTACAAGAGCCGTCACTCGAAATATGAAGTTTTGGATGAAGCAAAATAAATTATGAAAGAGTGCAATGATATCAGAGTGGCTGTCGCCGGAACAGGTTATGTAGGCCTCAGTATCGCTACGCTTCTTTCACAGAAGCATCATGTGACCGCAGTGGACGTCATCCCTGAAAAAGTGGAGAAACTGAACAACAGGATTTCGCCTATCCAGGATGACTACATCGAGGATTTCCTGAAGAACAGAAATCTCGACCTCACGGCCACGCTCGACGGCGAGTCAGCGTACAAGGATGCGGATTTCGTGGTGATTGCCGCTCCGACAAACTATGACAGCAAGAAAAACTTCTTCGACACATCACATGTGGAGGAAGTCATTGAACTGGTGCTGAAGGTGAATCCTGATGCGGTGATGGTCATCAAATCCACTGTTCCTGTGGGTTATACGGCATCTGTCAGGGAGAAATTCTCCTATCGTGAGCGTCAGGCTGACGGCACGATGAAAGTGGTGACTCCGAACATCATTTTCGCACCGGAGTTCCTGCGTGAGTCCAAGGCCCTCTACGACAACCTCTATCCGAGCCGTATAATTGTAGGTTTCGAGCAGGGCAATGCTTTCCTCGAAGAGGCTGCACACACCTTCGCCAGGCTCATCCACGAAGGAGCATTGAAAGAAGAGGTTCCTGTCCTGTTCATGGGCAGCACCGAGGCTGAGGCCGTGAAGCTTTTCGCCAACACTTATCTGGCGCTCCGCGTAAGTTATTTCAATGAACTTGATACCTATGCTGAGATTAAAGGTCTTGACACTCAGTCTATTATAAATGGCGTTTGTCTGGATCCGCGAATCGGCTCGCAGTATAACAACCCTTCATTCGGCTATGGCGGATATTGCCTTCCTAAGGACACCAAGCAGCTTCTCGCCAACTACAATGACGTTCCTGAGAACCTTATCCAGGCCATCGTCGATTCGAACAGCACGAGAAAGGATTTCATTGCAGACCAGGTACTTACAAAGGCAGGCTACTACAGCAGCAACAGCCAGTGGGACAGCACCCAGGAGAAGAAATGCGTCATCGGCGTATATCGTCTGACCATGAAGTCCAACTCGGACAACTTCCGCCAGAGTGCTATCCAGGGCATCATGAAGCGTATCAAGGCCAAAGGAGCAGAGGTCATCATCTACGAGCCTACCCTCGAGAACGGCACTCATTTCTTCGGAAGTGAGGTGGTCAATGATCTCGCAGCCTTCAAGTCACGTTCGCACTGCATCATTGCCAACCGCTATGACATCTGCCTCGATGGCGTGAAGGACAAGGTCTATACACGCGACATTTTCAAGAGAGACTAAGATGCTGGAATACAATATATCCCTGAACGGAAAGACAGTCCTCGTGACCGGTGCTGTTGGATTTATCGGCAGCAATCTGGTTAAAAGACTGTTTCATGAGTTTAAGGATATCAAAATCGTCGGAATAGACTCCATAACAGATTATTACGACGTAAATATCAAGTACGGCAGACTTCAGGAAATCGAGGCATTGGGCCGGGACTGGACCTTCGTGAAGGCAAGCATTGCCGACAAGGGCATTGTCAATGAACTTTTCTCGAAGTATCATTTTTCGGCGGTGGTGAATCTCGCGGCGCAGGCCGGTGTCCGTTATTCCATCACTAATCCCGACGCGTATATCGAGAGCAACCTCATAGGTTTCTACAATATTCTCGAGGCTTGCCGCCACAATGAAGTTGACCACCTTGTATATGCTTCATCATCAAGTGTTTACGGCTCGAACAAAAAAGTACCGTACTCCACTGACGACAAGGTGGACAATCCTGTAAGCCTATATGCCGCGACCAAGAAGAGCAACGAACTGATGGCCCACGCCTATTCGAAGCTCTACAACATACCGTCCACCGGACTGCGTTTCTTCACTGTTTACGGCCCTGCAGGACGTCCTGACATGGCATACTTCGGTTTTACGAACAAGCTCGTGAAAGGGGAGACCATCCAGATATTCAACTACGGTAACTGCAAACGCGATTTTACCTATGTGGATGATATCGTGGAGGGAGTAGTTCGTGTCATGCAGCACGCTCCTGAGAAGCAGACGGGAGAAGACGGTCTGCCTGTGCCTCCGTACAAGGTCTATAACATCGGCAACAGTCATCCTGAGAACCTCCTCGAGTTCGTAGATATCCTCCAGCAGGAACTGCTCCGTGCAGGAGTTCTCCCGCAGGACTACAACTTCGATTCTCACAAGAAACTCGTTCCAATGCAGCCGGGCGATGTTCCGGTAACATACGCAGATACCACACCACTCGAAAATGACTTCGGCTTCAAGCCATCCACACCGCTCCGCGACGGCCTCCGTGCTTTCGCCCAGTGGTACAAGCGCTATTACGGAGAGAAGGAGTAGATGAACGACTTCGTGGCGTCGATAATGCTGATGGGGGCTGTGGCATCGACCGATGTTTATCTTCCATACTGGATGACGACCAATCAGTACGGACTGATGCCTGAGCGCAGAGGGGGACTGGCACTGATGCAGGTTTATACTCAGAGTGACGAGTCCAGAACTATCCAGTACAGCTGCGGAGTTTCGTTGGCGACCAATGCCTATCATAATCCGCTCGACCCGTCATCCCAGACGGTCAATCTGATGGCCGATGAACTCTATGGTTCAGTCAAGTGGAAACTCTTGACTCTGGATATTGGCATAAAACATAGAGAGAACGACTTTATCGGCGCATCGCGGGAATTGGGCTCATTGTCAGTGACCGGCGGACATCTTGCGGAGACGGGAAATGCACGTTCGATGCCCGGATATCTCCTCAGTCTGGATCCCGTCGCCTTGCCGTGGACCAGAGAACATCTGTGGCTCTATGGTGCGTACGGCGATTATATGACGATGGACGACCGCCATGTCGAAGGTGCATTGGTCCACAGAATGAGGGTAGGGCTGCGATATGCCGCGACAGACAGGCTGTCATTCGACGCGGTGATCGACCACTACGCGATGTGGGCAGGTCATCATCCGACGGATGTCAGCTATCCTGTGACGATAAAGAACTATATCAAGGTGGTGACCGGACGTCATGCGGGAGAAGGCGGAACTATGAGCGACAGGCTGAATGTCATCGGAGACCAGGGAGGAAGTGAGATATTCAGGGTTACATATCGTGCCGACAAATGGACCGTCACAGCCCAGCACGACATACCGTACAACGACGGCTCGGGAATGGGATTCTATAATTTCCCCGACGGAGTCAATACTCTGTCATTCAGTTTCACTGACAAGAACAGATGGGTTAGCGATATCCTGTATGAACACCAATATACGCTTTACCAGTCGGGACCGATAAACGGCGAGATGTTCGATGACAAAGGCAATTCGCTGACGCCGCCGGGAGTATCCACGGTAGGCATCGATGACTACTTCGCCAACTCCTATTACAGGTCCGGCTGGACCTATCACGGAAGGGTAATCGGCGACCCGTTGTTCCTGCCGAGAGGTGTTCACGAGCAGACGTGGACGTCAGCGCGTGTGAATAGGGGCATAGAGAACAATCGAGTCAAGTCGCATCATCTGGGCCTCGGCGGAAAACTGTTCCGCAAGCATCCATATAAACTGATGCTTACATACACGGAGAATTACGGTCTCTACGCTGCCCCCTACACGGGCGAGTCCCAGATACAGAAGCCCTGGGGAACAGTCCATGAAACCGGTCTGAAGCAGATTTCCGCCGCCTTCACAGGCCAGCTCGAATCCGTCTTCCGCATCCCCGGCCTCTCCGTCCTGTACGGCCTCTACCTCGACAAGGGCCAGCTCTACCAGGACGCCAGTGTTCCACTTGAATAGCTTTGACTTCTTCAATTCGTTGATCTGGCGTAATATTAATATCGGCTAAAGCCTTCATGTTCTTCTCTCGATTATCCAGAAACACCACACCCCAAATGTCAATTTTTACTTTGAATAGGCTCAAAAACGCCTCAACCTCACTGCGCGTTGCCATAACATATATCCTCCTTTATTTTTCTGCGAAGTTACTGATTATTTTTAAATTAACAACAAAATTCCACTTTAAAGTGGAATAATCAGGCATTATTGTTTTAATGTTTCACCTCACTTCCCCGCGGCCGAGGGTGTATCTGACACCGACGGTGAGGC
>OQVS01001460.1_pt1 | contig 15991 bp, 15 predicted proteins | sample 1691601 | NCBI WGS metagenome assembly OQVS01 (sample SAMN03418268, study PRJEB22391) | human gut metagenome | biome: human-gut; feature: organic feature; material: feces | host: Homo sapiens | place: Tanzania | collected 2013-01
CCAAGTTACAGGGCTCTCAGCTTTTTTATTATAGCCATCATAGGGAATGTCATCTGATGCCTTGCCAAAAGTCGCAAATGGGCCTTGCTCTCCATCCAAGGAGCTTTGATTGGCATCCGCCAGCAAACCTGGTATGTCACTATCATCTGCCAGCATGGCATTATTCAACACTTCCCAGCTGCTAACTACCTCTGCCACTGAGTTGCCCAGCAATATTTTTTCTCCGTTAAACTCGGTGTCATAAACAATATCCGCCATCTGGCTGTAGCAATGATCTATTTCTTTTTGGATAACTTCTCTATCCTGATCTGTATTTGTATCATTGCTGGCATCAATAACCTTTTGTTTAATAGTTTTTAGCAAATTAGTCTGTTCCTGTACAGCACCGCTGGCAGTTCTCAACATAGAAGCACCATTTTTTACATTGCGGTCATTCTGCTCCAAGGCTCTCAGCTTAACTCGCATCTTTTCTGAAATTGCATAGCCGGACGCATCATCACCGGCAGAATTAATCTTCATGCCTGATGCGGCTCGCTTCAACATTTTGGCTAAACTTTTTTCGTTGCGGTTATTTTCATGCAACGCCGACATGGCTGTCAAATTATTGTATATAGACATCCCCATACCATATACGCCCCTTGCTGAAAATTAATTTATGTTATTCATCCCATTAACCATTTTAATTATACTATTCGTCCTATGCTTTAGCAACAAATCTCTCATTTCAAATTTTTATATTGTAGCTAACTGGAGACTCTTTGATTTGTCAGTGGCTTTTTCCCCAGCTTATACAGCTCAACATTCACCGCATCCACATCAAAAATCCCCTCTTGGATAAAAAACTTCACCACAAGATCCTTCTTGAAACTGCTCTGATATGCTTATTATATTGTCTGCTAACAGTATATGCGTCCAATTGACTGTACTCTCGCTTCTTTTATTTATTTTCGTCATTATCAGTTTTTTCCGTTTTCGCTACACTTTCTATCATGTCAACGACCACAGCATTAAGCTGTGCTGCATTCTGCGATGTGATGACCGGACGCCCAGTATCATTTTCGATATCCTGTCGAACCTGCCCAGCATAGCTGCCGCCACGCTGGGCAATCTTCTGACTTTCAGAGAAGCCTCCCGGTTGATGTGCTTTTGACAACTCTGTGGTTGTTGCCTCTGCCAGCATATTTAGTACAATTTCCATCGTACTCATATTATCACGCAGGTTTTCTTTTTTCAGCCCTTTCAACTTCTTATATTGCCGAGTAGTCATGCCGGACCATGCTTTCGTAATTTCATCAGTGAGAATAGCATACTCCTTGCCTTGCTGTACGCCACGCTCCTGCCATTCAGTGGTAAGCTCATTACGGACGCGGATGGAAAGAAGCCGCTGATGAATCCAATCTGTATCATACCCCTTTTTCTGGTAGGTCTCTAATGCACGGTCAATTGCCTGTTCAGGATCTATTGTTTCTTCAATGCGTTCACAGCCAACTTGGGCCAACCAACGCTTAAAAGGTTCTGCCTTTGGAGAAGGAATTGACTGGATAATCCTCAACAATCCTTCGGTATTGGCCGCTTGGATTTTTCGCATTTTACCATCCGCAGCTGGCATTTGAACTGGGGTACAAATTGTACCCCAGTTGGTAGACAGTTCTGGATCACGAGCACGCATTTTCTTTATGTACTGTTTCGGATCGGAACTATCCGCCAAAACTGCAATGACATCTTGGACAGAGAAATACCATTCTTCCTGTTCTTCGTCCCATGCAGTGCGTATTTTCCTATCTTCAAAAAGCTGAATGGAATTATTTTTGTCCATATACTTCAACCCCCTTTATGTACTCCATTTTCTCGCCTCTTTCAGAAATTATGTTTGTATATATTTTATCATATTCACAGAAAACATACAATCGAACAACAAGAAAAATCATTATCATTTTTATTTTGTGCTCTGTCGAAAATTCACAATGATTCGACATCAACCGAAGGGGCATAACACTTTTTCCCACATCAAAAAACCTCAGAACTCTTGCTATACAAGGTTCTGAGGTTATTTTCGTCTGGTGCGATTGGCGCGATTCGAACGCGCGACCCCCTGCTTAGGAGGCAGATGCTCTATCCAGCTGAGCTACAACCGCAACAGATATAGTATATCAAATTATCTCCTTCTAAGCAATAGCTAAATAGGTGCTTATCTCCCAGCTAAGTCTAAGGCTTTCTCCAAAGGCTTAACGATAAGCTTCCCTTAGTTCAGCCTCTACAGCCTTTTGCTTAGCGCAAAATTCATGATATTTCCTTTTATTTTCATACATCATACTATCAGCTTCTTTGTACATCTGAGGTATTTCCTTGCTATTATCTTTAACGCAGGCATAACCAATAGAGGCAGATAACATCACGCCGTGAAGATATAATCCTGACAACTCAAAATGTAGCTTTTGCACCAGTTTCTTGGCCCTAGCCTCATCTGTTTTGTTGCAAATAATAGCAAATTCATCACCACCAACCCGAAAGGCAAAATCACCCTTACCAAGATTGGCTTCTATAGCCGCAGCCATCATGCCCAGCAGCTCATCTCCCGCCTTATGTCCATAATTATCATTTATATGCTTGAGATGATTACAATCCAATACCAACACAGCCAAAGGGTATTCTATGATCTTACTATCCTGCCACTTATTCAAATAATTTCTATTATAAAGGCCTGTCAGCGCATCTCTCCTATAGTAATGCAACAGCTTTTGCTCCAAATTAACCTTTTCTGTTACATCGCTGGCAATACAGGTAATACCCGCAATATTACCATTATCGTCGTATACCGGAGTTTTGACAATCTCATAATATACCTTGTGGCCATCTATAACTGAACTGCACTGAGTTTTTATTTTCTTGCCAGTGGCCAAAACCTCCAAATCCTCACTGCGGCATTGCCTAGCCATATTTTCGTCCAGCTGAACATCACTATCAAATTTGCCAATAATACTAACTCCAGGCTTGGCCCATTCCGGATTAGGTCTATTGGTAAAAATATACCGTCCCTCTGCATCCTTCATAAAAACCTCTGCTTCCAAAGCTTCCAAATACCTGGAAAAATTATTTTTAAAATCAAATTCCATACAAACACCATACCCGGCCTAGGCAATCCCTTAGCCATCGTCCCAAAATTTTCCTTTCCCAAAATCCCTTTGATTCTTTACTATGATGATTATATAGTATTTTTGTCTTATATACAAGCTATAGCCAAGCCATTACAAAATTATTTTTTCAGTACCTCGTGATTCAACTCTGTCCCATCAGGCAAATAGCAATAGAAATTCAACTGGTTTTCTGTAGCCTGCATGGTCATGTAGTTAGCCGTTTCCGGCTGAGGCGCTACATACTCGTCCAAGACATGATTAATCCAAAGATTTGGATAGCGCACATTGCCTGCTACACCAGTGAGAATATATAAAGGCCCTGAGGCATCATGTTGAAAATTACGAATATGCCCCCGATTCCTGTAAGTATGAAGATGAGCTGAAAGAACCGCATCTACGCCCATTTCCTCAAATACAGGCATCCACACCAAACCCTCCTCATCAAAGCCTTCCTGACGCTCTGGTCTGCCATTAATTCTGTATTGCAAAGCATCACGATGCATTAGCACCACCTTCCAAGGCTTTTGGCTATTGGCCACATCCTGCCGAAACCAACGAAGCTGTTCCTCCCGCAAATCTGGACTCATTTCCTTTAGCTCCTGTAGCTGGGTATTCAGCACAATAAAATGCACCGGCCCATAGTCATAGGAATAATAATATCTGCTATATTTGCTGCTGTCATTATCCGGCACAGCAAATTCTTTCAAATAGGCCACTGGCTCCCGCACCTGCCAATCCCTATTATAGGTTTCGTGATTCCCCATGATAGGTGCCACAGGTATTCTGTCTATAATCCCTGCCAAAGACTTAAACCAAGCCTCCCACTGACTGTGATCCTCACCATTATCCACCAAATCCCCCATATTCACAAAGAATTTGGCCTCTGGATTTCTCTTAGCTGCATTTTGAGCTAATTCCTGCCAACCACTATAATCGCTGGACTGAGAGTCCGGGAAAATCAAGGCCGTAAAAGCTCCACCATCATCTGTAGACAGATTGTGCCACTTTCCTACTTGTCCATTGCCAATAAGGCGATATTCCAGCTTGGCTCCTGCCGGTAAATTTTCCAATCTGGCTGTGTACAACATAAGATTCTGCCCATCATCAGTATAGATTTCACCCTTGGCTCCGACTCTATTTACCTTATTATCACCAACCTGTCTATACTCCACTGCTCCATCAGCAATAGGCTCATCAGATTGCCACATAATAGCCCTGCTGGAAGTATTATCCTGAGCTACAATCTGCCGAACAAATTTGACTCCTGGCAGCTCCTCCTGGGTATTTTCCTGAGCTGATAATATATCTCCACAACCTGCTGCTAATATAAGCAGGACAAATAAACCTAACATTAACCACAAATTATTAATTCTTTTTTGCATAAGGTCCTCCTTCACAGATAAATCAATTTCTAAACTTCATTTGCTCTCTAATATGAAAATACATTTTCCCATGCCATCTCATCATCTCCATACTTGTCTTTTGACCCCATGCTAACGGGTGCTAAGGCTCCCTCCTCTTAGGAGGGAGTTAAGCACCCGTAAGGCTCTGGATTTATTCGACTAAATTCAGTGGGAGTCTAAAGCTCCCACTGAATAAGTCTCATTTTACAATATATAGTTTTTTATAGAATATATCATAATACTTAAACTTAACTTTAGGTCAATACTATGAGGTGATTTTTATTTATAATATTGGGCAGGTTTCCAATCACTTAAAGGCCACTTGATAAAAATCCCATTTATAGCAAAAAGATGATATAATAGATAGATAGACTTACTAAATAATAGGCTGACAAATTTTACATGACATCAGCTTCTGATATTCAGTAAGGCAAATTGTGTATTGGAGGATTTTAAAAATGAGTGAAGAATGTTCCCATGATTGTTCATCCTGTGGGCAGGAGTGCGGCGACCGCAGTGAGCCTCAGAGCCTGTTGGCCCAGTCCAATCCTGATTCTCATGTCAAGAAGGTTATTGGCGTAGTCAGCGGCAAGGGCGGCGTTGGCAAATCTATGGTTACCTCCCTGCTGGCTTCTGCTATGCAGAAAAAGGGCTATAATGTAGCCATTCTGGATGCAGATATTACTGGCCCATCCATTCCAAGAATGTTTGGTCTGGGTGGTCAAAAGCCAACAGGCACCCCAAATGGTCTTACGCCTGCTACTGCCAAAAATGGCACCAAGGTAATGTCCGTTAATCTGCTGCTGCCTAACGAAACAGATCCAGTTGTATGGCGTGGCCCTATTATTGCCAACACTGTTACCCAGTTCTGGACTGATGTATGCTGGGGTGATGTAGACTATATGTTTGTGGATATGCCTCCAGGAACTGGCGATGTGCCTTTGACTGTATTCCAGTCCCTGCCTGTAGATGGCATTATCGTTGTTACCTCTCCTCAGGAACTGGTAGCTATGATTGTGGAAAAGGCTGTTAAAATGGCTGGCCTGACCAAAACCCCTGTCATGGGCCTGGTGGAAAATATGGCTTATTTTGAGTGCCCTGACTGCCACAAAAAGCATTATATCTTTGGTGACAGCCATATTAATGAGCTGGCTGCCAAGCATGGCATTGAGGCAACCGCCCAGCTGCCAATCCGCCCTCAGCTGGCTGCTGCCAGTGATATGGGTGCCATCTTTGATGTAGACACTCAGGATTGGCTGAATGGCCTGACTGATTTCATTGAAAAGTCTCACCCAGTAAAATAACATTCCCATAAAAGCAAAGCTCCGAGAAGCTTCTGCCGCCATTATGGCTGCACTGCCTCCCGGAGCTTTTTATTTTTCACATATACTTACAGATTCTTAAAGGTCCAATCCAAATACAAAGCCCGCATTTGCTTTTGCTCTCTACTGCGCACCACAGCCCGCAAGCCATCAGGCATAACAAAGGTATCCTCCTCCAGCCCCTCCACATAATGCATATTAATAATCACACTACGATTCACCTTCAAAAAACAATCATGCTGCAAAAGCTCCTCAAATGTATACAAAGGGCAATACTCCTGGACAATACCACTAACAGTATGAATATAACACAGCTTGTCCCGAATTTCTATGGCCACAATTTTATCTATATTAAAAGACAAATACCGGCGACCAGTATCTATCGTAATTAACTGGGTGGGATGAAATACTTCCAGCTTATCCAGCGCAGTCCCCAAGCTAGCCTCTGTTACAGGTTTAAGCAGATAATAATCAGCCCCCACCGCATAGCTTTCCCAAGCATGGCTGTTGCTGGTGGAGACAAATATCAAGCTAAAATTCTTTTTAGCCTCTCTCAGCTCCTTGGCCAGCTCTGTCCCCATCGCCTCATCATCCAGATAAATATCCAAAAAAACCACATCAGGCTCCTCCTGAGCCAGATAATTATGAAAATCCTGCTGAGTGGAAACACCCTGCACATCTGCTTGAATATGTCTTTTGCTTAACAAGGACTCCAAAAGCTCTGACAGCTGCGTCAGCTCCTCCAAATAATCATCATAGATAAGTATCTTCATTGGAATCCCTTCTTTCCGCAAATAGTTTTTCTCTCAATATTTTATGCTCCTCAAAAACAATCTGCAAGAATTTTCTTCACAAAAAAGACAGCCTGCACTATTTAGCCACAGGCTGTCACATTTCCCTTTTACTAATCAGCTAAGGAATCAATAGTCATCGTCCTCAACCCAAACATCACCGTCTGGATCTACAACAGCAACATTGCCATCCTCATCAGCTACCCCTACATAGCCATCGTCAGTAACCACAGCTACAGTGCCATCGTCCTCATCGTAATAGTAATCATCTGCAAAGGCCACAGACTGAGTACCCATCATCAATAAACCGGCGGCCAACAATACACGAAGCTTCTTAAACATAGTAATTCCTCCTCTTCACTAAGTACTAATATTTTTCAACATCAGCTGTACCTGAAAACTGCCCTCTTCCTGATTTACCTTCAAATACCCCTGATAATTGTCTACGATAATTTTTACATTTTGCAAGCCCATTCCCGGAGCGGCAAAATCCCTCTTAGCAGATAAATAGCCCTCCTCTGTCTCAACCATATGGCTTAGACAAGGATTTTTTACCGACAACAGCAGCATATCCCCCTTAGTAACCAGCTTTAATTCCAGGGGTGGCATGGACTTTTCCGGCTGTCGCTGGGACAGCTCCAGCATAGCTTCAAAAGCATTTTCCAAAAGATTTCCCAGCACAATAGCCATATCTATATCCCGGATATAGAGCCTGCCTACCGTAATTTTGCCTGTATAGGCCAAGCCCCCCCTACGGAAACGCTGCTGCCAATAGCCTGTGATACCATCTACAATCTGATTGCCACATAGAAGCACTGGCTTTAGCTGTTCATCCAAAAGCAAAAGGTATTTATCCATATATTTGGACAATTTTTCATATTCCCCTTGGTCCAGATAGGCCTTCATAGCCAAACCATGATGGCGAATATCATGCTGCAGCCGTTGAGTGCTTTCACAGTTTTCCACCAGCTTATGATAATATTCCCTTTGAGTTTTACGGATATTATCCAAAACCTTCAAATCATTGTGCAGCTCCTGATTGGCTTTAGCCTTTTCCACCAAGGAAAAGCAAAGGAAAAAAATATAGAAAACTGCACCGAAGATTAAGATTCTTCCTACCAGCATATGCCAGCTTCTATCTGTGGAAAAATCCCTTAGTCCAATGGCAGCTATTAACATCAAGGTCATAGCCAGCAAAAAATATCTACGGTTAACCACATCCTGATTATCAATCCAAATGTACTGTTTTACCCGCTTCACCAGCAATCTGGCTGGATAAAACACCATACCATATAGTCCTGCCAAGGTAACAAAATCCACTAGATAAGGAGACATCCCTTCTGGCGTCATTGCTCCTAACAGCAAGCTGGCACTTTGTGTCAGAAGAACCCAAGGCCCTGTTAGCATCACACAGCTAATAGCCATGTCCCAAGGCACCCTTACTGCGGCCACACACACTGCCGCATTTAGAAAGGAATTGAGATACAGCAATACGGCAGGATCTTTTCCATCATAGCTATATGTTATGGTCAAAAAGAAACCTAGCTGGATTAGCACCAACATGCCTACAAAGCAGCCTAGAGACAATTTAAGCTTATCCCGAAAAGCTGTCAAAAACAAAGTCACAAACAGTACAGGGCGAATCAGCATGAATAACAAGAAAAAAATATCCATAGCATCTGCCTCCATCTATATTAATTATACTACATTTTCAAGATGCACTTATGTCTATTCACGGAATATATTGCAGATTCACGGAATTTTTTCTGTATTTTATGGATTTTAGTTGAAATTATCTAGTTTCTTACAGCAGGCCTCTCCCTTTGTATAATCAAAAAGCAACCATGTGTCCTGCTTTTCTACATGGCCGTAGGGCAAATTATGAACTGGATAAGTAAAATATTCAATCTGATAATTCCGGCGAATCTCCCGCCAGGTAGTAAACTGGAAACCTGGCAATAGCTTTTCAGCTGTAATATCCCCCTGATTACGCCAAAAACCTGCTGTTAAATTTTGGTATTTTTCCAAATTCCAATTCAGCTGCTCTGGACGAATTTTGCCATTATCTGCCACCAAGGCATCAAAACGCAGGAGATTGTCCCAAAGCTCGCTATCTGCCAGCTGCGCGCCATAGGCTTCCCCAACAAATTCCTGCAAAAGACCATAAAGATGCTTGGCACTATGAGGCTGATGATGATAGCCCTTGGCCTGCCAAAAGTTCGTTAATTTGCTGTAAAAGCCAAAAGCATCTCCCTGCTCCTGAGTGGCAATCAAATAATTACAGCTATGACGACAACGGCCTGCATTGTGATACAGCTCAAAAACAGCTTCAAAAATATGAAGCCAATGGATTTCCTCATAGGTAAGGCAGTCATTGGACAACACTTCATAGGGGCCAATATCCATATACTGATAACGATATTGCTCCACCATCTCCATCATGGCAGCACCCTTCAGGAATTTCAAAAAGCCTAACTGCAGCATATCTGTATTGAGGGTGTACACCTGATTAAAAGATCTTTTAAAAGAAGCCATATCTTCCCCAGGCAGGCCGATGATCAAATCCGTATGAATATGCATATTACCCTTAGCCAGCAGAGCCTTGATGTGGTGAGCAATCCTATCCCAGTGATTTACCCGCTGAATCCGCCTTAGAACCTCTGGATTGGTGCTTTGAATGCCAATTTCCAACTGTACCCTGTGCTTGGGCAAGCTTTGCAACAAAGCAATAACTTCATCATCAAGATAGTCCACCGCCACTTCAAAATGAAAATTCGTGCGACAGCTATCTGGCAGGGCTTGAATAAATTGCAAAATAGGCATAAAATGCTGTTTCTTGGCATTGAAGGTTCTATCTACAAATTTTACCTGACGTACATTGTGGTTCACAAAAAACTGCAGTTCCTGCTGAACTAACTGCCAGCTGCGATACCTCACCCCTGCCGTAGCACAGGACAGGCAATAGGCACAACGGAAGGGACAGCCTCGACTGGTTTCGTAGTATAGAATCCGCTCCTGAATCTCTGCCATTTCCTCTGGTTCATAGGCAAAGGGCAGAGATATCTTGTCCAGTTGAGGCACATCCACCACCCCTCCATCCTGATAATTACCTGCTTTATTCAGATAGCCAACACCACTCAAATCCTTTGATTGGGCATCCAATACTTTCATATTATTGACTATTTCATATCTTGCAGCTTTGGGCTTTTCTTGACTATCAGCTATTTGCTGGGAAAACAGCCTTTGAACCAAAGCTGGAAAAGCCTGCTCCCCCTCACCCCGAATCACAAAATCCACCGCAGGAACCTCCCGCATAAAAGCTTCCGTACCATAGGAAACCTCCGGCCCGCCGCAGATAATAACAGTATCTGGCAAAACCTTCCGCAGTAAAGGAAGCAGCTGCTTTATCAGCTGAATATTCCAGATATAACAGCTAAAGCCCAGCACTCTGGGATGATATTCAAAAATCTGTCCCAGCATTTCAGGAATATAATTATTGATAGTCAGCTCCAAAAGCTCCGGCTTTCCCAGCCCCGCCTGACAGCAGCTCTCCCGCAAATACCGCAAAGCCAGATTGGTATGAGAAAACTTGGCATTCAAAGCCACCAACAAAATATCAGTATGCATAACAACATCCTTTACAAGATAATGAAACATCCCCGGACAGCAATAAACTGAACAGGGATGTTGAAAAATTTACATAATTTCTACTAGCAGAGTATTATCTACGCCACCTTTACCCTGCTGTAATCAGTAATAACTACTTCATTTAGTGCCTGTCGTGCCTGTGAAACAATTTTATCCAGCTGTTCCATCACATCATCGGTAAAAAAAGTTTCTCCACACTGGACACATTCCAAACATGGCACATGCTTAATTACTACTACACAATCATCAAAAGCCACCACATGAGTGGTAGTACCTGCTTTTGTTTCCTTACTATGACAAAACATACACATATAAATTACCTCCTAGTTTTTAAATCATCTAAAAATTTTTCTTTGCTAGGAAAATATGATGTTATTACGAACAAACTATTTCCGTCATAACCAACTACTACATGAATGACCTTACCTAAAAGGCTATGTCCAAACACCAAACAGCTTGGGTGTGGATAATCTGTTGGATAATCCTCAATAATTTCTCCATTCATAATACAATTTATAACATCCGCCCTCAATATACCTCGTTGTTGTATTCTACCAGCAGCATGTGTAGACCAAAGTATTTTTCGTTGCCGACAACATTCTTTTAGAACTTCTATATCCATAATGCAGTATCCCCCCTATACTTATTCTAACCAATGTTTTTGTGTTTTTCAATATTGCCCAGCTAATCATTTGTAATGCAAAATGTACTAAATTGGTAATGAGCTATGGCATTTGCATATATTTTGCAAAAAATAAAATTCTGTGTCAAATGAATAACTATATATTCTCAAATGTTTCCCCATCCTCTAGCATAACATAATCCGTTATCCCACGCTCTACCAGCCTTGCCCTCATTTCTCTACGAGTAATAACCCCGTGGGCTACATTATCAAAATGTGTCAACAGCAGTTTAGCGTTTGGCAAAGTTTGATGTACACAATCCACATCCTCATCATTCATGATTAATCGGCCAAATCCTTTTAATTCCGCTCCACAGGCATTGAGCATTATAACCTCTGGCTCATATTCCTCCAACACTTTGCGTACCCCTTCATACCAGATAGTATCCCCAGCAACATACAAACTTTTTTCATTTTCGGCTTGAAATAAAATACCACAGGCCTGAGCAGAGGACTTGATAGTTCCATGCAAAGCAGGCGTCTTATTCAACACAACATCGCCAAATTTAATACCTTGCGCTTCCATAATACGCACATCCTCAAATCCCGATTGACGCAGACAGCAAGCATCCTCCTGATTGTGAACAAAAACAGGCAATTTGTGATTTAATAAATCTCCATATGTTCCTGTTTTCATATTAATGTCTATATGATCAGGATGTATATGCGTAATAATATAGGCATCGACACCTTGCAAAACAGCTTCCACTGTTTCTGGCAATGGAAATAAAGGCATCGGTATTTTAGCCATCACAGAATCTACAGGTTGATATGGATTATTCGGAATATCGTCAAAACAACCTAAACCATATTGCTCCACCAGCCAAGGATCTAATAGAAATGTTTTTCCACCATAGGTAATTTTGTTTGTAGCACTACGAATTTGTTTTATTTTCATCTTTTACCTCCATAAACTTTTTAGATAATTCTAGCAGTAATATGGCATAAAAAAAAGAAATAAATTTTGACTATACCGCAACTAAATGGTTGCGGTATACTGGACATGAGGTGAGATATACATGAATAAAAAACATCTTCAATATTTTTTACTCGCATATGAAACAAAAAATATTCAACGAGTAGCAGAACTACTTTTCATCTCTCGTCAAGGAGCCAGTAAAATCATCCGTGAATTAGAACGCGAATTAGGCTCAAATCTATTTATTCGTTCTGCAAAGGGATTAGAACCTACAGATTTTGCCAGAACACTATTCCCCCATGCCAAAAAGCTATTAAAGGAATATGAGTATATTACAGGTATAAACACTTTAGCCAAACAAAAGAAAAGTGTAATTACTATTTATACCATAGATAATATAGTGAACTATTTATCAGCAGATTTTTTTAAAACCTTTCGTCAGGCTTATCCTGATACTATTCTCAGCATAATCGAAGGAACAGATGACGCTGCTCTAAATTCTATTTTATTACAAAATGCAGATTTTGCTATTAGTACGGGCCCCATTGACGAAACGCGTTTTACTGCCATTCCCTTATTTTATACCCGCTACTGTATAGCCATGTCCAATAAACACCCATTGGCTCATAAAGAATGTATTACCTATCAAGAACTACACCAGCAAATGATTATCAGTAAAGGCAGAGCCTTTAATTGCTTCCGCAGTAATATGGAACAACATATCCTTAGCAAAGGCATTAATGTGGATATTTTTGCCGAAATCACCAATGTAAATGTAGCTTTGGATTTGGTAGAACAACTCCCCTTACTTTATCTAAATTACGATTATGTATTACTAAAACACCAAAGAGAAAATATTATCTGGAAATATCTACAAGCAGAAATTAATGGCCAAAATATGTATTTAATTACCTTAAAGGATATTATCCCTCGTAAGGTATGCCGGGAATTTCAACAGTTTTTATTGACATGGCTAAAAAAAAGAAAACCGACCTCCCCAAATTAGATTTTTTAGGTCTAACTTGTGGAGGTCGTTGCAATTTTCACAGTTGCTATAGCTCTCCTGTTTAAATGGAGAAGCGGTTTAGCTCACCCTGCAGCTTGGTTGACAGTTCAGCCAAGGCATTGGCAGCAGTCTGTATCTCCTGCATTGAGGCAAGCTGTGACTGACTTCTATCACTGATATATTTCATACCTTTGGTATTTTCTTCCAGATAAGCGGAAATATCATGTACTGCCTGCTGTACCTGCTGGCTTCCATCACGCTGTTTATCAGACAACATCTTGATTTCGTTAATCTTGCTAGTAAGATTTTCGATGGAAGCAAAAATTTCTTTAAAGGAATCCACGGTCTGACGTACAGACAACACGCCAGTCTCTACGCCCTGACAGCTCCGATCCATATTTCGGATTGCCATAGTCGTTTCATTTTGTACCTGAGTGATAATTTTAGCAATCTCCTTGGCTGCTTCATCTGTCTGATTTGCTAACTTGGAAACCTCTTCAGCCACAACTGCAAAGCCACGGCCATGCTCACCTGCCCTGGCTGCCTCAATAGCTGCATTCAAGGAGAGCAAATTAGTCTGCTCAGCAATTTCGCTGATGGTATCTACAATATGACCAACCTGATTGGATTTCTCACCTAGTTCAGCAATTGCGCTGGCCGTAGCATTAACATCCGACTGAATGGTCAGCATCTGCTGTACAGCTGAATCTGACTTGCGTGAACCATCGTCTGCTATCTTCTGGCTATCAACTGCAGCCGTTGCCGCTTCATCTGCAGCATTGACTGTTGAGTCAATCGCATCCACCATATCCGTAATCGTAGCAATAGAATCATGGGAAACAGCAAGCTTGGCCTGAGTATTCTTTGCAGCCTCTTCCATATGCTTTTTGGTTTCCGTTGCAATATCCACCACAGACTCTACCGTAGCAGAAAGCTCTTCAGAAGCCGCTGACACGCTCTCGCCAGTTTCTGCAGATTTGAAAATCAATTTTTTCAAACTATCTACTGTCTTATTAAAGCTTTCCCCTAAAGCACGGATTTCTTCCAAACCATTATCGGTTTCAATTTTCTGACGCAAATCACCATTGGAAATTCTCTGTAATGCTCCAAGCACTTCATTCAACGGACTGGTAATACCAGCTGACAAGCGGATAGCTGCCAATACGCTGATAATAAAGGCTACAGCTGCCAACACCAAATCTATCAAGGCAATTGACCAAAAATGATGGTAAATATCTGCTAGAGGCTGATAGGTAATAATCCCCCAGCCATATTCATCAACAGGTGCATAAGCAATCAATGAATCAACACCCATACTGGAATCGCCTTGCATTGTACCTGTTTCACCCTTGGTAACTGCAGCTGCATAAGGCAACTCCATCAAACTATCCTTGTTCTCAATACTTGATTTGTCAGGATGAGCCATCAATACGCCATTTTTGTCGATAATATCCATATAGCCAGTCTCACCCATGACTATGCTGTCCGTAGTATCCCATAGTGATTTGAGAGATATATCAGAAGCAACTACTCCGACAATTTCACCGTTTGCTCCCCTAATAGGATCGGCAATAGTCAGGCATAAGTGCTTCGTTGTGGATGATACATAGGCATTCGTGGCAAAACTATCACCCTTGATAGCTGCCTTGAAATACTCTTTTTCTGCACGATTAGCCAGCTTGCCGCTAGAACGCACAATCTGATTGCCATCCTTGTCCAACACGGCAATCAACTCAAACTGATTATTCTTTGCCTGTATATCCTTAATTGCCTGCAACATCTGCTCAGGCTGCATAGCACGTACAGAGGGCATAGCTGCAATAGCCATATTAGTCCCCCGATAAGCATCAATATTGTGCTTGAATGCTGCCGCCATCTGCTGGTTGAACTGCAAATCTGCCTGCACGGTTGTTTCTTTCAAACTGCCAAGCAAAGTAACACAATTGATGATAGATAAAATCAGCAAAGGTACACAAGAAAAAAGTACAAACAACATCATCAGCCGTGACTTTAATGATTGATTCATTGAAAATTCCTCCTATTTAAGCAATTAACATATTTATTTGTCAATTGCCAGTCCTTTTCAATTATAGCACCGTACATGAACAAGTTCAACTAAATTTATCTATATTCCCTGGCTTTTTGCGTGCTATTTCAAGTTTTCTGCCACTGTTTTATAGATTTCTTCATCACTTATGGCGCCGTGGCGAATAATAACAGGTTTACTGCCAGTGCAGTCTACAATAGTAGATTCTCTGCCGATGGCGCAAGGGCCACCATCCAAGATCATAGCCAGCCGCCCAGCCATATCCCCAAAGACATCTGCCCCACTCTTGGGACTTACATGTCCAGAAATATTAGCACTAGGCACCGCCAAAGGCGCCCCCACAGCCTGCAATACTGCCAAAGCCACAGGATTATCCGGAATGCGAATCCCCACTGTATCCCTACCGCCAGTCACCAACTCTGGCACCTGAGCTGCCTTTGGCAGCACTACCGTAATCGGCCCAGGGGCAAATTTAGCTAACAATTTCCGAGCCATCAGTGGCACATAAGCAGCTATCTGCTGAATCATATTCACATTAGCCACCTGCAAAGAAAAAGCCTTGCCGGCAGGACGATTCTTGGCCGCATAAAGCCTTTCCACTGCCTCCATATTCAAGCCTAAAGCACCAATACCATAGACGGTTTCCGTAGGAAAAGCCACCAGTTCACCAGATTTCAGAAGCTGAGCTGCTCTCTGAATCTCCCTTTGCTGACGGGACACATCCCTGATGTGCACCATTTCTGTAGGCTGATTAAAAATATCCTCCATATTTATCCCTCTCCATTTTAAGCCTTCCACAGGATTACTACCCGCTCAATCCCAGCCAAATCCCGCAGAATTTCACATTTGCCCCACTGACTCATGTCTTTAGCCAATGCTTCCAGTTGACAAGCCTGATGAATGCCAACTTCCATAGCCAAAAAACCGCCATCTTTCAGCAAATCACCGGATTCTGCCAGCAAACGACGATAAAAATCCAAACCATCCTCGCCGCCATCCAGTGCTCCCATTGGCTCATAAGCCTTTACATCGGCAGCTA
>OQVS01001464.1_pt1 | contig 15962 bp, 10 predicted proteins | sample 1691601 | NCBI WGS metagenome assembly OQVS01 (sample SAMN03418268, study PRJEB22391) | human gut metagenome | biome: human-gut; feature: organic feature; material: feces | host: Homo sapiens | place: Tanzania | collected 2013-01
GGTTTTAACAAAAAGAAACATTTAATTGTTAAAATGCGATGGCGCAGACGCTCTGAGAAACGAATATTTTGGCGAAGCAGAATTTTTGTGCGGAAAAATTGCAAAATTTCCGCAACTTTGTAATGTGTTGAGCTTCAGTTGAATATGGAATTTTCTGTTTTGAAAGGCGGCAAAATTTGTAGCAGTTCAATATGAACGTTGAAACCGTTCATATTGAACGATCAAAAATTTTGTGATGCAAAACTCCAGGTACGGACCGTTTTGAGGCTCGAATTTGGATGTTTTTGTAAATATTTATGCCCAATTTCGTGGCTCGGCTTGTTGTGAATCCCACCGCCGAAGTGCTGAACCGGCGGTTATGGGCAATAACAGTAAATTACGATGTAAACAATTTTAAAAACAAAGTGTTAAATTGGAGAGCTGTAAGTGCAAAATGATGTGAAATCTGCGGTCTTTGATATGAATCCAAGAGTACGCCCCTTTCTCTTTGCAGAAAAATCGCAGTCTGTCCCTCCGTTTTCATCCCATATAATAAGGTAGGAATCATCCGCTTTTTCGCATATTAATATCGCAACAGTAATTTTACAGTGTTAACGAATATTAATGTCACGATATTTCATTGCACGATAAACAAAATGCAATATATTTGCAAATGAAAAAGACAATTAATAGTCGTAAAAATACACTTTAGGAGCAATGGTACACACCGTTGCCCTATATAGACTGGCTATTCTTAACGTAAATATTAAATTATATTATCACAATTTTAAAAAACAATGCCAATGAAGAATGTAATTCTTTACAGCGTGCCGCTCATGATAGCAGGTACACTGTTGTGCTCAACAGCGAATGCAGAAAGAATCTCGGCACCGGGAAATAAGGCTGCAAGCGAATTGATCAACAGCCTGAAGGCAAAAAAACGCACCGCGCCAAGGGCAAACGTAGTGGGATTCAAGAACGCTACGAGCGGGCTCGAAAGAGCAGCCGCAGGAACCCCTATCGCGCAGATGGAGGGAGAGCTCGTGAATTTCCTCAGCGACGACGAGGGCAACGTGTGGTACTACACGATGAAGACCAACTACAGGGACGACAGCTACGGAGCTGCAATCTCAAATGCAAAAATTGAGGTTTTCAACAACAAGCATGAGTCGGCAGGAGTAATCGACATCAATATTCCCGACGATATGATGGTGAATGCCATCACCCCATACGGCACAATAACCAAGAAATTCTTCGACCTCGACGACAAGAACCAGGAGCTGCTCGTGGAGCTGCATCAGGTGGGCAACGCCGAGAACAACTATCAGGGAAAATACTATACCTACGTGTACCACCTCGACGGAACAAAGGCTACCGAATTCGAGGGAGCGGGCGTGTTCCTCAACATTGTGAAGAACGCCTGGACGAAATACCAGCGCTTCGTGCTGACGAACGCAAAGTTCGAAGCAGTGGACGGCAAGACATACGAAGACGGTTCGCCGTACATGACCACGATGGACCACATCGACATCTACAAGCCAGCATCATACGGAAGCTCGGAGCCGTCGCTCGAGAAATCATTCCTCGTGGATGAAGACCTGACATACTACGGCAACGACGGAGTGCCCGTGACCATATACAACATCGACGGCGAGCCATACTACGTGCTCTCGCACTACTCGAAAATCTTCTCTACAAGCGAGATAGACCCCGAGACCGGATTCTCAAAGCCGGTGAAGGACAACAGCGTGATAATTAAGACATACGACAAGTACTATAACCTGGTGGACGACATCAACATACCGATGCCGCCGGCAGAAGACACCGAATACCGCATGGCGCAGATAGGAAACTTCGCCAACTGGAGCGTGTCGAAGAATTTGTTCACGAACGACGGAAAGCTGTCGTACGTGCTCACATACTACGATATGACGACAAAGGTGGACGACTTCCGCTATTCGTTCGTGGCATACGACCACGAGGGAAAGAAAATCGGCGACATCTGTACAGGCGTGTACAAGACGTGGTTCAAGCTGAACAGCATCAACGGACAGGAAGAGCAGATGGCATTCATGCAGTATGTGGACGACGATGAGTCGCAGCAGCAGATCAGAATCGTGAACCTGCCTACGTTCACCGAATACAAGGATATGCCGGCATTCATCGACGGCAACCTCATCAGCACCGTGTTCAACCGCTACGGCAATGCCGACGGCTACAAATACCTGATGAAGATAAGCCAGGGCGACGTGGATGCCGAAGGCAACGTGATAGCAAAGGTGGCATGGCTGAATCCGGACCTCGAAGTGGACCACTACACGCGCTTTAATCTCGGACCGCAGGCTGAGAACTTCGCGCTCACACTCTCCGACACATACATTAACCCGTATCTCTTCAACACCAACGACAAGATGGAGTTCTTCTTCCAGGCAAAGGTGAAGGAAGAGGGAAGCAGCAAGATTGACAACGTGTATATGGTGGGCGACGAGGATGGCAACATCCTGCACAAGTTCGCAAACAACGAGAAGGGCAGAATATCATCCATGGGATGCTTCCCGGCTTCGAACGATGCAAACGAGATGTACGTAGCCTACAGCAACGACAACAACAGCAACTACAAGTTTGAATTCTACAAGCTGCCGCTCACCAAGTTCGAGAAGGGCGGCGACGGAACAGCCGCCAACCCGTATCTTGTGGCTTCGGCAGGCGACCTCATGTTTATGAAGAACGAGCCGAACGCAAGCTACAAGCTTGCCAACGACATCGATATGGACAACTTTGCAAAGACCAGCAGCACATGGGTACCGATTGCAAACTTCGGTGGCAAGTTCGATGGTGACAACCACAATATCAGCAACCTGCATCTGGCAACAGACAAGGCGAGCGTGGGTCTCTTCGGCGACCTTGCAAACAACGCAGAGGTGAAAAACCTCGTGTTCGTGAACCCGAGCATCGAGCTGACCGACAACAACTCAACAGTGGGCGTAGTGGCTGCAAGCTCGATAAAGGGCGCAGTGAAGAACGTACACGTGTTCGGAGCTGAAATCAAGGGCGAGGCAGGTGCTACAATCGGTGGCGTAATCGGACAGGGCTCGCTCGAGACAACAGTATCGGAAGTTTCGGTGAACAACGCTGAAATCGACGCACCGAACGCTTCGAGCGTGGGCTCTATAGCAGGCGACATCCGCACAAGCACCGTAATCGAGGCTGCTGCTGCAAACAACGTGAAGATAAACGCAGCGAACAGCGTGGGCGGTATCGTGGGCGCAGCAATGCAGTCTACGGTGAAGAACTCACGTGCGAACGGAGAGTTCAAGGCAGAGAACGTGATCGGCGGTATCATCGGAAGCAATGGTTCTACAGTTACGGAGACCTGTCTGTTCGACGGCAAGGTGACTGCAACCATGAGCGGATGGAGAAAATACTCGGCAGCCGGAATCGTGGGCAGTCTTGAGCCGGACTGGAGCGGAAGCACTGCGGCACTCGTCAAGAACAACATCGTGAAGGGTGAAATCAACGTGGAGGAAAGCGCTGACGGCGACGACTACGGATACGGCGAAGAGACAGAGGACAACACAGTTCACCGCATCGTGGGACGCACCATCGCCGACGAATACTACGAGGAAGGCGAAACACCGCAGAAAGAACAGCGACTCGCCAACAACTGGGCCGTGAACACGACTACCGTGAAGGGAGCGACAGTGGTTTCTTCCGACGAGACAAGCGTGGAGGGCTACGACGCCAACGAGAGCGACATCAACAAGGATGCACTCGCACAGATAGGATTCGGATTCGGTACAACAGCCGAGAAACCCTGGAAGGAGAGCGGCGAAACATTTCCGGTTCTCTTCTTCGAGAACGAGACGAAGGCTGTGGTGCTCTCAGACAACAGTCTGGTAATGGACGTGGACGACACGGCAGAACTCTCTGTTGAGGTTTACGGTTCGGACAATACCGACGTGACGGTGACTTCTTCCAACACCAGCGTGGTGGAAGTGGCATCGACAAGCAAGGACAGCGAGGGCAAGACCACAATCAAGCTCAAGTCGAAGGCTGGCGGCGAGGCAGACATCAACATCACTTCCGGCTCAATGACCGTGACCTGCAAGGTGAGCGTGGACGCAACGTCGTCAATCGCAGCCGCTGCAAGCGACAAGGTGAGAATGAACATCATACCGGGCAACGGAGCAATACGCGCAGAGGGTGCTACAAGCATCAGCGTATATGCAATCAACGGAAGCAACGTGGCCAATGCCAAGGGTTCAACCGTGGCTACAGCACAGATGGGCAAGGGCGTGTTCATCGTGGTTGCTACCGACGCCGAGGGCAACAAGCAGAAGGCTAAGGTGGTTATCAGATAAAGAAACGGCCAGACGGCAATGACAGAAAAAGGGGAAAGCCTCTATGCTGCAAGAGCATAAGGGTTTTCCCCTTTCTTATTTGCAGGAACGGAAAAAATATATTACCTTTATACCGGATTACGGTTGCGCCGGATTGGCAGAGCGGCCGGAAGCCGGAAAATAAGAATCGTAGAACTACAAGTCAACCGGAAACCATATATCTATGCGTCACGACAAACTGGAAAAAGAACTGGAGCTGCTGCTCATGCTGACCGAAAACCGCAGCTATACCCTGGACCAGATATGCTCGAAGCTGGGCATGTCGAAGAGAAACGTGTATTATTATCTCGACTTCCTGCGCGACACGGGATTCAAGTTGGAGAAGAGTGGGAAGATATACAGCGTAGACCGCTCGTCGGCTTTCTTCGGCAGGCTCATAGAGCGCATCTCGTTCACCGAAGAGGAGGCAATAATAATAAGGCGGCTGCTGAACAACATCGACAATGCAAATGCCGTGGTGGAAACGATGAAAAGGAAGATAGACCGGTTTTATGATTTCGGCATCCTTGCCGACGACAAGATGAACGAGAGGGCTGCCCACAACATCAGTGTGCTGCACGATGCAATAAAATACGAGCATCAGGTGGTGTTGCGCGGATATTCCTCGCCGCACAGCAAGACGAAGCGCGACAGGCTCGTGGAACCGTTCATACTGATGGACGGCAACCGCGAAGTGAGATGCTATGAACCGGCATCGGGAATGAACAAGACTTTCAAGACAGCACGCATGGAGGACGTGACACCGCTTGCCGACAGCTGGCAGGCAAAGGACAAGCATCTGCAGATGCATACAGACGCCTTCATGTTCAGCAGCGACACCACGACGAGGGTGGAGATGAAGCTGGGGCAGCTGTCGTACAATATACTTGCCGAGGAATACCCCAGGGCTGTGAACCACGCTGAACAGCTGGATAAGGCGCACTGGATGCTGAGCCTCGACGTGTGCAGCTATATCGGCATCGGAAGATTCGTGCTCGGACTGTTCGACGACATCGAGGTGGTGGGCGACGAGGGCTTTGTCCTCTATCTGAAAGAGAAGCTGAAGAAATTCAATGCGATGGCTAACGCATGAAAGCCATTCTTCCGAGGAAGACGCAGAGCAGGCCAAGAGCCACGCTGCCTCCTGTATACAGCGCGCAGAGAAGAAGGTCGGAGGAGCGCAGCAGGGAGAGGTTCTCGTTCATGAATGTGCTGAACGTGGTGAAGCCTCCGCAGAAGCCGACGGTAAGCAGCAGTTTCATCTCGCCGCCAATGCCGAACTTGTCGGCAAGTCCGCAGAACACACCTATCAGCAGGCAGCCGAGCAGGTTGACTGCCATCGTACCCCACGGCATTGCCGATGAAATATTGTCGGCTATCCACTTTGAAACCAGATAGCGTGCCACGGAACCGAGCGCACCGCCCACTGCTACATACATAATGTTTCGAATCATCATTTGCTTTTTTATGAGGTGCAAAGGTAAAGTATTATTCTGATATGCAGATTGCCTTTGTATGGCAGTGTGGGAAATCTTATATATATTTACGATTTTTGCATCAATGTTTGCATCGCTTCGGCAGTGTTCCTGATGCTTTCCTCGTATCCGGCAAGGGCGGAGAACGGGGCAAACTGTGCGGCACGGTTCTGCATCGACATCCTCGGATGCCGCGCAGAAACGTGATGCGGATGGTCTATGATGCTCTGATAATCCGTTGTGTGTGGTTCCTTGTTTCCTGTTGTCGGTTGATACTGCATAGCTGTAAAAGTTTTTTTCTTTATTGTGGGGTATTCGTTGGGGTGCCGCTTGTCCGTGGCACCACTTCGTCTTATTGCTTATTCGCGGTGCCGCTCATTCGTGGTGGCCTCCAATCTGCCTGTTCCGCTCCCTTGCCGTCGCGCCCTCTTCAAAGTCGAGCGCCTTGAGGATGATGTTCTTGCCGAAGTTTTTCTTTATCTTCAGCACAGCCTCCTGCATGCGCCGCTCCTTGGCGAGCAGCAGATCTTCCTCGGCCTGTCGGCGACGCAGGGCGTCATAGTCGGTGAAGAGGTCAAGCTGCTGCGGAGGCTTTGTGGTCGTCTGGCAGTCTTCGCGCACCACGTTGGCTGCCGTGATGCTTATCCGTCTGACGAGCATGTCGGGATCGACGATGCGCTCGAACAGCGAGACGGCCGCTTGTGTGATGATTCTTGTGGACGAGGTGATGCGTGGAAGCTTCGTTGAGGCGTTCACGGGCTTCGGCACAATCCTGCCGTAGTGGTTTATCGCCAGATCGGCTATGGGCGTGAAACCGGCTTCGCGGGAGGTGAGGCTCTCGGCATCGTAGCCGATGTATATGCCTATCTGGTCGGTGGCGAGCCGTTTGTCCACGAGGTCGAGCGACAGAGCCTCTGCCATTTCCTTCATCACCACGAGAGCCTTCTTGTAGCAGTAGGGGCATTGCAGCACTTGTCCCTGACTCAGCGAACTCGCCGCCGGCCTGTAGCGTTTCACAGTCTCCATTGTGCATGGTTCCCAGCCCCAGGCGTGGTCGATTATCAGTTCGGCATTCACGCCGAAGAGCTTGTAGAGCAGTTCTTCGTTGGTTTCCGACTGCATCGCAATGTCGCCCATCGTGAATAGCCCGTGGGCTTCAAGTCGGCGCGCTATGCCCCTGCCGATACGCCAGAAATCCGTGAGTGGGCGGTGCGACCACAGTTTTTCGCGATACGAGCGTTCGTCGAGCTCGGCTATGCGCACCCCGTCGTTGTCGGCAGGGATGTGCTTCGCCACGATGTCCATCGCCACCTTGCATAGATACATGTTCGTGCCGATGCCTGCCGTCGCCGTGATGCCCGTGGTGTGCAGCACGTCCCGGATCATGGTCATTGCCAGCTGATGTGCCGTCATCTTCTTGTGTTTCAGATAAGCCGTGACGTCGATGAACACCTCGTCGATGGAGTACACGTGTATGTCCTCCGCCGCTATATATTTAAGGTATATGCCGTATATACGCGAGCTCACCTCAATATACCGCGCCATACGGGGCTTTGCCACGATGTAGTCGAGTTCCCAGTCGGGATGGGTCTTCAGGTCGGGGTCGTGGTATGATTTTCCTCTGAAACTGCCTCCGCATCCGAAGCGGCGCCAGTTGTTCGTCTCCCTCACCTTCTGCACCACCTCGAACAGCCGTGCCCTTCCGCCTATGCCGTATGCCTTCAGCGATGGCGACACGGCAAGACATATCGTCTTCTCCGTGCGCTCCTGGTCGGCAACCACGAGGTTTGTGGCGATGGGGTCGAGACCGCGTTCCACGCACTCCACGGAGGCGTAGAACGACTTCAGGTCGATGGCAATGTATGTTCTTTCAGCTTGCTTTTTCATTTTCTCCTGTTTTTAGGGCGTTCGGGCAGCAGACAGCCTGTTTTGCAGGCATTGTTGCTCTACTTTGCTGTAGTTTTACAAAGGTATTCATTATTTTTTTGATTAAATTTGGCGAGTGTCTGAATTTAGTATATCTTTGCAAAGAAGATTGAGGGGGCATCGCGTTTTTGCACGATTTGTTCCCGTTTATGTGGTTTTAAAAAATAAAGTAATTAAAAGAAAAAACGTACTGTGATGAGCAAGAGTTTTTCATTATCGTCATTCAAAATGGACCGCCAGCAGTGGAAAGACATTTTCATGCTGTTCCTTGGCGTCCTTTCTTATTCTGTTGGTTATACGGCTTTCATCCTGCCCGAGAAAGTCGTTATGGGTGGCGTGTCGGGTCTTTCGGCACTCATTTTCTATGCCACAGGATTCCCTCCGGGGTATTCAATCTGGCTCCTTAACTTCCTGATGCTCGGCATCGCCATAAAGACACTGTCGCGCACGTTCATCTACCGAACGTTCATCGGCGTTACGATGCTTGCCTTTATCGTGGGCATCCTGCAGCCGTTCTTTGCCGCACATCCGATAATCACGCCAGGCGAAGACAAGTTCATGCATGTGCTTATCGGAGGTCTGATGGGCGGTATGGGATTGGGACTCATTTATTCACACAACGGTTCAACGGGAGGTACCGACATACTTATCGCCATTCTGAACAAGTATTTCCGAATGAGCTTCGGAAGGGCAATGCAGTTTATCGACTTCACTATCATCACCTCTTCATACCTGCTCTTCCATAGCGTGGAGCTTATCGTGTATGGTGCGGTGTTCACGCTCGTGGCAAGCTATATGTGCGACTATATCGTTAACGGAGCGCGCCAGACGGTGCAGTTCATCATCATATCGAAGCACTATAAGGAGATTGCTGACGAGATAAACAGCAATATACATCGAGGAGTGACCGTGATAGAAGGCAAGGGATGGTACTCGAAGAATGAGGTGGAAATCCTGATTGTAATGGCGCGGCGCTATGAGTCGCAAGACATATTCAGATACATCAAGAAGTTGGACCCGGATGCTCTCGTTTCGCAGACAAACTGCCAGGGTATCTTCGGCGAGGGATTCGACACATTCAAATAGAATACTGCCCCGTGAGGGGATGAAGAAGCCGGCGCTCCAGTATTGAGGAACAGCGTGTGTGCGCGTCAGTACTGAAGCACCGGCGTTTGGTTTCCGGAAAATAACAACAAAACAAATATAACAGAACAATGGAACAAGGACTAATCATTTACAATACTCTGACAAGGAGAAAAGAACCGTTTGTTCCGCTCCACGCCCCAAATGTGGGAATGTACGTGTGCGGACCTACCGTCTATGGTGACCCACATCTGGGACATGCACGTCCGGCAATAACATTCGACCTCGTTTTCCGCTATCTGCTCCATCTGGGATACAAGGTGCGCTACGTGAGAAACATAACCGACGTGGGCCATCTGGAGCACGATGCCGACGAGGGCGACGACAAAATCGAGAAGAAGGCACGTCTAGAGCAGCTTGAGCCGATGGAGATAGCACAGTATTACACCAACCGCTACCACGACGCCATGAAGGCCCTCAACGTGCTGCCGCCAAGCATCGAGCCGCATGCCTCCGGACATATCATCGAGCAGGAGGAACTGGTGAAGCAGATTATCGACAACGGTTTTGCATACGAAAGCAACGGAAGCGTTTATTTCGATATAGAGAAATACAACAAGCAGCACAACTACGGCATTCTTTCGCATCGCAATCTCGACGACGTGATAAACGAGAGCCGACAGCTCGACGGAGTGGGGGAGAAACGCAACCAGGCAGACTTCGCCCTATGGAAGAAGGCGTCGCCGGAACATATCATGCGCTGGCCAAGCCCCTGGAGCGACGGATTCCCCGGATGGCACTGCGAGTGCACGGCAATGGGACGCAAATATCTTGGCAATCACTTCGATATCCACGGAGGAGGAATGGACCTCGTGTTCCCGCACCACGAATGCGAAATCGCTCAGGCTGTGGCAAGCCAGGGCGACCAGATGGTGAAATACTGGATGCACAACAATATGCTTACCATCAACGGACAGAAGATGGGCAAGAGCCTTGGCAACTTCATCACTCTCGAGGAGTTCTTCACAGGCAAGCACAAGCTGCTGGCACAGGCTTACTCGCCGATGACCATCCGATTCTTCATCCTCTCCGCGCATTATCGCGGAACGGTGGACTTCTCCAACGAGGCTCTCAAGGCAAGCGAGAAGGGAATGGAGAAACTGATGAACGGCATTGCTGATCTGGAGCACGTGCAGGTGAGCGACAAGTGCGACGCCGAGACGGAAAAGCTCGTGAAGGAACTGCGCCAGAAGTGCTACGACGCCATGAACGACGATTTCGCCACTCCGCAGGTGATAAGCTATCTGTTCGAGGCTTGCTCAACGGTGAACAAGCTCATCGACCACAAGGCCACAATCTGTGCCGACTGCCTGAAGGAACTGTCGGATACGATGCGCACTTTCGCCTTCGACATCCTCGGACTGAAAGACGAGCGCAGCGACTCAAGCGATGCCCGTGAGGAAGCTTTCGCCAAGGTGATGGATATGGTTCTCGATTTGCGTGCCAAGGCAAAGGCTGCCAAAGACTGGGCTACGAGCGACCAGATTCGCGATGCCCTGAAAGAGGCTGGCTTCGAAGTGAACGACACGAAAGACGGCGTTACATGGAGGCTTAACAAATAAGTGTCGCACGTGGGGAAATCGTTTTGTTGCCCATTCGGAATGGCGGAATATAATTGTTCTGTCAGCCGAAGCAATAGATCAAGAATATAAAAGCAGGAATGCGGATTGCCTTTCTTTAAACCAAAAGATAAGGCAATCCGCATTCTTAGTAGTGTAAATTGAACTTTCCTTCTATCCCCCTCCTCTAAAGATATTTCTATAGATATTCCATCAGCACGTCCCACACCGCGATGATGTGGCAGACGCTGCCTGCAAGGACAAAGAAATGGAACACGCTGTGCATGTATTTGCGCTTGTTGATACTGTAGAACACGGCCCCCGTGATATACGCCACGCCCTCCGCAATAATCCATCCAACGGCAGCCGCACTGACATTGTTGAGCAGCGGTTTGAAGGCAACAAGGATGCTCAGTCCCATTGCCACAAAACAGAGTGTTTCTAGATTACTGTGGTCTTTCAGCCGCCGGAAACTCATCACCGTGCCCACGATGGCACATGCCCAGATGAATCCGAACAGTCCCCAGCCCCATCCGCCGTCTTGCCGGAGGGCAATGAGCGTCAGCGGCGAATAGCTGCCGGCGATGTGCCAGTATATGGCGGCGTGGTCCCACTTGCGTAGCCGTCCTTTCCATACGCTGCGTGCGCTGAGAGCATGGTATACAGTCGAGGCGATGTAGGAGCACAGCATGCCGAAGAGATAGAGCGACACGCCGGCGGTGGCCCATGCGTTCTTATGGCCAATGCAGAAAATCAGAAAGGCAATGCCCACGCCGATGCCCATTACCACTCCCGCGAAGTGCGACCATGAGTTCCACAGTTCTTCCTTGTGCGAAAAATAAATCTTCATATCCTTGAACAAATTATTGCTATTGTGCCGGCAAAGGTAAGCTTTTTTTGCTTTATGAGCAATAGTGCGCTCATTTCATACTTATAATATATATAATAATGCCTGGTTATATAGGTGCAAGCGCGAAATCAGTAGATAAAATATGGGAAAACGTTTGATTTATGTCAATTAATCGTGCAAAATCCGTGATAAAGCATTTGTCGGATGTCGGCGCGATTAAATGAGAATAAATGAGTGTAAATTGTAAACGTTTACGTAGTTTTTCACCCCTAAAAGGCAAGAAATATTTGCTTAGAGTGCTAATTAGCAATACCTTTGCAACATCAAAATACTGATTTTCAGAATTACATGCTACATTAATACTAACAGCTAAGACATTCAAAAAATGATGAAAAGGGCTTCGACGAGGTGTCGAGGCCCTTTTTGGTTGGCAAGCACTGATATTTTCTCGTGATTTGCTGACTGTATTGCGAAATAATTATTAATTTTGCAGCAATCTATGTAAAAATCAAGCGACTATGGAATCAATAAATAAAAGAAAATCAATTAGGAAATATTCAGACCGTCCGGTGGACGACGAACTGCTCAACCGTCTGCTTGGCGAGTCAATGCGTACACAGACAATGGGAAACCTGCAGCTGTACAGCGTTGTAGTGACACGCTCCGACGAGATGAAGCAGAAGCTCGCCCCGGCACACTTCAACCAGCCTATGGTTACAGGTGCCCCTGTAGTGCTCACCGTCTGTGCCGACTTCAACCGCACCACCCGTTGGGCGGAAGAGCGCAAGGCGCATCCGGGCTACGACAATATCCTTTCGTTCATCAATGCCGCCACCGATGCGTTGCTCTATACCCAGACGTTCTGCAATCTTGCCGACGAAGAAGGGCTTGGCTATTGCTTCCTCGGCACGACGGTATACAATCCGCAGCTAATCATCGATGTGCTCCGACTGCCGCGTCTCGTGATGCCCGTGGCTACGATAACGCTGGGCTGGCCAGACGAGAATCCGCCGCTCACCGACCGTTTGCCGCTTGAGAGCCTGCTGCATCATGAAACCTATGTCAACTACACCCCGGAACTCATCGACCGCTATTATGCCGAGAAGGAGTCGCTGCCCGAAAATCAGGAGTTCCTGAAGATAAACAACAAGGAAACCTTGGCACAGATATTCACCGACATCCGCTATACAAAGGAAGCCAACGAGGCGATGTCGGCAACACTGCTCGATGCCCTGAAGAATCAAGGGTTCCTCTGATCAATGCCGTTTGTAAAGCACAGCAGTCCGCATCGGAGGCGCAACAGCTGTACCCCAGGCATATATGCAGGCACGACGCATGCATGCCAGGATAAAAGGAGGAAAGGCATAATCTTTATATGTCGGAATAAGAAAGAAAAAACATAATCTTTAAAAGCAATGATAACATTCGTAATCAGCTTTATAGCCCTGATACTTGGCTATATGGTCTACGGCAAGTTCGTGGCAAAGGTTTTCCAGCCCGACGACCGTCCCACACCTGCCGTGGCATTAAACGATGGCGTTGACTATGTGCCGATGCCCAACTGGAAGATTTTCATGATTCAGTTTCTCAACATTGCCGGCACCGGTCCCATCTTCGGAGCCATTATGGGAGCCAAGTTCGGTCCGTCGGCATACCTCTGGATTGTGTTTGGCTGCATCTTTGCGGGAGCCGTTCACGACTATCTTTCCGGTATGCTCTCCATGCGCAACGGCGGCTGCAACATGCCGGGCATCGTGGGGCGCTATTTGGGCAAGGTGCCTTGCAACATCATGCTCGTGTTCTGCGTCCTGCTCCTGCTTATGGTGGGCACGGTGTTCGTCTACAGTCCTGCCGAGATTCTCAGCCATATCGGCGGTTCGTCGCTGATGTGGATAATGATAATCTTCGTTTATTACATCATAGCCACGATGCTGCCTATCGACAAGATTATCGGAAAGATATACCCCGTGTTCTCGTTCTCGCTGCTGTTCATGGCAGTTGCACTCATCGTCATGCTGTTCGTGAAGATGCCCCAGCTGCCCGAACTGTGGAGCGGTCTCGGCAATATGGCAAAGGAGAACGACCCTTCGTTCGCCGACAATATCTTCCCCTGCCTCTTCATCACCATTGCCTGCGGAGCAATCAGTGGCTTCCATGCCACCCAGAGCCCCCTTATGGCGCGCTGCCTGAAGTCGGAGAAGATGGGTCGCCCGATATTCTACGGTGCGATGATAACCGAAGGACTCGTGGCTCTGGTATGGGCAACGGTAGCAATGTGGTTCTTCTACGACAGTCCGGCTCCCGGCTATGAGCAGATAGTTGGTGCGCAGGCCACAGGTTTCCACACCTCAGCCCCGATGGTGGTGACGCTCGTCTGCAAGGACTGGCTCGGGATGCTCGGTGGTGTTCTCGCCATACTGGGTGTTGTTGCCGCCCCGATAACCAGCGGCGATACGGCATTCCGTTCCGCACGTCTCATCATTGCCTCGGCTCTGAAGATTGACCAAAGGCCGAAGATGAAACGTATCATCGTGTGTGCACCGCTCTTCGTGGGGTCAATAGCCCTGCTGATATGGCAGGTGAACAATGCAGACGGCTTCAACGTCATCTGGCAGTATTTCGGATGGTCTAACCAGACGCTCTCCGTATTCACGCTGTGGGCAATAACCGTTTATCTCGTAAGGAAGAAGAAACCATACGTGATAACCCTCGTCCCGGCATTGTTCATGACAACCGTCTGCTCCACCTATCTCCTCATTTCCAAGCAGGCGTTCGGTCTGTCAGAGAACGTGGCTTATGCGTTGGGCAGCGTGGTGCTGCTCGTTGCAATCCTGTGGTTTGCCGTGTGGAAGAAGAAATACGCACGTGTGGAAGAGGAATAAGGAGTGAAGGCATCAACACCGGTTGCCGCGCCCAATAAACAGATGATATAACTATGAACAGCACTGCAGACATCCGATTCACGCCGATGATGGGGTTTGTGGTGCTGTTTTCTTTTGGCATCCTTTCGGCATACTATTTCCCGGTTCCATTCCCCGTTGTTGGCTGTGGAGCGCTCTCGCTCGGCAGCGTGGCGTGTGGCGTGTGCTGTATGCGCAGTCGGCGGCTTGGCAAACTATTGCCATCGCTGTTCTTTTGTTTCTCGGTAATAGTGTTCGGGGCAATGACCATGTCGCGCACTATGAAGCGCGGCTTCGTCGACACCTCCGGCAGTATGGTGGAATACGAGGCTGTGGCAACATCCCGTCCCGTGCAGCGTGGCAAGACAGTGCGCTTCGATGCGCTCGTGACAAGCATCGGTGGCGAGAGCGTAAAGCCCTTCAAGGCGCGGATAACTGTGGCTGAACCGCGCTTCCCAATATCCGTGGGTAGCGGCTTGAGCTGCTTTGCAGCGTTCCGCCAGCCGCATAGCTACAAGTCTTCCAACTTCGATTACCCCCGTTATCTTGCCACCCAAGGCTTCCGTGCCGAGAGTTTCGTCTATGGCAGCAATGTTGGCGGCTGCACCATTAATCGCCACCGGCTTTCGCGCCTGCAGTTGCTGATGCTCCGTCTTGCTGTAGTGCGTGAGCGCATAGTGGAGCGCTATTCCGATCTCGGAATCGACGGCGACCAACTTGCCGTGATGTCAGCACTCACGCTTGGCGACAAGTCGATGCTCACCCCCTCGCTGCGCGACACCTATTCGCAGTCGGGAGCCTCGCATGTACTTGCCCTGTCGGGGCTGCATCTCGGCATAATCTATACGCTGCTCCTCCTGCTGTTGTGGAGGTCCAACCGTTTCTTGCTTTGGCAGCTGTTCGTTCGCTTCGTGGTGCTGCTCACCATCTGGGGCTATGTCCTGCTTGTGGGTATGCCCCTGTCGGCTGTGCGTTCGGCACTGATGATCAGCGTGTGCTCAGTCGTTATGCTGTCCCGTCGCAGCCATCTTCCGCTCAATTCGCTTGCCATTGCTGCCACGGTGGTGCTTCTGGTCAGTCCGATGAGCATTTTCGATGTCGGCTTCCAAATGTCGTTTGCCGCTGTAGCCTCCATAATCCTGTTTCCGCCCACGCTCTACGCCCTGTTCCCCTCCCGTCTTCTCGAATCCTCTTCGTTGTTACGCTGGGCGGTCGGCATACTTGTAGTGTCCGTAGCGGCACAGATGGGCACGGCACCCCTTGCCGCTTACTATTTCGGCCGTTTCTCCAGTCTTTTCTTCATCACTAATTTTATAGCCGTTCCCATAGCCGTCGTATTGCTGTATGGCAGTGTGCTGCTTATGGTCGGTTCGCTTTTCTCGGGTTTGCAGGCGTTCACGGCACTGTTCCTCAACCATACCGTGCGTCTGCTTAACGCCGCTCTTGACTTCATTGCGCATCTTCCAGGAGCCAGCATCGAGGGCATACGTCTGTCATTTCTCCAGGTTGTTCTCGTTTATGTAGTCATAGCCTCACTGTTTTTCCTTCTCCGCAAGATTGTTTCCTGCAAACGTATGCCTACATCCAACTATATATATCCTGATATGTGATGTAGTGTATGAGGCTCGATTTTTGATTATGCGAATGGGTATAAAAAACAATCCCCAAAGGATTACCTTTTTAAAAATAGTAGGGATTTATTATTCACCACTTAATCCATTCAACAGACAGATGAACAGAAAGAAACAGGC
>OQVS01001467.1_pt1 | contig 15910 bp, 11 predicted proteins | sample 1691601 | NCBI WGS metagenome assembly OQVS01 (sample SAMN03418268, study PRJEB22391) | human gut metagenome | biome: human-gut; feature: organic feature; material: feces | host: Homo sapiens | place: Tanzania | collected 2013-01
GGCGACGCTTTCCAGAGATGATAATCAATTGAAAATGTGTTTATTATGCACTTGCAAAAGTTCAGTAAATCAAAAAAAACTATTGTGGCTACCATTCAAATAACATCACTCGATCATCCCGGTGTGGAGATGTTCCACTCGCTCACGGAGGCACAGTTGCGCCGACACATGGACAACAAGCTCGGAATATTCATTGCTGAGAGTCCGAAGGTCATCAATGTGGCGTTAAACGCTGGCTATGAGCCTGTTGCCATGCTCTGCGAAGACCGTCACATCACAGGCGATGCCGCCGACATCATTGCCCGTTGCGGCGACATTCCAGTCTACACAGGCTCTCGCCAGCTGCTGGCAGAGATCACGGGCTACACGCTCACGCGGGGTGTGCTTTGCGCCATGCGCCGTCGCGAAGCGCCAAAGGTGGAGGACGTCTGCAGGGGAGCCAGCAGGGTAGTGGTGGTCGACAACGTGGTTGAGGCCACCAACATAGGAAGCATCTTCCGCTCGGCTGCCGCCCTTGGCATAGATGCCGTGCTGCTCACCTCCAACTCGTGTGACCCTCTTACGCGCCGTGCCGTCCGCGTGTCTATGGGCAGCGTGTTCCTTGTGCCGTGGACGTGGCTGGAGGAGCCTGTGCAGTGGCTTAACACCCTCGGTTTCAAGACCGTAGCCATGGCGCTCACCGACAAGTCGGTGTCTGTCAGCGACCCCGTGCTCACCTCTGAGCCGCGCCTTGCCATCGTCATGGGCACCGAGGGCGACGGCTTGCCTCATGACACCATTGCCGATGCCGATTATGTGGCACGCATACCCATGTCTCACAATGTCGATTCGCTCAACGTGGCTGCCGCCTCTGCCGTGGCGTTTTGGGAGCTGAGACGGCGCTAATGTCTCATCTTGTGAGAGTTAGGATGTTTTCTTATGTTTTATAACATGCTTTTTTGTTAAATTATAAAAAGTGAAATAAAAAACAGAAATAATTATTCTATAAATTTGCAGTTAAAAAAATAATAGCTAAATTTGCAAATTGAAAGGCTTTCTTCTTTACGGTGAGACGATTTTTCGTGTTTTTCGTAAGTTCATGATTTTAAAATGGAGGGGCCTTGACCGACAAACCGCTGTTTTGTTGGTTCTGACAAGACATTTTTCAGCATAGGTCAAGAACCTCTGCTGCTTAAATAAGAGAATAGTGATTTGTGTCAGCCTGTGAAGGTTGAGGTTTTAAATGTTATTAATTGTAAGGTTTGGGTGGACATTTTTCCGCCCATGTGTGAGTCGGGTGGATGTGAATCCACCCGTTTTCTCTTTTTATATGGTTATTGTTTTTATGGTTATAGTTTTTTATGAGTCATAAATGCCGATAATTCAATTTTTTCATGTACCTTTGTAGCATAAAACCTTGACTCATGTCAATGCTAAAAATCAGCTTTAAGAAGACGTACACATCAGCTGAACCCAATTTGTCTTAAAACAACTGCAACAAAAACGCAAAAGACAAAAACCGAGAAACCAACGACAGACAATGTTTATCAATCAATAAAAATAATTGCAATTCATTATGACATTTAAAGTCTTATTAACTTCACTGCTCACCGTCGCATCGCTCACAGCGAAGGCAGCAGTAACTCCCGCTGAACCAGTCGACTATGTCAGCACGCTCGTGGGAACAGAGTCGAAGATAGAGTTGTCGACAGGCAACACCTATCCCGCCGTGGCCATGCCGTGGGGCATGAACTTCTGGATGCCCCAGACAGGAAAAATGGGCAATGGATGGGCTTATGTCTATTCAGCCGACAAGATCCGTGGCTTCAAGCAGACCCACCAGCCCAGTCCGTGGATCAACGATTACGGCCAGTTCTCTATCCTCCCCATCACAGGCAAGCCCGAGTTTGACCAGGACAAGCGTGCCTCATGGTTCTCTCACAAGGCAGAGATAGCCACACCTTATTATTATCGCGTCTATCTTGCCGACTACGACATCGTGGCTGAGCTTGCTCCCACCGAACGTGCCTGCGCCATGCGTTTCACCTATCCCGAGAACGACAAGTCGTTCGTCGTGGTCGATGCCTTCGACAAGGGATCCTATGTAAAGATTCTGCCTGAGAAGCAGATGATTGTGGGCTACACCACCAAGAACAGCGGTGGCGTGCCCGACAATTTCAAGAACTATTTTGTTGTAAAGTTTGACAAGCCTTTCACCTACAAGGCTGCCGTTGCCGACGGCACCGTTGGCGAGGGCAACACCGAGGCCACATGTAACCATGCTGGCGCTATTATCGGTTTTCAGACCAAGCGTGGTGAGGTGGTGAACGTTCAGGTGGCATCGTCGTTCATCAGCGAGGAGCAGGCTCTGCGCAACCTCGGTGAGCTGAAAGACGGATGCTTCGACCGCATCAAGGCTGAAGGCCGCAAGACATGGAACAACGTTCTTGGCAAGATAGAGATTGAGGACCAGAACATAGACCACAAGCGCACGTTCTATTCGTGCCTCTACCGCTCGGTGCTCTTCCCACGCTCGTTCTTCGAGTATGATGCTCAGGGCAAGGTCGTTCACTATAGTCCCTACAATGGCAAGGTGCTCCCCGGCTACATGTTCACCGACACCGGCTTCTGGGATACCTTCCGTTGTCTCTTCCCCTTGCTCAACGTGATGTATCCGTCAATGAACACCAAGATGCAGGAAGGTCTCGTCAACGCATATAAGGAGAGCGGCTTCTTGCCCGAGTGGGCATCGCCGGGCCATCGTGGCTGCATGGTAGGCAACAATTCTGCCTCTATCGTGGCTGACGCTTACCTCAAGGGTCTGCGTGGTTATGATGCCGAAGAGCTGTGGAAGGCTGTCGTTCACGGCGCCAACAACGTTCACCCCACCGTTTCGTCTACCGGACGTCTCGGTCACGAATATTACAACAAGCTCGGCTATGTGCCTTACGATGTCAAGATCAACGAGAACGTGGCCCGCACACTCGAGTATGCCTACGACGACTGGTGCATCTACAAGTTTGGTAAAGCCCTGGGTAAGAGCGAGAAAGAGCTCAAACCGTTCCTCGCACGCGCCTACAACTATAAGAACGTGTTTGACCCCGAGACCAAGCTCATGCGCGGTCGCAACAAGGACGGCAAGTTCCAGACACCTTTCTCACCGCTGAAGTGGGGCGACGCCTTCACCGAGGGTAACAGCTGGCACTACTCATGGTCGGTGTTCCACGACCCGCAGGGACTCATCAACCTCATGGGTGGCAAGCAAAACTTCAACCAGATGCTCGACTCTGTGTTCAACGTACCGCCATTGTTCGATGACAGCTACTACGGTGGTGTCATCCACGAGATTCGCGAGATGCAGATTATGAACATGGGTAACTACGCCCACGGCAACCAACCCATTCAGCACATGATATACCTCTACGGCTATTCGGGTCAGCCTTGGAAGACCCAGTACTGGATCCGTGAGGTTATGGACAAGCTCTACAACGCTCATCCCGACGGCTATTGCGGCGACGAAGACAACGGCCAGACCTCTGCATGGTATGTGTTCTCGGCCATGGGCTTCTATCCCGTATGTCCCGGCAGCAACCAGTATGTGCTCGGTGTGCCTTACTTCGACAAGCTCACCCTCCATCTGGAGAACGGCAAGCAGCTCACCGTCACCGCAAAGGGCAACTCTGACGACACACGTTATGTGAACGCCATGACTCTCAACGGCGAGACCTATAACCACAACTATCTCACCCACGATGCTGTGATGAACGGTGGAAACATCGTGTTCGACATGAGCAAGACTCCCAACACCCAGCGCGGCACCCTCGCTGAGGATGTGCCTTACTCTCTGAGCAACGAGATGCCCGCCCAGAAGGCTGGCAAGGCCAAAAAGGTGAAGAACAGAAAGAAATAGAACCTCAAACACAAATCATTGGTTTTTAAATAAGCAGCCACAGCAGCCGATGGACAATCTCCATTGCTGCTGTGGCTTTATGTTTTTCAAGACAATCTCTTTCTCTTCTTGTTTGCGTTTTTTTCAAGACAATCTGTTAGCGTTATTTTAAAGACAATAGAGACAATAGAGACAATCTTTTTTTGCTTGTACTTGTTTTGCGAAATTTCAATATTTTTCTTGAAATAAAAAATTGTCTCTATTGTCTCTATTGTCTTTAAAACAAAAGCACAAGGTTGTTGTCTTTTTATTTTGGTTGTAGCTATTGTTTTAACCTAAAAGCACCATTTTTTGTTTTCTCAAGAGCTCCTATATATATAAGGTACGCGCGTACATTATATTATTATAGAGGCTTCATTGTCTTTTCCGCCAATCCTAATCGCCTTTTCGCCAATCTTCATTGTCTTTTCCGCCAATCCTAATCGCCGCGGTCACGATAACCTCTTTTATCGGATGAAAGGAAAAATTAATTAATAAATGTGAGCAAACATTGCTGTTGTGGCTTCTAAAGCCAGGCGAGAGGGGTGGGGAAGATATAAAAGGCGAGTGGTTTTGCATATTTATGCATTTTTGCAGGTTTTTATGCATAAGTCGTTTTGTAAGTAAAAATAAGGATTTTTGAAGCATGCTGCTAACTTTAATGTTAAAACGCTATACGGTTTTGTTAACGGATGTGAAAAATCGGCTTCCGTTGCCATTAAGCCTCTTTGAGGTCGTCAAAGGGCCTTAATGAGCTCCTCAAAGAGCCTCTTTGACAACGTCATTAAGCCCCTTTCATTTTGTCATTTTTATGAGTTGAGAATTGCATACCGAAAATGTATATTTATGCAAAAGCCATACTTCGTTAACGGAAGAATTGTAAGCGTTTTTGTGTTAAATTGTCACTTTGAACCCCTTGTAAAGAGGCTTTTTCTCGCAATTTGTTAAAAAACAGTCGATTATTGTAACTTGACTGCATATTTATTTTGTTATGTAGAGAAAATTTGTTAATTTTGCAGCCGTATTTTAAAAAAATTATAGTCTTTAGAAGATTTATGAAGAGAAGATTTCTTTTGTTTTTGACTGTAATGCTGATTAATGTTATGGCAGCATTCGGTCAAACCAAGATTTCCGGAACAGTAATCTTCCAGGATGACGGAGAGCCTGTTATTGGCGCTACCGTGCTTGTTGATGGAAGCAAGTCGGGAACAGTTACCAATATCGATGGCCAGTTCACTTTGGAAGTGCCCGCCGGAAAGAAAATTCAGGTTAGCTATGTGGGTATGGAGACACAGGTCCTTACTCCCAAGCCAGGTATGAAAATCGCTTTGAAGAGCAACACCACCATCGACGAGGTCGTTGTGACCGGTATGTCTAAGATGGACCGTCGTACCTTTACAGGTGCTACCGACAAGGTGGATGCTAAGGATGCCCTCATTGGTGGTGTGGCCGACGTGAGCCGTTCACTCGAGGGACGTTCTGCCGGTGTGTCTGTGCAGAACGTGTCAGGTACCTTCGGTACCGCTCCTAAGATTCGTGTGCGTGGTGCCACCTCTATCTACGGTAGCTCTAAGCCGCTGTGGGTTGTTGACGGTGTGATCATGGAAGACGTGAGCGACGTGAGCGCCGACGACCTGTCGTCAGGTGACGCCGAGACTCTTGTGTCTTCTGCCATCGCAGGTCTTAACTCAGACGATATCGAGAGCTTCCAGATCCTGAAGGATGGTTCGGCTACCTCTATCTACGGTGCCCGCGCCATGGCCGGTGTGATTGTTGTTACCACAAAGAAAGGTCGCAACGGTCAGGCCCATATCAACTATTCTGGTGAGTTTACCACACGTCTGAAGCCCAGCTACAGCAACTTCAACATCCTGAACTCTCAGGATCAGATGGGTATCTATAAGGAAATGCGCGAGAAGGGCTGGCTCAGCCTTACTGACGTGCTCAACGGCAGCGACTATGGTGTCTATGGTAAGATGTTCGAGCTTATCAACACATACAACGCCGCAACAGGCCAGTTTGCTCTTCCCAACACACAGGAGGCACAGTATGCTTACCTCCAGGAGGCAGAGATGCGCAACACCAACTGGTTCGACAAGTTGTTCAACAGCAACCTCGTACAGAACCACTCTGTAAGCCTTAGCGGCGGTACAGAGAAGTCAAACTATTATGCTTCTGTATCGGCAATGGTCGATCCGGGATGGTACAAGGACAGCAAGGTTAACCGTTACACCGCTAACCTCAATGTTACTCACCACATCATCGACAACCTGTCGTTGAACATCATCAGCAGCGCTTCTTACCGTAAGCAGCAGGCTCCTGGCACTCTGAGCCAGAGCGTTAACGCCGCTTCAGGTGAGGTGAGCCGCGACTTTGATATCAACCCCTACTCTTATGCTTTGAACTCATCGCGTGCGCTTGATCCCAACACTTACTATCAGGCAAACTACGCGCCGTTCAACATCTTCAACGAGCTGGAGAACAACAAGATCGACCTCAACGTGGTTGACACCAAGTTCCAGGCTGAGTTGAAGTATAAGCCCATCCGTGACCTTGAGCTGTCGGCCATCGGTGCCATCAAGTATGCTTCTACATCACAGGAGCACAAGATTACAGAAAACTCTAACCAGGCCAATGCTTATCGCGCAATGAAGAACACAACCGTGCGCGACAACAACAACCTGCTCTACACAGACCCCGACAACGCTTACGCGCTGCCTATCACTGTGCTGCCTCAGGGTGGTTTCTACAAGCGTACAGACAACCGCATGCTCAGCTACGACTTCCGTGCTACCGCCAACTACAACCACACCTTCAACCGCGATCACATCGTGAACCTGTTCGGAGGTATGGAGTCGACCAACATCGAGCGTTCACGCTCTTGGTTCAACGGTGTAGGTATGCAGTATTATGCTTCAGAGGTTCCCTTCTACATCTACCAGTTCTTCAAGAAGAGCCAGGAGGAGAATATGGACTATTACACTCTGAGCAACACCAACTCGCGCAGTGCTGCCTTCTTCGCTAACGGCACCTATTCTTATAAGGGCAAGTACAACTTCAACGGAACCATCCGTTACGAGGGTACCAACATGCTCGGCCGCAGCCGCAGCGCACGCTGGTTGCCTACATGGAACATCTCTGGATCGTGGAACATGCACGAGGAGAACTTCTTCAAGCCTCTGCAGCCCACATTCTCTCACTTGACGCTGAAGGCTTCTTACAGTCTTACCGCTGACCGTGGTCCTTCAAGCATCACCAACTCGACATCTATCTTCCAGGCATACAACCCCTACCGTCCTTTCTCAAGCGACAAGGAGAGCGGTATCGCACTGTACAAGACTGGTAATGACGAGCTTACATACGAGAAGAAGCACGAGCTCAACCTCGGTATCGACGCTGGCTTCCTCAACAACCGCATCAACGTGACGTTCGACGTTTATCGTCGTAACAACTACGACCTGATCGGTGTTGTAACAACCCAGGGTATCAACCGCGAGGTTTCTTCATACGGTAACGTGGCTTCAATGAAGTCGCACGGTGAGGAGCTCAGCATCTCTACAACAAACATCAAGAACAAGGATTTCTCTTGGACAACCAACTTCATCTACTCACACGCTGTGAACGAGGTTACTGACCTTATGTCAAAGGCTTCTACAATGGATTACATCCAGGGCAGCGGTTTCGCAAAGAAGGGTTATCCTGTGCGTGCCCTCTTCTCTATCCCCTTCGTGGGCCTGAGCGAGGACGGCTATCCTATGTTCATCAACGACAAGGGCAACGTAACTGTTGGCGACATCAACTTCCAGGAGCGTGAGAACAACGACTACCTTAAGTATGAGGGTCCGACAGATCCCGTTTACACTGGATCACTCGGTAACATCTTCACATACAAAGGCTTCCGTCTGAACCTGTTCATCACCTATTCTTTCGGCAACGTTGTGCGTCTTGACCCTGTGTTCAGCTACCGTTACACAGACCTCTCTTCACTGACCAAGGAGTTTAAGAACCGTTGGGTGCTCCCCGGTGACGAGAAGATCACTAACGTGCCTGTGCTGATCAGCAAGCGTGAGCTCCAGGACAACTCAGACCTGATCTACGCCTATAACGCATACAACTACTCTACAGAGCGTATCGCTAAGGGCGACTTCATCCGCATGAAGGAGATCTCACTGGGTTACGACTTCCCCTCAAAGTGGTTCAAGAACATGGCTCTCAACAGCCTCTCTCTCAAGATTCAGGGTACCGACCTGTTCCTTATCTACGCTGACAAGAAGCTCAACGGACAGGATCCTGAGTTCTTCCGCGCCGGTGGTGTGTCTGCACCTATGCCTAAGCAGTTCACTCTTACCGTCAAGGCTGGATTCTAATTATTGCAAAAGGAAAGATTAGAAAGAAAAAAATGAAAAAAGCAAAATTATATATAGCATTATCGATGATGGCTGCCACCGTGGGATTCTCTTCTTGCGACAGCTATCTCGACAAACTGCCCGACAATCGTATGGAGCTTTCGTCTCCCGACGATGTGAGCAAACTGCTCGTAAGTGCTTACTCTGAGACATCGCCAGTGTATCTGCTGGAGATGTATTCGGACAACACTAACGAGTATAACAACACTGCCTGGACAGCAATGAACCGCTTCCAGGACCAGGCTTACGCTTGGAAGGACATCACAGAGACCGACAACGAGTCGGTAAAGAACATCTGGGATAGCTACTACAGCGCTGTTCGTACCTGCAACGAGGCCATCGGCTTCATCGAGAAGCAGGCTGACCAGAGCAAGTATAAGGCACAGCTGGGCGAGGCTCTCGTAGCACGTGCTTATGCTGAGTTTGTTCTCTCTACCGTGTTCTGCCGTGCTTACAACCCCCAGACAGCTGCCACTGATCTCGGTCTGCCTTACCCCACAGAGCCCGACTACACGCTGCTCGTGGAGTATGAGCGTGGCACACTGGCTGAGCTGTATGACAAGATCGACAAGGACCTGCAGAGAGGCATGCCTTTGCTTTCTAACACATACGACCATCCCAAGTTCCACTTCACACCTGCTGCTGCCAACGCTTTCGCAGCTCGTTTCTACCTCTTCTATCAGAAGTATGACGAGGCTATCAAGTGTGCCAATGTGGTGCTCGGAACACAGCCCAAGACCAAGCTTCGCGACTGGGCTACATGGAACGCTTTGTCACCTAACTATCAGGTGCAGCCTAACGCTTATGTAAGCACAAGCAACTCTGCAAACCTTCTGTTGCAGGTTACCTATTCTTACTGGGGCGCTATCAGCGGTCCTTACATGGCTGGTAAGAAATATGCCCATGGCTCACGCATCAGCACAACTGAGACATTGGAGAGCACCGGTCCTTGGGGCAAGAGCGACACAAAGGCTGGTTACACTCTCTTCAAGAACAATGACCTCGCTAACATCTGTCTGCGTAAGATTCCTATGATGCAGGAGTTCAACGCCGACCACACAGCATATTATCCTCACTCAGAGTTTTCTGTGTTCAACACCGATGAGACTCTTCTCGTGCGTGCTGAGGCTTATGCTCTGAAGGGCGACTATGTGAATGCTCTGGCTGATGTCAACACCGAGCTGTCTAAGTTTATGCCTTCGGCAACTGCTCTGACAATCGATGGCATCAAGGAGTTCTACAATGGCCGCATCAACGCTGCCGGCAAGCCTGTTGGTGGTCTTGACTACTACACTCCTGAGGATCCTACCATCCGTCATGAGCTGCACCCCATGGGCTTCACACTGGAGAGCGACACCCAGGAGCCTATGATCCAGACAATCCTTCAGCTCCGTCGTCTCGTCACCATGCACGAGGGTCTGCGTATGCAGGATGTGAAGCGTTATGGCATGACCATCTACCGCATTCGTCTGAACAAGAGCAACGAGCTCGAGGCCATTACAGACACAATGGATGCCGACGATCCCCGTAGCGCCATCCAGCTGCCTACAGAGGTATTGAGTGCTGGCATGCAGGCTAACCCCCGTAACACTACAACAAAATAAAAAATGTAAGTGAGATGAAAAATAAGTTTTATATCATATTGCTTGCCTTCGTCGCCAGCTTCGCACTGATGTCTTGCTCCGACGATGATCCAAGCTCAGACACCATCTTCCCCACCACTTCGCCCACACGCGACGCGTTTGACAAGTGGTTGCTTAACAACTACACCTATCCTTACAATGTGGATGTGAAGTATAAGATGGAAGATATCGAGAGCGACCACAAGTACACTCTTGTGCCTGCTGACTCGGCAAAGAGCGCCAAGCTCGCCATCATCATGAAGTATCTGTGGTTCGATGCCTACACTGAGGTTATCGGTCCCGACTTCATCAAGGAGAACATGCCGCGTATGATCCATTTCATCGGATCGGCTGCTTACAACAGCGAGGGTACAATCGTGCTCGGTACCGCTGAGGGTGGTCTTAAGATCACGCTCTACATGGTAAACAGCCTCACCGATGAGATGCTCACCGACTACGACACGATGAATGAGTATTATTTCCATACGCTTCATCACGAGTTTACCCACATCCTCAACCAGAAGATTCCTTACGACCGCAGCTATGACCTCATCACCGAGAGCGGTTATGTAAGTGGAAACTGGTATATGATCTCAGATAAAGCAGCACATCAGGCTGGTTTCGTGACACCTTACGCCATGGCAGAGCCTATTGAGGACTTCGCCGAGATGCTGTCTAAGTATGTCACCGTTTCTGAGTCAGAGTGGCAGGCTATCATCGATGATGCCAAGAACGCTGACAAGAAAGAGGGTGAGCAGGATGGTGCTGACTACATCAACGCTAAGCTCGATATCGTGCGCTCTTACATGCAGGACTCTTGGAACATCAATATCGATGACCTCCGCGATGCTGTGTTGCGCCGTGCTTCTGAGTTGAACTCTATCGACTTGGATCATCTCAATTAATTTCTCGCGTGGGCTTCGCCTTTCTTCAGAAAAGCAATGCTGCCAAGCATGCAAGGCTTGATCTGAAATCAATGAACAAGCGAAGCCACGCCCGACTTTAGTTTGGAAAACAAATTTTTTAAAGAGAACAAAACAATGAAAAAGATAATTTTAGGAGCAGCACTCGCCTTCGTTTCTATGTCGCTGACTTCTTGTCTGCACGACAACGAGGACCTGTTCGACAAACCAGCTGCTGAGCGCATGGAAGAGGCTGTAAAGGCAGACAAGGAACTGCTCGAGTCGGCTTCAAACGGTTGGCAGATGCACTTTTACACTGGCGAGCAGTATACCGGTGGCGGCTACACCATGTTCATGAAGTTTAAGAGCGGAAAGGCTTATGTGTCTTCTGACATCGCTCCCGGTAGCATGGTGACATCATCAAGCTATGACGTGATAAGCGACCGTGGTCCTGTGATCACCTTCAACACTTATAACATGATCATGCATTACCTCGCTTCTCCTTCAATGAGCAACGTTGAAGGCGAGCAGGGCGACTATGAGTTTGTAATAACCAAGACCACTCAAGACTCTATCTATGTGAAGGGTAAGAAGTGGGGCAACAAGTTTGTCATGACTCGAGTTCCCGAGGACGTGTCTTGGGAGGAGAGCATAAACAAAATGCACACTATCGTTAACTCAATGCGTTTCGCATACCTCCCCGAGGGTGCAGCATCTGCTGATGATGCCGTGATGTTTGATCCTTCTCTGCGCCGCGTTTATGTAGGTAGCGACATCGCAGGTGTGCCTTTCTATTTTAACCCCGATGGTATCGGCTTCAAGGATCCTGTAACCATCGCCGGCAAGGAGGTAAGCGAGCTGAAATATGATTCTGAGACTCTGGGTTTCAGCTCTGACGACAACGCTCTGAAGCTCAATGCTTACACACCCGAAGGCTACCGTCCGCTTGACGATTACCTCGGATCATGGAACATGAGCTATCAGGTTTATAACAAAAACACTGGTGCTATGGTTGACGCTGTTCAGACATTCACACTCTCACCCATGGCTGACCTTATTAATCAGAAGTCGCAGACTCAGATGCTCGGTCAGTTCCAGATCGGCGATTACGACTTTAATCTTGTGTTCTTCTATTCACCCATCAACGGTTATGCCTACATTAACGGCAACATGATGTATCGTTCTCCTCTTGACAAGGCTCCTTACGTCTGCATTGTTCCTGGAAAAATCATAGAGAAGAACGGCGAGCAGTATTACGGTTTGGGCGATGGAAACATCAACTTCATTCCTAACGGTGATGGCTCTTGCGCTGTGTCGTTCGATGACCCTGAAGCAACAATGATCTTGATGCTCGGTATCGACAGCAGCGGCGACATTGCCGGTATCGTGTACTCATGGGAGAATCCTACCGACTTCGTTTCTGCTGCAACAGGTGCTAAACCCGTAAACCCAGCAAAGCTTTTTCTTAACAAAAACATTAAATTGAAGTACTAAGATGAAAAAGATATATGGATTAATGGCTCTCGCCATGGGCGTTGCCACTCTGTTCTCTTGCAGCGACGACGACAAGTCGACTGCAGCAACAGGTGTGCAGGTAACATCTGCCGAGTCAACAATCAAGGCTGCTGGTGGCGCTGCCAATGTAGAGGTTGACAAGAACATCGTTTCTGCCTATTCTACAGAAGGCTGGCTGACAGTAGATTTCGACGGCAACAAACTCAGCGCTACTGCTGAGCGTAACAACTCGCGTGAGAGCCGTTACTCAACAGTGGTTATCAAGGCTTCAGAGAACGACTCAACCATCGTTAGCGTGTCACAGCTCGGAACCGTGTTCGGCTATTCTGACCCCGCAGGTAACGTGGTTATGGACAACGCAGGTGGTAAGGCTCAGCGTTATGTGCAGCACAACGCAGAGTTTCATGTAGCTAAGGCTCCTGAGTGGGTTACCACATCGGTGAAGGGCGACAGCGTTTATCTCGACATCGCTCCAAACACCACTGGTGACATGCGTAAGGGTCAGGTTTGCATGGAGAGCGGCAACTATGCCGACACGCTCTATGTAACACAGGCTTCGTTCGAGGAGGGTATCGCAGGCGACTATAAACTCTATTTCTACAATGCTGTGTTTGACCAACAAACAAATCAGATCACTGGCTTCCAGAATGTTTGGCTGAATGCTTCAATCTACTCGTTCGGAAAGTCATGCACAATCTCTCTGCCTAAAGCTGGCTTCGCATGGGATTGTACTTACGACAAGGACAATCTGGCTCTGAACTTCAACAGTGCAAAGCAGATAGGCGTGTACTCTAAATATTATCCCGTCTACATGGTGCTCTTCTGGGAGGACAATAATATAAAATATGACTGGAGCACAGAGCATCAGGCTTCTTTTGCTTTCGACATGGAGGAAATGAATGGTCAGATGATAAAGTATGGAACTCTTAAGGGCACTGTGCTCGGCTCGCCTATACTGGGTTGGTTGTCAGTGATTGCTCAGGGTAAGCCTCTGTCTAACAACACCGCTTTGAGTGTGCAATACCTCTGGCTTGATCCTATGCTCATCGAGGATACTACTTCTGAGCAGGAAGCTAAGGCTTTGACACAGCTCACTCCTCTTAAGGAGGCTCGCCTCATGAAGCAGGCTAAGGCTATGATCTTCAAGAAGCACCTCTCGGGCAATTTTGACGGTGAGTTCCCCACCATAAATTTCAAGAAGTAAAAAGAAATCTTTCTAGACTATTAATGTTCGGTTTAGGCTTTGGCCCTCGGGCCTTCGCTTAAACCACATTTAAAAAAGGATACAAAAAATCCCTTGCAGCTTCTGTTGGTTGCAAGGGATTTTTTGTATATGGAAGTTATCGGGAGATTGAAGGAAGTTAACGGGAGATTGAAGGAAGATAACGGGAGTTAGAAGGAAGTTAACGGAAGTTATCGGACATATGCTTTATTTCTTGAGTTCTAAAGCTATTGTCCGTTATCTTCCGTTAACTTCCTTCTAACTTCCGTTATCTTCTCTCGCGGAGCGAGATATCTTCTCTCGCGAAGCGAGTTTCTTAGTTATGAACAAGTGTGCCGATGGGCTCGCCGTCCATAACCTTCTTCAGGTTGCCCACAATGTCCATGTTGAACACATAGATGGGGAGGTTGTTCTCCTTACACATGGTGGTGGCGGTAAGGTCCATGACCTTAAGACCACGGGTGTAAATCTCGTCGTAGGTAATGTCGCTGAACTTGGTGGCTGTGGGGTCCTTCTCGGGGTCGGCAGTGTAGATGCCGTCGACGCGTGTGCCCTTAAGCATAACGTCGGCCTCGATCTCTATGCCACGAAGCGATGAGCCGGTGTCGGTGGTGAAATAGGGTGAGCCTGTGCCGGCAGAGAAGATGCACACATAGCCTGCCTCCATTGCCTCGATGGCTTTCCACTTGCTGTAGAACTCGCCGATAGGCTCCATGCGGATGGCGGTGAGCACCTTGGTCTTCACGCCTACAGCCTCAAGAGCCGAACTGAGAGCCAGTGAGTTGATGACGGTTGCACACATGCCCATCTGGTCGCCCTTCACACGGTCAAAACCTTTAGATGCGCCGCTGAGACCGCGGAAGATGTTGCCACCGCCGATGACGATGCCTATCTGCACGCCCATCTCGCTAACCTCTTTAATCTGGTCGGCATACTGTGAAAGACGCTCTGGGTCGATGCCAAAGCTCTGTTTGCCCATAAGGCTCTCGCCGCTGAGCTTTAAAAGGATTCTCTTGAATTTTGTCATGTCTTTTATCGTTTGCTTTTTATCGTTTGCTTATTATTTTTTACTTATTATTTTTTACTTATTATTTTTTGCTTTTTGTTTTTTGCTTTTTGTTGTTTATTGTTTACTTTTTATTTTTTGCTTTTTGTTGTTTTATATTTCTTTCATTCAATTATTTTCTCAAGAAAGCGTCGCCGAAGGCGGCGAATATCCATAACCGCTGGTTGAGCAGCCGAAGGCGGCGAAGCCTGCGGATCCATGAATGATGATAAAATCGTCCTCGCGCTCGACTTTGTCGCTTGCCAGAGCAAGAAGAGGGCGAACATAGGGCGATTTTTTATAAGACGTAATGCACTTCTTTGAACATGTATTTTCGTTCTTCGCCCTCTTTGGTTACGAGCGTCAGTGTGCCATCAAGGTCAACGCTCTTAATGGAGGCTTCAAAGGTGCCGTTCTTGTCGCTGTAGGTGTGAAGGCCTTCGCGACGGTAGAGAGCGTTGTGATACATCTCGCTGATGGTATCGTAGCGTCCGTCGAGCACCATCTGATAGTAGCGCTCAAAGGCTTTGAGCACCTTGTCGAGCACCTCGTCTTTTGAGAACGTGCGCCCTGTTATCAGACAGAGCGATGTGGGGTTGGGTGCTGAACTGAGGAACAGCGTCTGGTTGACGTTTATGCCTGTGCCGAAGATGCACTGCTTTACTGTTTTTCCAGAGAGGACAGTCTCTATGAGGGTGCCGCTGATCTTATAGTCGCGCCAATAGACATCGTTGGGCCATTTCAGCGTGATGTCTGACACGCATGCGCCGAGTGCCTCTCTAAGGGCGAGCGCCTCTGCCATGGACAGCACAAACTGCTTGTCGGCAGCCACACCGGTGGGCTTTGTGAGCAGGGAGAACAACAGGTTCTGTCCGCTCTCGCTCTCCCATGTGTTGGTGCCTTGACCTCGTCCGCTGGTTTGATATTCGGCTGTTACGACAACGAGGTCGCTGTCTGTACAGTCGGTATACTGACTCATGAAATTGTTGGTTGAGTCGGTCTCTCTCAATCTGATGATGTTTGTCTTCATATTCATTTTTTTTGTGCGGCGAACATTTCTGCCTCCGCGTCATCCTGAAATGTTTTTAGAGCTTCTCTACTTGCTCTTCTCCTCCTTTTTTATCTCTATTTTGCTCTTAATTATTCTTCTTTTCCTCTTTTCCTCTTTTCCTCCTCTTCCTCCTTTTATCTAACTGAATTTTCGCATGTATATTATGGACATCTATCTACAGCGAGCGTCGCCGAAGGCGGCGAATATCCATAACCGCTGGCGCCGCGCTCGACTTTGTCG
>OQVS01001468.1_pt1 | contig 15910 bp, 10 predicted proteins | sample 1691601 | NCBI WGS metagenome assembly OQVS01 (sample SAMN03418268, study PRJEB22391) | human gut metagenome | biome: human-gut; feature: organic feature; material: feces | host: Homo sapiens | place: Tanzania | collected 2013-01
AAGGATCTAGGTTTAATTACGTCTCGGTTCGAGTCCGAGTAGGAGTACAAATAATATAAAATATTTTTTGATTTATTATCAAATTTTAAATTAAATTAGATAAATAATAAGTTAAGAAAATATGCTCCGATAGCACAGTGGTAGTGCAGCTCACTTGTTTACAATCAATAAAGATTGAAAAAAATTAAACTCTATGTAGCATAGTGGTTAATGCAAAAATTTAATGAAAATTAAATTTATAGTATCTGAAGTTCGTTTCTTCAGCATAGAGCAATGAGCAGGTCGTTGGTTCGAATCCGACTCGGAGCTCAATAACATAACTTAATAATGTTTTTATATTGCTGAATAATCTGTTAGCAGTGGATAAGGCATTTAGGTTATATCTGAAAAGGTATGATTTAGAGTAATCAATATTAAGAAGCATAAGGTTGAATTAGCCACAGTTGGCCAACTGTGAGTGACGTAAGAAAGGTCAAATCGTTTTAATGGAATGATGCTTGTAGCCTTTGAAGGTAATCAATCCTTCCTACATAAGAAGTTAGCGTCATGAACTAACTTGTAGTGACTGAATAATGTGCTTAATATGTAATGGGGTTTGATGGTAGTCAGGAATCCATCTATGAATTCATTATTATTTTTATGTTTTTTTATATCGCGCCTTGGAGCAGTTGGTAGCTCGCCAGGCTCATAACCTGGAGGTCCCTGATTCGAGTTCAGGAGTGCGCAACTAGTATGATACATTTATTTTATGAATATAGATAACTGTTCGCGATTGTGTATCTATATTGTAATAATATAAATGGGGAAATATGAATGATAGAGATAATAAGCGATCGATAAAACTTTATCATGCAGCTTGGTGTAATGGTAACACATTCTCATCATGCGAGAGAGTAAGCGGTTCGATTCCGTTAGTTTGCAACAATTATTAATAGTCTATATTATTATGATATAGGATCGTAACTACAAGAACATTAAATTTATTTAATGGAAAGTCTTGGAGACCATCGTATTGGTACTGAGTTAAAGGATTCTCACAGAATATAAATCCTAATTTTTTATTTGGAAGGATGGCAGAGTTGGTCGAATGCGCGGGTCTTGAAAACCCGAAATCGTTTAATAGCGGTTCGTGGGTTCGAATCCCACTTCTTCCTCTGATTATCAATAAGTTATAAAATTATTCTGTAATTTTATAACTTATTTTATTTTTTATATGCGCAAGAATATTTTCTATCTTTTGTCAGCATGCTCATTGTTTGTTTTAGCTTCATGCTCTAAGATGGGCCCATTGTCTGCTGACAACTTTACAGTTAATCCTGTTCCACTTGAAACACAGGGTGGACAAGTTCCAGCAACTATCAATGGTACTTTCCCTGCTAAGTACATGAAGAAGAAGGCTGTAGTTACAGTAACTCCAGAACTTCGCTATGCTGACGGTAAGGTATCTCGTGGTGATGCTGCTACATTCCAGGGTGAAAAAGTTATGGGCAACGACCAGACTATTTCATACAAGGTAGGTGGACGCTACAACATGAAGACCAGCTTCACTTTCAAACCAGGTATGGAAAAGAGCGATATGTATCTCACTTTCGATGCTAAGGTAGGAAAGAAATTGGTTGAAATTCCTGCAGTAAAGGTTGCTTATGGTGTTGTTGCAACATCTGAGCTCTATCGCAATACTTTGAAAGGCAATTCATGCATTGCTCCTGACACATTCCAGCGTGTTAACGAGAAGAAGCTCGAAGCTAACATCAAGTTCCTCGTTAACCAGGCTAACCTCCGCAAGAGCGAATTGAAGAACAACTCTGTTAAGGAGTTCGTTAAGATGCTCAAAGAGATTAATGCCGACCGTGAGGGTCTCAACGTTAGAAACGTAGAGGTTTTGGCATACGCTTCTCCTGAGGGTGGTTTCAAATTCAACGATAAGCTTGCAAGCAAGCGCCAGTCTACAAGTGAAGACTATGTAAAGAAGCAGCTTAAAGCTACTAAGGTTGACGCTAACGTAGCAGCACGCTATACAGCTCAGGACTGGGATGGTTTCCAACAGCTCGTACAGGTAAGCAACATCCAGGATAAGGACGTTATCCTTCGTGTGCTCTCTATGTATAAGGATCCTGAGGAGCGCGAGAAGCAGATTCGCAATATGAGCGCTGTATTCCGTGAGCTCGCTGATGGCATCTTGCCAGAGTTGCGTCGTTCACGCCTCATCATCAACTACGAAACAATAGGACGTAGCGATGACCAGATCAAGGAGCAGTATACTGCAGATCCTGCAAAGCTCTCAGCTGATGAGCTTCTCTACGCTGCAACTCTTGAGGAGTCGGCTGCTAAGAAGAAAGAAATCTATGAGACAACAACAAAGCTCTATGATAAGGACTACCGTGCATACAACAACCTCGCAGCTCTTGCTTTCGCTGAAGGCAACGACACTCAGGCTAAAGAATACTTGAACAAAGCTTTAAGCTACAACGCTAAGGCTCCTGAGGCTAATGGTACACTCGCTCTTATGGCTCTCAAGAATGGCGATTTGGAGCAGGCAGAGGCTAACTTGTCAAAGGCTGTTGACGCTCAGGACTTCAATGCAGTTCTTGGTAACCTCAACATCGCTAAGGGCAACTACGCTCAGGCAGAGCAGAACTTCGACGATGCTACATGCAACAGCGCAGCTTTGGCACAGATTCTTAACAAGAACTATGCGAAGGCAACATCTACACTTAGCGCTATCAAGAATCGTGACGCAATGACAGAGTATCTTACAGCCATCGTAAATGCTCGCCAAGGCAACAACACAGCTGCTGCTAACGCCTTGAAGCTCGCCCTCCAGAAAGATCCTTCTTTGGCTGCTTACGCTGCCAACGATATCGAACTGGCTAAGGTTAGCAAGTAATCATTGTTGAATGACAAAACATATTACATATCTTATATTACTCACCCTGGTTTTGGTATCATGTGGAGTCGACGGAAAGCATTTTAAGCTTGAAGGACGATTCCTACACCTAAACCAGGGTGAGTTCTATGTATACAGTACTGATGGCGTACTGGATGGCATAGACACCATAAAGATTGAGGGTGGAAGATTTGCCTACGAGATTCCGTGCGATGAAGAAGGTACATTGGTTATGGTGTTCCCTAACTTCTCGGAACAGCCGATATTTACTCAACCAGGCAAGACTGTTGAGATAAAGGCTGATGCTTCGCACCTTAAGGAACTTGAGGCAGAAGGCACCGACAACAACAAACTCATGACAGCTTTCCGCAAACAGGTTTCAAACATGTCGCCTCAGCAAGCTGTTGATGCAGCTGAAGAATTCGTTAAGCACAATCCAAAGTCGGACGTTTCGGCATGGCTTATTCGAAAATACTTTATCTTAGCTCCAAAGCCTGACTATGCGAAGGCGAAACAAATGTTAGACTTGATGATAGCAGAGCAACCAAAGAACGGTAAGCTCGTAAATCTACAGCAACAACTCATTGGCTTAGCAGCAACTGCCGGCAAGTCGCTACCAATATTTACAGCAACAGACATAAATGGCAATAAGGTTACTCAAGCTAATCTTACGCAATCGCCTAATGCTGTTGTTTTTCTTTGGGCATCATGGAACTATGAAAGTACAGACATGCAGAGACAGCTAAAAAGGCTGAAAGCAGCTAAAGGCAATAGCCTCTCGATAATTGGTGTCTGCATAGACCCATCGAAGTCGGAGATGCAGCAATCTCTTCGTCGCGACTCAATCTCTTGGCCAACCATCAACGATGGTATGATGTTTGATACTAAGATTGCCAAGCAGTTGGGATTATCACAAGTGCCTGCCAACATCTTGCTAAAAAACGGAAAGATTGTTGGTCGCAACCTAAGAATGAACGAGCTAAAAGAAAAGATAGAAAACTAAGTTGGTATAAAACCCTACTTAATCACTAACCCAGAAACACTACTTATGCTAGTAAAATCATATAGCGCAGCCGTCAACGGAATGGAAGTCACGACTGTAACCATAGAGGTGAGCATAGTTCCAGGCGTGATGTATCATTTCACCGGTCTCGGAGACGAGGCTGTGAAAGAAGGTCGCAATCGTATTGCTGCAGCGCTGCAATGCAATGGCTACCTATTTCCACGCAAAGATACAACAGTAAACATGGCTCCTGCCGACTTGCGCAAAGAAGGTAGTAGCTTTGATTTGCCTTTGGCTATGGCACTATTGGCTGCCGACGAGAAGATTGACGGAACAAATCTTGCAAGCTATATGATGGTTGGCGAGCTGGGTCTTGATGGTAGATTGCAACCCGTAAAAGGTGCTCTGCCCATTGCTATCAGAGCAAGGGCAGAGCACTTCAAAGGTCTTATAGTACCTAAAGCCAATGAGCGCGAAGCTGCTGTGGTAAACAATCTCGAGGTTTATGGCATGGAGAATATCATGCAGGTGATAAGCTTCATTACTGGTCAGCAACACTTCTCGCCAATGGTTATCGACACTCGCAAGGAGTTTTACGAGCAGCAATATAATTTCGACCTCGACTATGCCGACGTGAAAGGTCAAGAGAATGTGAAGCGTGCTCTTGAAGTGGCGGCGGCAGGTGGACACAATCTGATTATGATAGGTCCTCCTGGTAGTGGTAAGAGTATGATGGCTAAGCGTTTACCTTCTATTCTTCCTCCTTTGTCGCTTGCCGAAAGTCTTGAGACCACGCAGATACACAGCGTGGCTGGCAAACTATCAAAGAATTCTTCACTTATATCTCAACGCCCATTCCGAAGCCCTCACCACACTATATCTGAAGCTGCTTTGGTAGGAGGCGGCATCAATCCTATGCCTGGCGAAATTAGTCTTGCTCATAATGGAATTTTATTTGCAGACGAATTGCCAGAGTTTTCAAAACACACTCTCGAAGTTCTTCGTCAACCTCTCGAAGACAGAGTTATCACTATTAGCAGAGCTAAATATAGTGTGGAATATCCCTGCAACTTCCAGTTCATAGCCTCTATGAACCCTTGTCCTTGTGGATATTACGGCGATCCGACACATCGCTGTGTATGCACTCCCGGACAAATACAGAAATACATGAATAAGATTAGCGGTCCGCTTCTTGACCGTATCGATATACAATGCGAGATTACTCCTGTACCATTCAAGGATATTTCGCAGGCTGCTCCAGGCGAACCAAGTGCAACGATAAGAGAAAGGGTTATTGCAGCCCGACAAATTCAGGAACAGAGATACAAAGATATAAAAGGCATACATTGCAATGCGCAGATGACGGAACGCATGATTCATCAATATGCCGAACCAGATGCTGATTCGGTAGAAGTATTGCGCTCAGCTATGGAACGTCTATCTCTCTCCGCACGTGCCTACAGCCGTATTCTAAAGGTTGCCCGCACCATCGCTGACCTTGATGGTAGCGAAAAGGTACAGCTTCCTCATATAGCCGAAGCCATAGGCTATCGCCAACTCGACCGAGGAGACTGGGCTGAGAGAGGAATGTATTCTTAAAAGGTAAAAAGGTAAAAGGGTAAAAAAGTAAAAAAGTAAAAAAGTAAAAAGGTAAAAGAGAGAAATGGAAGCTTTGCTTTTGCGATTAATTTTTACCATATAAAAAGAAAATAAATATGAATAATCCAATAGAAATATATCGTTCACAAGATGGAAGCATACAACTTAATGTAAAGTTGGAAAATGAGACTGTTTGGTTAAGTGCAAATCAAATGGCAATACTTTTTGATCGTGATGCAAAGACGATACGTAAGCATATAAATAATGTTTTTGCAGATGGTGAATTAGTAAAGGAAAGGAACACGCATTTTTTGCGTGTTGCTAATTCTGACAAACCTGTACCATTCTATAATCTTGATGTCATAATTTCCGTGGGGTATAGAGTAAAGAGTCAGCAAGGTGTACAATTCCGCCGCTGGGCCACCACTATCCTCAAGCAATACCTTATCAAAGGCTATGCCATCAACCAACAGATAAAACTCGAGCGCTACAACGAACTTAAAGACGTTGTACGCCTTATGTCTCGTGCCATTGGTTTACAGGAAAAGGTTAGTTCTGACGAATATGATGGATTATTCAACGTTATCTCAGACTACGTCTATGCTCTTGACACACTCGACCACTACGACTACCAGTCGCTCTCTATATCGAAAACAACAAAAGAAGAAGCATTCCGAGCTACATACGATAACGCCATGGAAGCTATTAACGCACTGAAAGAAAAATTTGGTGGTAGTCAATGGTTTGCAAACGAAAAGGATGATTCATTCAAAAGTAGCATAGGGCAGATTTACCAAACCTTTGGTGGCGAAGAACTCTATCCTTCTGTTGAAGAGAAAGCAGCTATGCTTCTCTATCTTGTCGTAAAGAACCACTCGTTCAGCGATGGAAACAAACGCATAGCAGCCATGCTATTCCTTTGGTTTCTCAACAACAATAAGGTTCTTTATGCCGAAGATGGACATAAACGTATTGCCGACAACACTCTTGTAGCTCTCACTTTGATGATTGCAGAAAGCCGGACTGAAGAAAAGGACGTTATGGTGAAGGTGGTGGTAAATCTTATCAATAAAGATAATCAATAAATACAACCAATAGATACACATAGAAAAACAACAAATATGAAATCTTCAATAGAAAATCTTTATTCTCTCGATGGCAGAGTGCCTGTAGGCAAAGCATTGCCATTCGGTCTTCAGCACATCCTTGCGATGTTTGTTAGCAACATCACCCCAATTATGATTCTATCGAGCGCCATTGGCCTCGATAGTGCTGTTAGCGCTATGCTGATACAAAACTGTATGATTATAGCAGGTATCGGCACATTGGTACAGCTATATCCAATATGGCGCATAGGCTCACGCTTACCTATAGTGATGGGAATATCGTTCACCTTCCTATCGCTATCCATAAGCATTGCCAGCGCATATGGCATGGGCACGCTGATAGGAGCCGTCATTATTGGTGGTTTGATAGAAGGAGTGCTCGGACTCTTTGCCAAATATTGGGTTAAGCTTATTCCACATGTTGTAGCAGCAACGGTGGTAACAGCCATCGGCTTTTCGCTTCTTCCTATTGGTGCCAACTCTTTTGCCGGAGGTCAGGGCGCACCCGACTTTGGTAGCCTCAATAACTGGATTGTGGGCACCACCACCCTATTGGCATGCCTCCTATGCCAAGTCTTTGCCAAAGGTTTCCTTCGTTCGCTCTCCGTTCTCGTTGGTCTTATCGTAGGCTACATCCTTGCTTGCGCCATGGGAATGGTAAACTTCAGCGGCATTGCAGAACAACCAGCAATAGCATTGCCAACATTGTTGCCGTTCACTCCTGAGTTTAATATTGGTGCCATTCTTTCGGTTGCAGCCGTTTATCTTGTATCAGCAACAGAAACTATTGGCGACACATCAGCACTTTGCAATAGCGCTTTAGGCAGAAACCCTCATAAAGTAGAAATGGGAAAAGCCATCAGCTGCGATGGTTTCGTGAGTAGCTTATCTGGAATTTTTGGCTGTACTCCTATCACCTCGTTTAGTCAGAACGTAGGACTTGCAGCCATGTCGAAGGTTGTAAACCGTTTCACTATAGGCATTGGGGCAATAATAATGATTATTGGTGGCGTATTCCCTGTTATCGGCTATGCGCTAACGACCATTCCTCAAGCTGTACTTGGCGGATGCACCATCATGATGTTTGGTAGCATTCTGTATGCAGGCTTCGGCATGATGGCTCGTAGCGGATTCTCTCAGCGCAATATGATCATCGTGAGTCTTTCGCTCAGCGTTGGTCTTGGCTTCACCCAAGCCACAGGCATGTTCAACATCTTCCCAGAGATTGTTCGCACTGTCTTTGCCGACAACTGCGTAGCCGTAGTCTTCCTCCTTGCAGTAGTCCTCAATCTACTATTGCCAAAGAAAGATTTGGAGTAAACAGCAAATAACAACAATACTGACAATTAAAGACTATTATCAGCTATAGATTTACGATATAATCTAAGCAAAGTCTTTAATTGTCAGTATTGTCGTTTATATAATTATATTGTGGTTTATTTACAAGAGTATAATACCATTATAGTAACATATTGTAGTTTTTATACATATTGTTGCAAAAATATTGTTATTTATTCTAATTCTTTAATAATAATATGTAACTTTGCAGCATTACCCAGTAATTAACATAATTACCATATAACAACAACACTAAAATCAGAAAGCTTATGAAAAGACGTTTACTCTTTACATTTGCCACTCTTCTCGCCCTATTACCTTACGTAGGGCTGGCAGCCACAACAACGTGGTCGTTTGAGTGGAACACAAGCAAGAAAGATGGTGGACAGGGTTTCTACAACTTTGGCTCAAGCAAGGTTGAGAAAGATGTATACACCACAGAACTAAACGGAGTGCAATGGAACATTTCGTCAGAAGGCACCTATATCTACGCCTATACTTCGACTATGGGACAGTATATCGGTAGCGCGTCGGAGGCTCCAAGTAGCTCTACCCTCTGGACAACGGGCTTTGCAGGAAAGATTAAGGACGTAAAGGTTACTGCCCGCGTAAAAGATGACGCAAAAGCAGGCAATGTGTCTGTTGCCGTGAATGGCAAAGACTATCTCTGCGATGGCAATGCCAAGGCATCGTTAACAGGTACTCTCGCTGAATATGCATTTACCATCGACGATGCCGATATGCAAGAGGGAAAACTCGAGATAAAGCTCAACCAAACGAGCGAAGAGAAGGGACCTCTGTATATATATAAGGTGGTGGTAGACTACGAGGTTGCCACATCTGGTGTTCCTGCTCCTGTATTCACTCCTGCTGCTGGCACCTACGATGTAGCTCAGCAGGTGGCTATTGCTGCAGAAGGTTTGGATGCTGGCACCTACACCATATATTATACTACCGATGGTAGCAATCCACGTCTTGCCGACGGCACTCGCAAGGCTTATACCGAACCTATCGACATTGCCGAGACTACAACTCTGAAGGCTATCGTTGCCAAAGGCGAAGAACAGAGCGAAGTGGCAGAGGCTAACTATGTGATACGCAAGAATCCACAGATTAAATTCAACGAAAAAGAGATCACTCTGCTTTCGGGCGACGAGGGATATTCCGACTTGCTAAATCCTAACAAGCTGTCACCAATCACCTATAAGTCGTCTAACTGGATGGTATGCTCGGTAGACAAATATGGTGCTTTGTCTTCATCATACGTTAAGGAAGATTCAAAGGCTATCATCACCGCAACCTTTGCAGGCGACGACACCTATTATCCTCTTACCGACACACTTACAGTATACGTAAAGGCTCGCACTCCGCTAAAGACTCCTGAAGTGACACCTCTTGGTGGCACATTCTCAGAACCTGTAGAAGTGAAGATTACTACCGACGACGAGAACGCTGTAACCATCTGGTATTCAACCAACGCCAAGAGCGCTGAAGAGTTTGAAGAGAGCGACAACACACAGAGCATAGTTGTAGAAGGTCATGAGGCTACTGTCACCATCGACAAGTCGTGCACACTATATGTGATGACTCGTGGCTACAACGTAAATAGCGAAGTGATATCGGCAGAATATACCATCAACCTACCATTAAAAGCCGACTTCACTACCGACCGTGCTTCCGTGGCTTACTACGACCAGGAGTTTGACTCACAAGAAGAGGTGGAAGACTGGACAGTAGGCAATGGTTGGAAATTGAGCGACAAGAAGTTCAAGTCTATCAATGCCAACGACAAATATTCAGCTTTCGTTAGCTACGAGGGCGGTAGCGGAACCACTCAGCTCGCAAGTCCTGAACTTACCGTGAAAGAAGGAAGCAAGGTAGAGTTCTATGCTTACTTCGCGCCAAACTTCTTAGTTTATGGCAAATGGACTTTCAACATCACCGATGTAGAAACTAACCAGAGCGAGACTCTGCTCGATGCTTTCAGCTGGGCACAGGAAACAGCATACAACGCTACTAACTGGAACAAGTTCTCGTTCGACCTTGCAGCATACGCAGGCAAAAAGGTTACATTCTCGTTCGACTATCCTTTCGGAGGCGAAGACCTTGCCATAGATGGCTTCCGCCTTGTACAAGACGACCCTACTGCTAAGGACGCCATCCATATCTTCGAGGGCGAAGAGATTGCGTTCAAGAACCTTTCAGAAGGCGAGCCTAAGGCTTACGAATGGGCATTCCCAGGTGCTGATACCGAGACTTCGACAGAAGAAAATCCTGTAGTAAGATACAGCAAGGCTGGCACATACAACGTTTCGCTAACCATCAAGCGTGGCGAAGAGAGCAACAAGGTAGAGCGCACCAACTTTGTAGTGGTTACTAAGAAGGCTCCTACTGCCAAGATTGGATTGCCAGAAGAAGGCTATGAGTCGCCATACGTAGGCACCTTCGTTCCGCTCGACGTGCCTGTAACATTCCGCGACCTTTCAGAAGGCAACCCTACAGAATGGAAGTGGGTATTCCAGAATACCGATAAGACCGAGAGCAACGAGCAGAATCCTACCGTTACCTATACCAAAGCAGGAACCGTGAGCGTGGGTCTTACTGCAAAGAACGATGCCGGTCAGACCAACGACATTCTGCAATGGGCAATCCAGGCAGGTGGTGCACAGAATGTTTGGAACATCAGTCTCGACGAAAATTCCGACCTCAAACAGGTGAACCTTGGCTACTATGGCTACTATGGAGGTACCAACTGGCTTGGCATGGAGAAGTTTGCCGAACTCTACAAGGCTCCTCTCGCTGATGCTACAGTAGATAGCGTGAGCGTATTCTTTGCTTCTGTAGGCACCATCGACCCAGAGAAAGAAATCACCATGACAATGAATGCCGTGGCTGAGAATGGTGAACCAGGCGAGGTGATGGCAACAGCAACCAAGAAGGCTGGCGAATTGCAGTATAGCGATGACGACTATCTTGCCACAATCTTCCATTTCGACAAGACTGTGGAACTGAAGAAGGGTACTCCATTCTTCATTGTTATTGGTCCATTCCCTAATAGCACTATGGAGGAATCGCCATATACTGCCGACGATATCTCAATATTCTGCCACCGCAGAAACCCTGGTGAAAAGACCACCACATGGCACTATCTTGCAGAAGAGGATGCTAACTATCAGCCTACAGGCGAATATAAGTGGTACGAGAATTCCGACGACCCTCTGTCTATGGCTATAGCTCCTGTAATCTCTTACGCAACAACATCTACAGCCATCAACAACCGTGGCATCAACACCACCACATCAGCTCACGCCGTTGCCACCTACACCCTTGGTGGTGCTAAAGTGCAGGCTCCACAGCGTGGCGGCATTTACATCGTGAAGTATTCTGATGGCTCAAGTCGCAAGATGGTAGTGAAATAACAACAATGTCTACATGATATTGTAGACTGCAATAATCGTAAAAAGCAAGTTAGCTTCTGACATCACTCACAGAAACTAACTTGCTTTTTTATTTCTGTACATACTTAATATCCATAGAAATAGTAGATATCATCTATATTTTTGTTAATCATAACTAATAAAAAGTACTTTTCGTGTGGATTTATAAGTTATGATTAACAAAATCGCTATATTTGCAGAAAGTTTTAAGTATAACTTATAAAAAACCGCCTTATGATACAACTTATCAACCGTCCTAACTACATAGAACGTATATCTCCATTTATAAACAAAAACATCATAAAGGTGCTCACTGGTCAACGCCGAGTGGGCAAAAGCTGTATACTCAGACAAATTCAAGCACATATTGAAGCTACGGAGCCTAATAGTAATATCATTAGCATCAACAAAGAGTTAGAAGAATTTGCCTTGATTCGTAATCATGAAAACCTATCACAATATATATCTTCACGATTAAAAGATGGAGTTGCGAACTATCTATTTATAGATGAAGTGCAAGACATTACAGGTTTTGAGAACACTTTGCGTAGTTTGCAAGCTCAAGATGCCTGCGATATATTTATCACGGGCAGCAATGCCACAATGCTATCGAGCGAATTGTCTACATATCTATCTGGTAGATATATAGAATTTCATATCCACAGCCTTACATACAACGAATTCTTGGTTTTTCATAAGCAAGAAGCCTCAACACAGAGCTTACGAAATTATCTAACCTTTGGTGGGCTACCATATTTGTGTAATTTGCCATTAGAGCAAGAGATAATTTTTGAATATCTACGCAATGTGTATTCCACCATCATACTCAAAGATGTAGTAAAGCGCGAAGGCATCAGAAATGTTGATTTTCTTGAGACTTTAGCTATCTATACCGCAGATAATGTAGGTAATCTATTCTCTTCAAACAACATTAGCCGCTATCTGAAATCACAACATGTCAACATTTCTCCTATCCAGGTAATCAATTATCTAAAAGCCCTACAGAATGCTTACCTTATCAACAAAGTGAGAAGAATAGATGTTAATGGACTTAAAACTTTCGAGATTGGCGACAAATACTATTTCGAAGATTTAGGACTACGAAATTGCCATTTCGGCTTCACAATGCAAAAAGATATTCATAAACTGATGGAGAATGCTATTTTCTTACATCTCTCACAAAAACACTACGAAGTATTCACAGGCCAACAAACTGGAGGAAAGGAAATTGACTTCGTTGCTCGTAAGGGTGACGAGGTGGTATACATACAATCTTCGTATCTTATGGCTGATGAAAAAACAAGAGAACGAGAATTTGGTAACCTACAAGCTATACGCAATAACTATCCAAAGTATGTAGTTAGTCTTGACGAATGGACAAGCGGAAGTTCTGTAGATGGCATTAAACATGTGCATCTGGGTGAATTCTTGCAAAACATATAAACAAACGAAAGCCCTCGCTTTGAATTTCCTTAAAGAGGATACAAAGCGAGGGCTTAAAGTGTTTATACGTTTAATTTATTGTTTTGCTGTTCGGCAAATAATTATATCAACTCTGGAGGCAGAGTTGGCATTGCACCATGCTGGGTGCAGACATAGGCGCTAACCTGTACAGCACGCTTATGAGCCTCAGCAATACTCATACCCTTGAGGATGCAAGCGCAGAAGGTTCCTGTGAACGAGTCACCAGCACCAACAGTATCGGCAACCTCAACCTTTGGAGTTTCTTGGAACGACTTGCTGCCTGGAGCAAATACATAGCTACCATTTACACCGCATGTCAATACAAGCATATCGAGATTGTATTTACCCAAGATGAGCCAACACTTGTTTTCGATATCCAAACCAGGATAACCAAAGAGGCGACCTATGGTAATGAGTTCCTCGTCGTTAATCTTCAGCACATTGCAACGCTTCAAGCTTTCGCAGATAATCTCCTTGGTATAGAAATTCTGACGTAGGTTGATGTCGAAGATTTTTAGGCAATCCTCTGGAGTATGGTCAAGGAACTGATAGATGGTGTTGCGGCTAACCTCGTTGCGCTGAGCCAACGAGCCCCAACATACAGCACCTGTATAAGCAGCAATCTCCTTAACATCGGTAGTGAAAGGGATGTTGTCCCATGCCACATCAGTCTTGATATCATATGTAGGCACACCCTCGCTGTCGAGTTTCACCTGAACGGTGCCTGTAGGCCAGTTAACCTTTGGCATAATGTGCTTCAATCCCTTCTCGTCGAGCTGGCGAAGAGCCTCTTCGCCAAAGGCATCGTTGCCCACAGCACTAACAGCTACAGAGAGCAATCCATGCTGACCAGCGTGGTAAGCAAAGTTGGCAGGAGCACCACCAAGTTGAGAACCTGTTGGGAATACATCAAACAATATTTCGCCCAAGCCTACGCAATATTTCTTTTTCAAGTCTGTATTCATAGTCGTCTTTAATTATTAGTTGTCGAATTGTTGGTTATAAATTACATTTTAACCTTTCCGATGTATGTAAACAAGTATACCACACCTACTGCCATTACCAATACTGCACCTATCTGACCGATAGCATCGCTGGCAAAGCCCATAAGCAATGGGAAAACGGTTCCACCAAAAAGGCCCATTATCATGAGTCCACTAACCTCGTTCTTCTTTTCAGGCAAAGCTAACAAAGCTTGCGAGAAGATTATTGAGAAGATGTTAGAGTTGCCATATCCCACCAAGGCTATTGCTATATAGAGCATAAATGTGCTGTTGCCAAAGAACATTACAACCATACTCAAAGCCATCATCACAACACTTACAGTAAAGAATGTGCGCGACTTCATGATGCGAAGGAAGAAAGAACCAGTGAAACATCCGATGGTACGGAATATGAAGTAGAGCGAGGTTGCAAAGGCTGCCTCATTCAAGCTCCATCCCAAACGCTCTATCAAGAGCTTTGGTGCTGTGGTGTTGGTACCAACATCTATACCCACATGGCACATGATACCGATGAAGGAAAGCAGCACGATAGGTTTGCCGAGCAACTTGAAACAATCGCTAAATCCAGAGGCGCTACCACCATCCTTCTCTTCTTCGATAGGTGTACTTGCCAAAAGTAAGGTGGCTACCACACCTATTATCATATATATAGGGAACAGCACGCGCCAGCCAAGTCCGAAAGTTGGTATGCTTGCTACAGCTCCCCACATAGCGATATATGGAGCCATAAACGAGGCGATAGCCTTAACAAACTGTCCGAAGGTAAGGGTTGAAGCAAGGTGCTTGCCTGATGTAACCACAGAAGCCAAAGGATTTAGTGAAGTCTGCATCAAGGCGTTGCCGATACCCAAAAGCGAGAATGATGCGAGCATTACACCGAAACTTTCGTCAAAGATAGGCAAAAGTAGTGAAACTACAGTAACTACCAATGATAAAAGTACCGTTTTCTTTCTACCTATCTTATTCATCAATATACCTGTAGGCACAGAGAATATCAAGAACCAGAAGAATACTAAAGATGGAAACAGATTGGCTGTAGCATCGTTAAGGTTAAGATCTTCTTTAACGTAGTTAGAGGCGATACCTACCAAATCTACGAATCCCATGGCGAAGAAACAGAGCATCACCGGGATTAGCGATAATTTAGATGATTTATTCATAATTGTTAGCGTTATTGTTTCTTGTTTTCTGCAGCAAAGGTAGCGACAAACAATTTCTTTCATTATAAGAAATCGTTCATCAGCTACCATTATTGTTGCAATGTTACATCAGTAACACTCTAAGAAACAATTATCTTAGATATTTAGTTATTGCTTAATTCTATTACTTGATATTATAGACTTGATACTTTCCCTTTCCTTGGATAGTAACCTTGTTGTAAGGCTTGGTTGGGAATACGAGATTAGTCATTGCCATTTTGCCTTCTGCATCCAGAACCTCTATGCTACTCTTGTCGATGAATATGCGGAGCTGGCTGATCTTGCCGTAGGTTGGAGCCTTGGTAGTAGCAGCAAAGTCGCTGCTGAAATCTACCTTACCGCTCTTGGTTCTATCCATTGAGAAGGTTTCTGCCTTGGCATCGTAGTTCATCACTACCTTCTCGCCCTTGTCGTTGCTCAAAGTGATAGTAGCATTTCCCTTCAGATTCACAACCATCTCGCAAGATTCTGTGAGTTTCTTGCCTGCCTTCTTGCTTCTTGCCGCTGTCATCTCTGGAGATGGAACCACGCTGCAATAAGTTTCACCCTTATACTCGAAGAGACCTAAGTCGCGAGGAATAGAGTTGTCTGAACGGTACTGCTGGGTAGGAACCTGGTTAGCATACTGCCAGTTGCTCATCCAGGCGATAGCCACACGGCGACCTTCTGGTGCGTTATCAAAAGTAACTGTAGCATAATGATCCTTTCCGTAATCCATCCACTTGGTTACCTCTGGCTTGCTCTCGCAAGTAAACTTATGTCCGTCGAAATCACCAACGAAATACTGGGTTGCTGAACCACCGGATGGACCGCCAGGGTTGATGTTGCAGATGAGCATCCACTTCTCCTTATCGGTGCCACGAACCTTCATCT
>OQVS01001472.1_pt1 | contig 15895 bp, 19 predicted proteins | sample 1691601 | NCBI WGS metagenome assembly OQVS01 (sample SAMN03418268, study PRJEB22391) | human gut metagenome | biome: human-gut; feature: organic feature; material: feces | host: Homo sapiens | place: Tanzania | collected 2013-01
GCGGCAAGCCCGTGCTGCCCATCGAGAGCCAGACCGTGGAGCAGCTGGTCACCGCTGGCATCACCACCGTTGCCGCGCTGGTCGCGTGGTGGAAGAATAACAGCTTCACCCCCGCAGCCCTTCAGGCAGATCAGACCTACGACAAGCTGAAGGCGCAGGGGAAGTAAGCCGCCCAGCCAAAAATGGCCATACATAGCAACAGCCCCGAGGAACCGTCAGGCTCCCCGGGGCTGCTGCTATGTATGGGCTTTTGCCTTCTGCACTGAAGGGCCTATGGGTGCTTTTTGTAAGCCGCAGTTCTATCTGCCCGGGACAGGCATATAATCATAGCAGGTTGGCAACCCCGTAAAGGAGGAAGAAATTGTGGACGAGTATTACCGTGCAGTACGGCAGCTGCCTTCGTGGCTGGCACAGCCTTTGGGGCAGCTTCCGACACCAACTGCGGCACAGATCCATGAGCTGCGATTCCGGACAGGGCATGGCATTTTTCTTACGATGTCAGGTCGGCAGGTCTGCCTGAAGGAACTTTCTGAGTGTCCGCAGTCACTGCGGGAATGCATACTGGATCAGCTGCAGCTCGAAGAGATCTTTCATACTCTGTGCGGTGGTGCGGTCCATGCACATCAGACCGAACTGACGCAGGGGTTCCTTACCACACCGTCCGGCTGCAGGGTCGGAGTTGCCGGCCGCTATGTGGACCGCGACGGGCAGATGATCCTGCAGCAGGTGCTGGCGTTGAATCTGCGGATCGCGCGTGCAGTTCCTCTGGTGCTGCCGGACAGGCTTTGCGAGATCCTGCAAAGGCATTTTATCGGGATGCTTGTAGTCGGTGAACCGGACAGCGGCAAAACAACATTTCTGCGGCAGATCGTTCAAAGCCTTGCCGGAATGCAGCGGAGAGTCTGCGTGGTGGACGAGCGTGGTGAAATTTATCCGCCGGAACTTTCAGGTCCGGATCAACAGCTGCCCGCAGTGGATACCCTGTCCGGCATTCCAAAGGAGCGTGCCGTGCAGATGGCGCTGCGCACTCTTTCACCGCAGGTGATCGTTCTGGACGAGCTGGGTTCGCTGGCTGAAACAGCAGCGCTGGAGCAGGGCTTTTTCAGCGGGGTGGATTTTATTGCAAGCGTTCATGCCGCAAGTGCGGAGGAAGCAGTCAGACGCCCGCAGGTGAAGGCTTTGCAGCAGCAGGGAATGCTGCGTGTGCTGGTGGTGCTGCAGGGCTGCGCCGAGCCGGGCAGAGTCCGGCAGATCGATGAGCTATGATCCAACTGTTTCATTGGGTGGGAGCAGCGCTGCTTCCGCTGTGCGGATGGCTGACAGGGACAGCCCTTCAGGCGGGAAAAGAGCAGCATATCCTGCAGCTGCGGCATACTGTGGAATTGCTGCGGCGCATCCGGCAGGAGGTGGCATACCGCAGACCAGATATGGAGCTGCTCTGCCGCTGTCTGATACAGGAAAAGCTGCTGGAAGATCTGACGCCTGCGGAAAAATTGCAGGCTCTTGCGCCGCCTGAAAGCTTCCGCGCCGAAGAGAAGCTTTGCTTTAAACAATGCTTTTCCGGCCTTGGCCAGTGTGAAGCTGCGCAGGAGTGTGAACGGCTGGACTACTATACCGCGCGCTTTGAAGCGTTTCTGCAGCAGGCTCAGCAGGAAGCAGCCGCCTGTGCTGGCCTGCCCTGCAGGCTGGGGCTTGCGGCAGGAGCTGTTCTGGCACTGATTTTTTTGTAAGCGCAGGAGGATGCAGAATTGGAGATCGATCTTGTTTTTAAAATTGCAGCCATTGGCATCATTGTGGCGGTGCTGAATCAACTGCTGATCCGTTCCGGACGGGAGGATCAGGCCATGATGACCACCCTTGCGGGCCTTGTCGTAGTGCTGTCCATTCTTGTCAAGCAGATCAGCGTCCTGTTTGTCACCATCAAGTCGCTGTTTGCGCTATGAGCACCTCTGTTTCCATCCTTGGGGCGGCAGTCGTTTTTGCGGCAGCACAGCTTTTGCTGCGCAGGGATTCTCCGTCTTATGCATTTTTGCTTTCGATCGGTGCCGCAGTTTTTATACTGCTGAAGCTTGGCGCGGCTGCGCAAGATCTGCTGCAGGGAGTATGGGCACTCAGCCGCCGGGTGGATGGTACTGCCTTTTTCTGTCTGCTGCGCTGTGCAGGGATTTTACTGATCACGGATTATGCCCGGACACTGTGTGAAGAAGCAGGCGCAGATTCACTGGCATGGTGCACAGGTCTGGCGGGGAGACTCCTTGTTCTGGCAGCGGCATTCCCCCTGCTGGAGGAGATCTGTCAACGGATCTGGGGGCTTGCTGCATGAAAAGGCGATATTTGTTTCAAAGGGCATCCGCTGCTGTGCTTGCCGTCTGCGGAGCTTTGTCTGCGGCTCCGGGTGCGCAGGCGGCCGGGCTGCAAGACCTGCCCGGGCAGGAGCTTTGGCAGCCCTATCTGAATGCTGCGCCGCAGGATGCGGATTCGTTCGTCCGCGACCCGGTCGGAGCGCTGCTTTCCCTTTTACCGGCTTCTCCGCTGGAAATGATCCGGCAGATGGCGCATTGCTATGCAGATGTCCTGCTGTTCCTGCTGCTTTTGATCCTGCTTTCTTTTCTGGTCGGAGACGCGGCAGACAATGCGCTTTTGGAACTGGCAGCGGCTGTAGGGTGCGGCACCCTTTTATGGGGTGACCTGATGACCCTCGCGCAGCAGGTGTGTGAGCGGATGACAGGATGGAAAGACTACCTTCTGGGGTTTCTTCCGGTCTACAGCGGGGTGCTCACCGCAGGAGGAGAAGCAAATGCCGGTGCAGCGGCAAGCGGTCTGATGCTGACAGGGCTGTGTTTCCTTGCACAGTGCACGGCTGCAGTTGTCAGTCCGCTGCTGCAAAGCTATCTTGCGGTCAGCATGGCGTGCTGCATCAGTACCCAGAGAGGTCTTTCCGACACCTGCCGCGTCACAGGCACCCTGCTGCAAAAGGGGCTGAACTGGGCCGGCCGCATTTTTGCAGTTTTGCTGGGACTGCAGCGTGCAATAACGGTGCAGTTGGATCGCTCAGCGCTGCGGCTCGGAGAGCTGTTCACCGGCAGTGTGCCGGTCATAGGACAGGCTCTGAGCGATACGGCAGAGGTCTTTCTGACCGGAATGCGGCTGCTGAAAAGCAGTCTGGGCCTTGTGGCGCTCATGGTGATCGGTGCGGAGTTTTTGCCGCTGTATGTGCAGCTGATGCTCCATCTGGCGTTTCTCACAGCCTGCGGCCTTTTGTGCGGGCTTGTGGAGAACAGCCGCTGTCAGGCGTTGTTTGCCTGTATGGCAGAAGCTGTAAAATGCATGGCTGCCATTACAGCATTGTATTTTGAGCTGCTGACGGTGGGCGTCGGGCTTTTGATGATGACAGGAGGCGGATGAAGTGCAGTCATTTCAAAACGCTGCAGCTGCATTTTGCATCGCCTGCATCTGCGCAGAGGTCACTGCTTTGCTGACCGGTACAGGCTGGGCGGGCAGATGCATAAAAGCAGTTGCCGGGCTATATATTCTAGTAGTCCTTTTCCGGCTGGCACCGGGTGTGAAGCCGGAACTGAAAAGCGCCATGGAGGCGGTACCGTCCTCTGTCCATATCCAGAGTGCCGAAACATCGATCCTGCAGAAAGCGCAGGAGCGGCTGGAAAGGTCCCTGCGGGCCGAGTGTATGCAGCGCTTTGGGGTACCGATAGAACTGGACATCACTCTGACGCAGGAGGGGCAGACCGTACAGGCTAGATCTGCGGGTTTTACCATCCTATCAGAATGTACCGATGCAGAAAAGCGGCAGGTCGCCGCATATCTGCAGGAAGAACTTGGCACGGCGTCGGTATGGGAGATGCAGGAGGAAGTCGGATGAAAAAAACAGAGGGCTTTTCCATCCGTCTCTTTGCCGAAAAATGCAAAGGAAAGCAGGGCAGGGCAAGGCTTGCGGCTGCAGTAGGACTGCTGGCGATGCTGTTGATCCTGCTGTCGGAGCTTTTTCCGCAGCCTTCTGCGGCAGGCAGCACCCAGAATGCCAAAAGCGCACAAAGCAGCACCGAATATCAGGCACAATTGGAGGAGCGGCTGGAACGGCTGATCTCTCATATGAGCGGTGCGGGCAAGACCACTGTGATGGTCACACTGGGGACCGGGGAGGAAATGATCTATGCATTGGACACGCAGTCCGGAGATACGCAGTCGCAGCAGACGCATGTCTTGCTGGAGGATGGCTCTGCCCTGACGGAGACAGTCTGCGTGCCGCAGGTCTGCGGCGTGGCAGTGCTGTGCGAGGGCGGCGGTGATGTCCGGGTCGCGGCCCGGATCACAGAACTGGTGAGCGCATTGCTGGATCTGCCAACCAATCACATTTGTGTAGAGCAGCGCAAGGGCTGAGCCCCGGAAGCTTTTATAAGGAGGAACGATCTATGAGAGCACTTTCTGGAAATACCCGCAAAGCTACTGCCGTTACACTGGCCGCCGCGCTGGTGATCGCCGTGTACTTAAACTGGCAGTATGCCCGCAGCGATGCACCTGCGGAGCTGGAAAACACGGCTGCTGTCGCGGCACAGGTGGAGGATGTGCCGGTGCAGGCCGATGCCATTCTGGATGAACTGCCTACCGAAGCGGAAGCGGTTTCCAGCGCAAATAAAAACTATGGCGAGGCACAGCTGGTAAGTGTTGCCAGCGACAGCGGTGCAAAGTTCTTTGAGCAGGCCCGCCTCAAACGACAGAAAGCCCACGATGAAGCGATGGATTCCATAAAAAAGACGATGAAGGCTTCCTCTCTTTCCGCAGAAGAAAAGAAGGAATACACCTCCCAGATGACGGCAAATCTGGAAGACCTGAATGCAGAAAATGAGATCGAGACCCTTATCAGAGCCAAAGGCTTTGCCGACTGCCTGTGCTTTTTGCAGTCTGGCCGGGCAGATCTGACCGTTATGACCTCCGGCCAGCCGCTCACTGCTGCACAGGTGGCACAGATCCGGGATGTGGTGCTGAGCAAAAGCAGTGTGACGGCACAGAATATCACAGTGGTGGAGGTCAAATAAGACACAGTCCTGCCATTTTGTCCCAGCATAGCTGCAGAAGGCAGAGTTTTCCCAAACAAGTATTGAAATCACCCCCGCTTTGATGGTATAATAACTCTATCAATCAAGCATGATGTTGTCCTGCGTATGGCATTGATCGTTTCAGGCAGGACCATTTTAAACAGGAAAAAGCAGGCGGACTGCCCGCTTTTGGATGGAGGACAACACAATGGATTTTCAGAATACGAATCTTCAGGGCGGCAGCCTTCAGATCTCCACCGAGGTTATTGGCAAGATCGCACGCTGTGCAGCGTTGGAAATTGACGGCGTTGCTGAGGTCTCCTGCGGCAAGCAGAATAAAAAGCTCAAGGATCTGCTGGAAGCTTCCAGCATCCAGTCCCCGGTCACGGTGGAAATGCGGGATGGTACCGCAAGCATCACCCTGAACCTGATGGTAAGCTTTGGAGCACGGATCCCTGCTGTGGCAGAAAAGGTGCAGGAAAACGTGAAGACTGCTGTGCAGAACATGACCAATGTTACGGTGAGCCGGGTCAATCTGGTCATTGCCGGTCTGGCAGATGCTGCAGCAGCGCAGGAATAAAACAAGATCAAACAGGAAAGACCGATCCTCTCTGCCGCTTCAGGCAGGGAGGGTTCGTGTTGCGAGAGGAACATTATGGAAAATATTTTGCCCCGTAGAGAAGCCCGCGAGAATGCATTTTTGCTGGCATTTTCGCAGACCTTTGGTGATATCCCGCTGGCAGAAGCCATCATCAACCACGAAGAAAACGATGAAGAGCATCCGGTGGATGGCTTCAGCAAGCATCTGCTGAATGCGTACTACGATCATTCCGCCGAAGTGGACGACGAGATCCGCGCACATCTGCGCAACTGGACCATGGAGCGTCTGCCCCGGGTGAGCCTGACCGTTCTTCGTCTGGCGATCGCAGAAATGCTGTTTGGCGGTGAGAACAAGCCCGGCGTTGCCATCAACGAGGCAGTCGAGCTGACCAAAAAGTATGGTGCAGACGAAGATTACCAGTTCGTGAACGGTCTGCTTGGCGCAGTGGCCCGGGATCATGGTCTGGATGCAGATGCCGCAGCGGAGCAGGCCGAACAGTGAGCCGCTATACGCTTGGCATTGATACAAGCAACTATGCAACCTCTCTGGCAGTGTTTGATACAGCTGGAGAGGTTGTTTGCGCAAAAAAACGTTTTCTGCCGGTAAAAGAAGGCCAGCTGGGTCTGCGGCAGAGCGATGCACTGTTTCATCATACGGTCGCGCTGCCGGAAATGATGCAGGAGCTTGCGCAGGAATTTGATCTGACAAAGATCGATGCCGTTGGTGTGTCGCAGAAGCCGCGCCCGGTGGAGGGCAGCTATATGCCATGCTTTCTGGCGGGTGTCAGTGCGGCTGCAGCCTTTGCGCAGGCAAAGGGCGTCCCTCTTGTGCGGACCACCCATCAGCAGGGTCACGCTGCCGCAGCACTGTTTGCAGCCAAAGGGGAACAGCTGTTTGCTGAAAAAGTTCTGCTGTTCCATATTTCCGGCGGTACAACTGACCTGCTGCTCTGCGATCAGGTGCGTCAGATCACGACTCTTGGCACCAGCACCGATCTCTACGCCGGACAGGCTGTGGATCGTGTGGGGGTCAAACTGGGCTTTGGGTTCCCGGCGGGTGCTGAAGTTTCCCGTCTGGCTGCGCAGTGCGGGGATGAGATCCGGCCGAAGTCCAGTGTAAGGGGAATGCAGTGCAGCCTTTCCGGGCTGGAGAACCAGTGCAACGGTCTGCTGGCCGCAGGCAAAACGCCGGAGTATGTATGCAAATATTGTCTGCTCTGTGTGGCAGATACGGTGGTCAAAATGACAAAGGCTGCCCAGAAGGAATACCCCGGTCTGCCGGTGGTCTGTGCCGGCGGTGTGATGAGCAGCGATATCATCCGCGCATGGGTGCAAAAGCGGCTGCCGCAGGTGTATTTTGTGCCGGGAATGTATTCCAGCGATAATGCCATCGGCGTTTCGATCCTTGCAGCACGGGAGGCCGGATTATGGCTGAAGTAATTACCGTTTCGGCCCTGAACCACTACGTTAAAATGCTGCTGGATGCAAACGACCGATTGTTTGACATTGCCCTGCGCGGTGAGATCGCAAACTTTGTGCAGAACGCACGCAGCGGCCACTGCTATTTTTCCCTGCGGGATGAAGCCAGCAGCGTGAAGGCTGTAATGTTCCGCGCAGATGCCCGCCGTCTTGCCTTCCGCCCGGAAGAGGGGATGCGCGTTGTGGTACGCTGCCGTGCGACCCTTTATGAGCGTGACGGCGCCTTTCAGCTGTATGTGAACGATATGTTTCCGGATGGCATCGGTGCAGCACAGCTTGCATTGGAGCAGCTCAAAGCAAAGCTGGAACAGGAGGGTCTGTTTGCCCCGGAACATAAAAAGCCGCTGCCGGCATTTCCAAAATGCATTGGTGTTGTCACCAGCAAAACGGGAGCCGCATTGCAGGATATCCGCAATGTGCTCACCCGGCGCTGGCCCTCGGTACAGCTGCTTTTGTGTCCGGTAACGGTGCAGGGCTTTGAGGCAGCACAGCAGGTCGCAGATGCGATCCGGAAGCTGGACCAGCGCAAAGAGGTGGACGAGATCATCGTGGCCCGCGGCGGCGGCAGCAGGGAAGATCTGTGGGTGTTCAATGCTGAAGTGATCGCACGGGCGGCCTACCGCTGCAAAAAACCACTGATCAGCGCGATCGGCCATGAGATCGACTATTCGATCCTGGACTTTGTAGCCGACTGGAGAGCCCCTACACCTTCCGCCGCGGCAGAGCTTGCCGTGCCGGATCGGGCAGAGCAGAAACGGATATTACTGGATTTGCAGCAAAATATTCGTAAAAATATGCAAAACCGTCTCGATTTATGCTATAATGGTCTGGAACAATACAACTTTGTGTTGGAGCAGGGGCCCGCACGCCAAAGCTGGCAGAAAAAGCATGACCTGCTGCAGCAGGCGAAGGATGAGATCCGGCAGCAGATGCAGGCACACCAGAATGCTGCAGAGCTTCAGCTTCAGCATGCCGCAGCGCTTGCCGGGTCGCTGAATCCTTATAAGGTGCTGGCCCGCGGCTATGCCATGGTCACAGCAGCAAATGGAACCATTCTGGATGCAGAGGGTCTGCAGCCGGAAAAAACAATATATGTTCGCAGCGTTTCTCACCGGGCAAAATGCCGGGTAGAAGCGGTGGAGGAGATCAATGAGAACACCCAAAAGTTTTGAAGAGGGCATGGAACGGCTGAATACGATCCTTGTTCAGATGCAGAGTGAAGAGACCACCCTTGCAGATTCGGTCAAGCTGTACGCAGAAGCGGCTTCTTTGATGGAGTATTGCCATGCTGCATTGGAAAAGACATCTCTGCAGATCAGCGAGATCGATGCAAAGCTTGCAGGTACAGTGCAGGAGGAGAGCTGATGGATCACAAAGAGCAGTATCAGAGTTACCTTGCGCAGGCAATGACCGCATTGGAACATGCCTGTGCCCGCTTTCTGCCGGAAGAGTCTGAGGTGTGCCGCGCGGCACGCTACAGTCTGATGGGCGGCGGCAAGCGGATCCGCGCCGTTCTGGTGCTCAGCGTCTGTGATATGCTGGGCGGTAATATGCAGGCGGCAGAGCAGTTTGCGGCTGCAGTGGAAATGCTGCATTGCTACTCGCTCATCCATGATGATCTGCCCTGCATGGATAATGATGATCTGCGCCGCGGCAGACCTTCCTGCCATAAAGCTTTTGACGAGGCGACCGCTATGCTGGCCGGCGATGTTCTTTTGACAGAGGCATTTGAAGTGATCGCCAATGCCCCGGCAGATGCCGATGTCTGTGTACGGGCCGCAGCTGCACTGAGCGCAGGTGCGGGCAGCCGCGGTATGGTCTATGGGCAGGAGCTGGATCTGAAGTACGAAGCACTGGCCGCTACGGAAGAGCAGCTCCGGCTGATCCACCGCAACAAAACGGGCGCACTGATCAATGCGGCGGTCCAGATGGGTGCTGCCGCTGCAAGGGCAGATGCTGCTCAGTGCCGGGCGCTGGAGCACTATGCTTACGGTCTGGGGCTGGTTTTTCAGATCGTGGACGATGTGCTGGATGTTACCAGCACTCCGGAGCAGCTGGGCAAGCCCATTGGCAGCGACAGCGAAAACGGTAAGACTACCTTCGTCACCCTGTACGGGGTGGACGGCGCAATGGCGCTGGCGCAAAAGCTGAACGAGCAGATCTGCAGTGATCTGCAGCAGCATTTTGGTGCAAAGGCGGCTTTCCTGCAGCAGTTGGCGCAGCAGCTTCTGGTGCGCCAAAACTAAAGAAAAAGGAATACGGATATGCAGTTTATTCAAAACATCTTATCGGTCAATCAGATCTTGACCGCATCGCTCCTCAGCTGGTTCATTGCGCAGGTGCTAAAGACCATCATCAACTTCGTTCTGCTGGGCAAGTTCCAGCTGGAGCGGATGTGGGGCGATGGCGGTATGCCCAGCGCACACAGCGCGACTGTCTGTGCCATGGCCATTGTTACCGGGCGCAGTGCAGGGGTCGCCTCGCCGATTTTTGCAGTGGCCTGTGTGGTGGCTATTATCACCATGCACGATGCCATGGGTGTCCGGCATGAGACCGGCGAGCAGGCAAAAGTGCTGAACCAGATGATTGCCCAGTGGATCGATGTGAGCGAGAAAAACGCTCCCTTTTTGCAGAATATGCATCTGAAGGAAATGGTCGGTCATACGCCGCTGCAGGTCGTGGCGGGTGTGCTGCTGGGCGCAGTGGTGGGCTTTTTGTTCCCGGTCATGTGATAAAATGTGGCCTTCTGTAGAAGTTGCTTTGTATTTGCGACAGGGCAGTGCAGAACGGCTGTGGTAAAAAGCTAAAGAACAAACGCATAAAGGACGTGTGAATATGGAATCGTTGCTGGACAAAATTGATCAGCCCAGCGATCTTAAAAAGCTGAATGCACAGCAGGTGGAGAAGCTTTGCGCGGAGATCCGGCATTTTATGCTGGAAAATATCTCCAAGACCGGTGGGCATCTGGCCTCTAATCTTGGCACTGTAGAGCTGACCGTGGCACTGCACCGTGTGCTGGAAACACCTAAGGATAAGATCGTATTTGACGTGGGGCATCAGTGCTACACTCACAAGCTGCTTACCGGACGCCGGAAGCAGTTTGATCATTTGCGGCAGCTGGATGGTATTTCCGGCTTCCCGAACCCTCACGAAAGCGCACACGATGCCTTTATTGCCGGACATGGCAATACAGCGCTTTCGCTTGCCATTGGCATGGCTTGGGCAAAAAAGATCAAGCGTGAGCCCGGGCTTGTGGTGGCGGTAATTGGCGATGGCGCCTTTACCGGCGGTATGGTGTACGAGGGCATGAACAACATCGGCGGGCTGGACAATCTGCTTGTGATCCTGAACGATAACAAGATGTCCATCTCCAAAAATGTAGGTGCGCTGGCGCGGTATCTGACCCATCTGCGCACGACCACGGCATATTATGATGCCAAGGATAATGTGCGCAGTTTTCTGGACGGTGTGCCGTTGATCGGTACGCCGATGAAAAAGTCGCTGATGGGCGCAAAAACGCTGGTGCGCCGCGCCATGTACCACTCCACTATGTTCGAGGATATGGGCTTTGAGTACATCGGCCCGATGGATGGTCATAATGTGGAGGAACTGGAGCGCACCCTGCGCTCGATCTATCAGCGGCCGGGCCCGCACTTTTTGCATGTGGTGACCAAAAAGGGTAAGGGCTACCAGCCGGCAGAGATGAACCCGGGCAACTATCACGGCGTATCTGCCTTTGATCCGGACGGAATGCCGGACCCGGAGGTTGCGCCGAAGGAATCCTTCTCCACCGTTTTCGGCAAGCTGCTGGTGCAGGAGGGAACACAAAATCCGAAGATCTGTGCGATCACCGCAGCCATGAAGTACGGCACCGGATTGCAGTTCTTTGCCCACCGCCACCCGCAGCGCTTTTTTGATGTGGGCATGGCAGAGCAGCACGCGGTTACTTTTGCAGCTGGCCTTGCCAGTCAGGGAATGCTGCCGGTGGTGTGCATCTATTCCACCTTCCTGCAGCGCTCCTATGACCAGATCATCCACGATGTCAATCTGTTGAAGGAGAATGTGGTCTTTGCCATCGACCGTGCAGGTTTTGTTCCAGCAGACGGCGAGACTCATCAGGGCATCTATGATGCAGCCTTCCTCAGCCAGATGGGCATCCCGGTCTATGCACCCTCCAACTACGAGGAACTGCAATACTGGCTGCACTATTTGCTGCAGGATACAGTCTCCGGCCCACGGGCCATCCGTTACCCCCGTGGCGGCGAGAGTGCAAGGCTGGCACAGTACCCTTGCACAAAGCAGGAATACGACTTTCTGCAGCGGACGCCCGGGGCGGAGATCCTTCTGGTCAGCTATGCGGACGAACTGGAGGACTTGCTGGACGCTGCCGAGCAGTTGAACGATGCATCGCAGAATACGGACGTTCTGAAGCTTGTAAAGCTGTATCCCTTTACAGATAAACTTGTCGATGCTGTGTCGAAATACAAAGTCGTGCTGTTTGCAGAAGAATGCGTTGCAGCCGGCGGCATTGGCGAGCATCTGGCTTGTGCATTGCAGCAGAAGGGTTGGAACGGCTGCTTCTTGCACCGCGCTGTCCGCACAGCCTGTCTGCCCCACGCGACTGTCCCGCAGATCAAGCAATGTACCGGTCTGGATGCTGCGGATATTGCGCAGGCAGTCCGGGCTGCCCTTACGAAAGGAGAAAACGAGCTGTGAAAATTCGGTTGGATCAATATCTTGTGCAGAACGGCCTTGTGCAGAGCCGGGAGCGCGCCAAAGCTCTGATCATGGCCGGTGTGGTTTTTGTCAACCAGCAAAAGGTGGACAAGGCCGGTGAGATGATCAAGGAGGACGCGGTCGTCGAGGTGCGCGGTCACGATATCGGCTACGTCAGCCGCGGCGGCCTGAAGCTGGAAAAGGCTATGAAGTGCTTCCCGCTAACCCCTGAAGGCAAGGTCTGCATGGACATTGGTGCGTCTACCGGCGGCTTTACCGACTGCATGCTGCAGAATGGTGCGGTGAAAGTATATGCCGTAGATGTTGGTTACGGTCAGCTGGCATGGAGCCTGCGGACGGATGAGCGCGTGGTGAACATGGAGCGCACCAACATCCGCTATGTCACGCCGGAGGATCTGGCAGAGCCTATTGAGTTTTTCAGTGTGGATGTTTCCTTTATTTCTCTGCATCACATTTTCCCGGTGGCGCAGCGCATCACCACCCCGGACGCTATGGGCGTCTGTCTGGTGAAGCCGCAGTTTGAGGCAGGCCGCGAGAAGGTGGGCAAAAATGGTGTGGTACGCGACCCCGCCGTGCACCGTGAGGTGCTGCACAATGCCATGTCTTATGCTGCGGAAAACGGCTTTGTGGTGCGCGGGCTGGATTACAGCCCGGTCAAGGGGCCGGAGGGCAATATCGAGTACCTGATGTTTGTACAGAAGAGTGATCAGCCCGCAGTGCTGGACGACGAAGCCGCCGCACAGGTGGTGGCAGCAAGTCACACCACGCTGGATCGTTAAGACCCAGCCTTCAGCAAAGGAGAAGCCGGTATGACGATCTACATTTCGCCCAACCCGGGCAAGACCTCCGCCAGCGAGATCGCGCTGCGTGCGGCGCAGATCCTGCTGACCCACGGCGCAGCCGTACTGATGAGCGATGCTCTGCGGGAAAGCTGCAGCACGGCAGGGGTCGTTTATCTGCCGCTGGAGCAGTGTCTGGAGCGCGCTGACGTGATCCTGACCATCGGCGGGGACGGCACCATCCTGCACGAAGCAAATCTCTCGCTCCGGTACGCAAAGCCCATCCTCGGCATCAATCTGGGACGCTGCGGCTTTCTGGCCACCTGCGAGATCGGCGAAATGGAAGCAAAGCTGTCCGCTGTGGCACGGGGCGAGTTTCAGCTGGACAACCGGATGCTTTTATATGCCCGGGTGCTTGGTCAGGACGGCTGGGAGGGGCATGCCCTCAATGATGTGGTCGTGACCAAGGGACGCCTGCAGCAGGCCATTGATTTCAGCATTTACTGCGATGATATTCTGGTAGAGCACTATCGCGGCGATGGCGTCATTGTGGCGACCCCCACCGGCTCTACAGCCTACTCGCTGGCAGCTGGCGGCCCGATCCTTGATTCTCAGACCAAAGGCGTCGTGGTGACCCCCATCTGCCCCCACAGCCTGGCCAGTCCGGCCATGGTGTTTGCGCAGGAGCGCAAGCTGAATGTCTGCGTGGGACAGGTGGCAGATGATGAAGTGTTTATCAGCTGTGACGGCGGCACGGGCTACCCCCTCAAGGCAGGTGCCACCGCAGAGATCCGCCTGTCCGATCAGAACGTCAAGCTTATCACCTTTGGGCGGGCAGACCAGTTTCAGGCCATTGACCAGAAACTGCGTAAAAGACAATAACACGGGAGGCGATTTTTAAGATGGCACGCAGCCGCAAAGAAGATACAAAAACAAAAGCGGAACGCTTGCAGACGATCCTGCGTCTTGTGCAGGAGCATCCCATCAGCCGGCAGGAGGTGCTGTTGGAGCACCTGCGGAACGAGGGCTTTGAGGTAACGCAGGCCACCGTTTCCCGCGATATCCGGGAGCTGTGCCTTGTAAAGGCAGCCACCACCGAGGGCTACCGCTATGTTTCCAGCCGGAACGAAAGCTTCAACCCCAAGACCCAAGGGCGCTTTGAGACCATCTTCCACGAGTCCGTTCTGGGGGTGGATTATGCCGGGCACGTTGTGCTGGTAAAATGCTATTCCGGCATGGCCAATGCCGCCTGCGAGGTTTTTGATGCTTTGCAGTGGAAAAACGTTGTCGGCACCCTTTCCGGTGATGACACCTTCTTAATTGTTGCGCGCTCGGAGCGCGATGCCAAGACCATTTGTTCGGAGCTGACCCGCTATGTGGGGCAGAGATGACAGTAGGAGAACGAAGCCATGCTGAGCAGCCTGCAAATTGAAAATGTTGCCGTGATCCAGAAGGCAGAGGTGCACTTTGAACCGGGGCTGAATGTATTGACTGGCGAGACTGGTGCGGGCAAATCTATCCTGATCGATTCCATCAATGCGATCCTGGGCAACCGCACCTCTAAGGACTTGGTGCGTACCGGGGCTGCAAAGGCGGTAATCCGCGCCGCCTTTGAGCAGGTGCCGTCTGCGGTGTTGGACAAGCTGGAACAGTCCGGCTACGAGCGCTCGGAGGCACTGCTGCTCAGCCGCGAGATCACTGCCGAGGGTAAAAGCAGCTGCCGCATCAACGGGATGCCCGCCACGGCGGCCGTTCTGCGGGATCTGTGCGGCGGGCTGATCAACATCAACGGCCAGCACGATTCGGTGGGCTTGCTCAATCCGGCGCATCATCTGGGCATTTTGGATGATTATGCGCAGAACCGCACTGTTTTTCAGGAGTACTATGCCCTGTACAGGGAACTGGTGCGGGTCAAGCGGGAGCTGGATGCCCTGATCACCGACGAGGCTGAAAAGCAGCGCAAGATCGACCTGTTGCAGTATCAGGTGCAGGAGATCGAGGATGCCGGACTGACTGCCGGTGAGGAGCAGACGCTGGAAAACCGCCGGAAGGTGCTGTCCAATGCATCTGCCATCCGGGATCGTCTGGCACAAAGCTATGCGCTGCTTTCCGGCAGTGATGACGCCGCAGGTGCGGTGGATCTGCTGGGCGAAGCCTCCAATGCGGTGGATGCCGCTGCGCAGTTAGACCCTGCGCTTACCGCCGCCGCCGGGCAGCTGCTCGATTTATATTATAACGCCAAGGATGTGGCCGCAGATCTGATCGGGCGGCTGGATGCCTACGACACCAACGATGTCGAATTGGACGAGGTGGAGCAGCGGCTGGATCTTTTGTACCGGCTGAAGCGCAAGTACGGCAGCACGGTGGAAGATGTGATCGCTTTCGGGCAGAAAGCCCGGGAGGAACTGGACAACATTCAGCATTCCCAGCAGCGCCACGATGCCTTGCAGGCGGAAAAGCTACGCCTTTACGCAAAAGCACGGGAAAAGGCAGAGGTGCTGACCCAGACCCGGCTGAAGGCCTTTGAGGAACTGAACACCCGCATTTCCGGCACACTGGATTTTTTGAATATGCCGGGCGTGCGCATGACCTTGCGGCATACCCGTGGTCCGCTGGCCAGCCATGGGCAGGACAGCGTTGAGTTTTACATCTCAACAAACCCCGGGGAAGCGCCTAAGCCGCTGGCCAAGATCGCGTCCGGCGGCGAGCTGAGCCGTATCACCCTTGCCATCAAGAACGCAATGGCCGATAAGGATGCTGTGCCTACCGTGATCTATGATGAGATCGACAGCGGCGTGTCCGGTAAGGCGGCTGGTCGCATCGGTGAGGTGCTGCGCCAGAGCGCACAGGGACATCAGATCCTGTGTATCACCCATACGGCGCAGATCGCAGCGCTGGCCGATTGCCATCTGCTCATCCAGAAAAACGTGTCCAACGAGCGCACCTATACCGAGATCCATCCTCTGGATGAAAACGGCCGCGTAGAGGCTTTGGCACGTCTCATTTCCGGTGATCACGTCACCGAGCTTTCCCGCGCCAATGCACGGGAGATGCTGCAGGAGCGTAAGCACGACGGCTGATGCAGCGGAATGCATTTTTGCAGAAAAGACAACTCTTGACAAGGCGGCGGTCTTGTGATAGAGTAAACAATGTTAATGGCGATGAAGGGAACAAGTACCCTGAAGTGTTCTGTACAGAGAAGTCCCGGTCGGTGCAAGGGATCACAGAACAGCAGGGGAAATACCTCCC
>OQVS01001473.1_pt1 | contig 15892 bp, 9 predicted proteins | sample 1691601 | NCBI WGS metagenome assembly OQVS01 (sample SAMN03418268, study PRJEB22391) | human gut metagenome | biome: human-gut; feature: organic feature; material: feces | host: Homo sapiens | place: Tanzania | collected 2013-01
CATCAGTTATTTTTATTTCTAACTTTTCTTGATAATTATTATATTCTTTGATTAGCACTTTACATTGTTCTTTGTATTGTACAATAAATGGATTGCCTTCTTCTGTTATCATCTTATATATTTTATCTTTATTACTATTCCAATAATAACCCATTTGTATTCCATCACTAAATGATAATGCACAACGTTGAAATAGTATTTTGTTACCATTTTCTTTAATTGCTTGTAAGTACTCTAATAATTTTTCTTCTTCTGTTATTTTTATTTCTAACTTTTCTTGATAGTTATTAAATTCTTTGATTAATACTTCACATTGTTCTTTGTATTGTACAATAAATGGATTGCCTTCTTCTGTTATCAATTTGTATATTTTATTTTTGTTACCTCCCCAGTACTGATTCATATGTATTCCATCACTAAACAATAAAGTACTATTATGAGGTATTATTTTGTTACCATTTTCTTTAATAGCTTGTAAATATTCAAATATTTTTTCTTCTTCACTTAATTGCTTTTTATTATATTCTTTAATTAGTACTTCACATTGATCTTTATATTTTACAATGAATTGATTGCCTTCTTCTGTTATCATCTTGTATATTTTATCTTTGTTCACAAACCAATATTGATTCATTTTTTTATTATTACTAAATGTTTTGTTATTATCTCTTTGCCGTATTATTTTGTTGTCGTTATCTTTTATTGCTTGTAAGTACTCTGATAATTTTTCTTCATCACTTAACTGATTTTCTTTCTTTTTTTTATAATCTTTATATGCTTTAATTAATACTTCACACTGATCTTTGTATAGGATATTGATTTGATTGTTTTCTGCTGTTATCAGATTATATATTTTATCTTTACTTCCACGTTTACTCCAATACACGCTCATTTGTGTTCCATCACTAAACAATAATGAGCTATTATAAGGTATTATTCGGTTATCATTGTCTTTCATTGCTTGTAAGTATTCAAATAACTTTTTCTCATCAGTTAATGTAAGTGTTAATTCTTCTACTTCACTATATAAATCTGAAAAGTTCCTTAAAACTCCTTTTATTTTAAAAACTGAAAGTAAATCTTTCTTTTCATTTCCTGAATTTTTTGGATTATTATTAGACTTATCTTTACTTATAAATTCATAATTCCATAAATCAAAATTACTTCCTATTTGGATTATTTCTTTTATAATTATTTTTTTCTTTAATGGTTTCTTTTCTAATAAATTATCATCTAAATACTTATTATATTTTCTCTTTAATAATTTTAAAGAATTATAATTTATTTGTTCTTCTATATTACTTGAATTCTCAATTGGCATCCTTTTATTTTTTTCTATCCAACTATTTATATTTTTTATTTGTTGTAAATCTTCTTTTTGATTTTCTTCGCTATTTTCTAAATTTACTTTCAATGTATTATTTACTAAGTCAATTATTTGAGGAATTCTATCTTTATCGTCTTTTCCTATAGCTGTTATACATCTACCTAATTGTTGCATAAAAAGAATTTTTGAATTTTCACTTAAAGGTCTAAACCAAACAATTCCATCTACATCTTCGACATGAACACCTTCATTTAACATATCCATTACAAACATAAATTTTTTCTTATTTGACTTTGATGAATTAAATTCTGATAATGCCTTTCTATTATTACTTTTTCCGTTTCCTGTAAGCATAGTATATGACTCTACTTCACTTTTCATTTTCTTTTGAATAATAGCTGCTATTTTTGAATCTCCTAATTTATCCCAATCCATATATTCTGTAATAATCTCTGACAAATCATTAGATAATGTTTGAAGTGCATTAGGGCAACCTTTAATATTTAATTTTTTAAGTAATAAAATATTTTCTTTTTCATTAATTAAATATTCAAATTCTTTATCTTCTAATTCTTGATCTTCTTGGATTTTATTATAAATATTTGTGAGTATATCTTTATTTTCTTTTAAATAGTTTCCAGCAAATAAGAATTGATTCATTAAATTCTTATAAGACTTCATCATTCCTTGTGCTCTACTCTCTGTTATTTCTTCTCCTGTTTCTGTATCTTCATAAGTTCCATTGTTTCTTGGAGTAAGTGGAATAAATACGATATATTTTCCACTTTCTTTTATGGCATCATTTAATATTTTTTCTATTCCATCTGCCGCTAGAACACTTTTTCTAATCTTTTCATATTCTTTTATTTTTTTATCTTTTTCTTCTAAGTCGACAATATCATTCATTTTATATTCAAGTTTTTCTAGTGAACCATCTTTTGAAAGAGCATATTCACAGTTTATAACTTCTAAGTCATTAACAATACCTTTTTCTATTGCTTCTATTAAGTCCATATAATATGAAATGTGTTTTCCTAAAAGTATATCTTCATCACTATAACCATACTTTTTCGCAAACTCTTCTGTCATGTCCATTCCATCTACGTCTCTTTCTGGAGTTGCGGTTATTCCAAGTACTTTTGCTGGTTGATTTTCTAGTAATTTATCAATCTTTGATGACCACTCAGTGGCACCAGTTCTATGTAATTCATCAAATATTATTAAGTCATACTTTTCATTTATAATATTTTCTGCATTATTTCCTGTAACTAAATAACTATAAGTACATAAAGTTAAATTAGGAAATACTCTATTTATAATATCTTCATCAGATTCAGATATACTTTGCCTATAATTATTAACGATTATTTTCTTTAACTGATCAAGAATGTGATTATTAGGGGCAATATACAATATCTTTGCTTCTCTATTTTCTTCTAATTTTCTTACTTCTTCTGAAATATAAGACATCTGGGCAAGAGCTACATAACTCTTACCTGTTCCAGTTGGTAAAACAACAGATGTAAAATCATAGTTTTTATAAGATTTATTAATATTTTTAAAAGCATCCATTTGATATGGTTTTAATTTAATCCTAGAGCCACTAATTTTATTGAGGTCAAGATAATCATCTAATTCATCTATGGTAAATTTATCAGTTCTATCTATTTCTTCATTTGGTCTAATTAATTTAAGTAAAGTCATATTAGATACTTCTTTATCACTTAAATCTTTGTTTTTTAAATCATTATAAATATCCATAAAATTAGATTTTATTAGTTTATCTTGTAATAGTTTTCTTGAATTATCACTCAACTTTTCTATTCCATAATAATCCCAATCAATTAAATCTATAATACTACTTGCAATCCACTCTTCATAAGATATATTTTCATTATAATCAAGATCCAATAAACCATATAGTTCTTCTATCGGATCTTCCAATACTCTTATCAATTCACTATTACTCAAGCTATTAATAAATTCAAGAATGTATAGCTCTTTTTCTTTTATTTTTAAATTAACTGATTCACTTATATTGATAGAGTCTTTAGCTGACTTTCTATTAATAATATCTGCTTCTACACCATAAGTATCTTCTCTTACACCATCAAGAGTTTTCTTATATTTAGAATCATTTAATATATACTCTAATAAATCAATTGACTTATCTTTTCTTAATTTAGACTTCGCAAGAGAATAAGATTTTTGATAAATCTCTTTTGCAGCACTATAACTAATATGTCCTTTACTAAGTTTATATAAATTTTCTATTGTTAATTTATCATTTAAATTATCAACATTATAATCATTAGATAAATAACCTACGTTTAATTCATTATTATTTAACTTATTTAATAATATATTTTTTATTTCTTTTATATCATCTGTTTCTGGTACTTGTTGAAGTAAACCAAAAATATCTAATATATTAGCATTTGCCTGAAATAAGTTTTTATTAATATCTTTATAATGAATTACTTCTAAAGAAGAGAAAGCACTTCCAATTGTTGAGAATAAGAAACTATTACCTATCTTTTTAATTATATTTTTATCCATTATATCTGCTTTTAAAATAATCTTATTCTTAAATAAATTTTGTTCTTCATTTAAGGCATCATAATTAATTGAATCAGTTACATTCTTTAGAGAAAGATTTTCTTGGACTTGTTCTTTTATTTTTTCAAGTTCTTCTTGAGATTTAGCTTTATCAATCATATCAAAATACTTTTTTATGTCTGATTCATTATCTAACTTAGAATAAAATTCATCTAATACTTTAGATACTTCCAAGAACATATATTTTCCCGCAAAAAAAGTATCTTTTTCAAAATCTTTTTTAGGTACTTTTAAAACTATATAATCATCATTATAAGTACTTCTTCCATAGTCTAAGGCAACATTCGCATTACTAGAAAAAGATATACAATTAGTATGTTTATTATAGTTTGTCTTTATATGTTCTGTCATTTCTTCTAAAGAAATATTACTATCTTTTGTAAAAGTTGTTTCTCCATAGAACTCTCTATCAGTGATTAATCTTTTTATTTTACCTGATTCATCAACTATACTTCTATTTTTTATAGACTCTACATCTACTTCTTCAAGAGATCTAAAAAAATAATAATTTTCATCATCACTGTAAATATTAAAGTTTTCTACATTAAAAAGTTTTTCTAACTGACCTAAGTTCTTATTCATAAAAACACCCTAACCTTATAAATATATTTTAGCATAAAAATAAAAGTTTGAAAACGCAAGAAAAAAAGAAGATTTCTCTTCTTATTTAACAAAATCACATATAATATCAGCAGTCTTTTCAACACCATACTTATCAACATTTATTGACAAGTCATAGTTATTTTGATTAGTCCATTCTCTATTAGTATAGAATTTATAATGTTTTTGCCTTTCTTTATTAATCTTTTTAATTTGTTTTAAAGCATTTTTCTCATCTAATCCATAATATTTTACTGCTCTTTGTACTTTGCTTTCATCGTCACTATATAAGAATACTTTTATTGTATCTTTATTATCTTTTAAAATATAATCAGCACATCTACCAACAATAACGCAAGATTCTTTCTTAGCAAGTTTTTCTATGACTTTTGTCTCAGCAATAAATAATCTATCATCATTATTATTTTCATAACTTGCAGATTTTTTCTTTTCGTCTGTCATTTCTACATATTCTTCTGATAAACCTGCCTTTTTAGCTGATAGAGATATTATTTCTTTATCATAGAAAGGTACTCCTAATTTTTTAGAAACTAGTGAACCAACAAATCTACCACCTGATCCATATTCACGAGCTATTGTAATTACTATATGTTTTCCTTTATAAGTGTTTTCTTCTTCATGTTTTTCAGTATATGTATCAGTTAATTCCCTAACTCCTAGTTTTTTATATTCAGATCTTAATATAAATATAGTTATAATAAAACATAAAATATCTGCGATACATCCAGCATATAAAACTCCATATATTCCTTTATTAAAAACAAACGCAAGTATTAATGAAATTGGTATTAATAAAATTATTTGTCTTATAAATGTAACAGCAGTTGATTTAACAACATGTCCTAAAGATTGAATTACAATACTTGTAGTCATTTCTAATGCATTAAGTGCAATTACTAATAAGAAACTATGACACATAAGTGTTGCGAACTCCATAAACAATTTATATGATGGATCACTTGCTGAAATAAAGATTCCTGCAATTTGTCTTGGGAATAACAAAAATACTAAGTTAAATATTATTCCTACAGTGAAGTTTATTATTAAAATTTTCTTGATAGTTTCTTTTACCCTTAATTCATTTCCTGCTCCATAGTTAAATCCAATTATTGGTTGAGATCCAATAGAAATTCCTAAAACAGTTGAAATATATAAACTATTTATTTTAGAAATAACTCCATAAACTGATAATGGTATATCTGCACCAAACTTAGTCTTAGCTCCAAGATATGTCATTATATTATTCATAAACACAAATAATACTAGTATTGTTGCTTGTGTTATAAATGAAGAAAGACCTAAAGATAATATTCTGAAGATATCTTTATCTAATTTACAATCTTTCTTTTCTAATTTTACTGATTTTACTTTTCTAAGATATAAAACAGCAATTACAAAAGAAACAACCTGTCCAATAACAGTCGCAACAGCTCCTCCTTGAACACCCATATTAAATCCAAATATAAATATTGGATCTAATATTATATTTATTATTGCTCCTATTACTAACATTATCATAGAGTATTTAGGTGAACCATCGGCTCTTATGATACTTGATAGAGAAGAATATATTAACATAAATGGTGCTCCAATGATAATTATTCTTCCATAGTCTACAGCATACTTGTAAACACTTTTAGTACAACCAAATAAATATACAAGTTGTGGTAAAAAGATATATGCAATTATACTTACAATGATTGATATAAGTATTGTTAGACTTATTGCTTGTCCAACACTTTTTGCAGCTTCTTCTTTTTTATTTTCTCCTAACTTCAGTGACAAATTAGCAGCTGCTCCATTTCCAATTAATCCAGCAATTGCATTAAAAATTATAACTAATGGAAATATTACATTAGTTGCTGCATTACCAAGCGTGCCAACACCCTTACCAATAAAGATTTGATCAACAATATTATAAACTGAATTTATAAGCATACTAATAACACAAGGTACACTAAATGCAAGTATCAATTTATTAATCTTATCTTTTCCTAAATTTAATTCTTTCATACTTCTACTCCCTTCTTCCTCACAAAAAAATAACATATTTAAATGTAATACGTTATTTTTTTACGCTTGTTCATTGTAGCACAAATAATTTTTTTGCGTAAGCATTTTTTTAAAAAGTTTTATTGATTTTGACTGCTAGCTTGATTTGTTTGTTGCTGATTCATTGCTTCTTGTTGCTTTTTTGCCTCCTCAGCAGCTTTCTTCTCTAATTCTTCCTTTTCTTTTGCCTTATCAATCTTATTAAACTTAAGTCCTTTATCTTCAAGATCTTTTATTGTTAAAACATTATTTAAAAGAACACTTCTCAATGGAGTAGACGTCGCAACTTTACCTCTAACTTCAGGAGTAACAATAAATGTTCTATCTAATGTACCAATCTTATCAAACTCATACCTATAAGTTTCATCTTCATAAAATACTTCAGGTCCCTCATTAGTATTATCAGTACTATTCTGTTCATCTTCCTGTTTTATCTCCCAAATAAATTTAAAATCATCATCTTTATATGTACAAAAATCATTCTGGAAAGAAGTACCTTTTGGTGCTAAATAAACATCATTAACATTAGTCCTATGACATTTATACATAGTTAATCCATTATTAGATAAATTATATAAATCAGTAAAAACTTCAGTACTCATATCATTACTAAGTCCATTATAAGCAAGATTATTATCAAAATTCCCCATAAACTTAGAATCTTTCTTTAAATAATCAAGTAAACTTTTAGTCTTATTTTCAGAAGTAACATTAATTTCATCAATACAATATAAATAAATCTTAGTATCTAAATCAGCATAATATAAAACAGAGCCTGTAGTACAACTTTTATCAACCTTAGTTTTAATAGTAAAATCTAAACTATGTTCTTTATATTGTTTAGGAACTTTTAACTTTTGATTCAAAACTGTATATTCAATATCAGAAGAATCTACTAAAGATTCATTAGTTGAAACTTTTACTTTACGTGAAGCTTGATAAAACAAACCTCTATAACTTTGAATCTTAGTACTCTCCTTTATATTTTTGTCTTATTATATCATGTTACTTTTAATTTGTCAACCTTAAAAATCCAAATCTTCTAAATCCTTATCTAACATTACTCTTTTCTTCTTAGGCTTTTCAATTTCACCCCAATCAAAATCTGTAGTAGATTTTGCATTTAAGGATGTCGTTTTGGAATTAAGAATAGCGTCAGATTTGGTCTTACTTTTTAAATCAGGAGTCTCATTTATTTTATCCTCCATAACATCATAATATAGAATTTTAACTTCTGGATAAATCTTATCTTCCCAAGACTCTAACTGGAACTGGCAAATTAAATTCATTACCAAATTCTTTTTGTTAGCGCCAAAAGTATGTCTATCCTTAAGAGTCATCATATCAAATTCTGTAGCAGGACAATACTTTTTAATATAAGTAATACCGTTATGCTAAAATCTAATAAAACTCTTAGTTTCGCCATAGCCATTAATTTGACTGGCATTTATATGAAGATTTGTAATTGCAAAAGTAGGAGTAGGAACAGTATTACCCCACACTTCATAATTTTCAGCTACTTCTTTTACAAATCTTACTTGCATTTCATTAGCAGGAATTTCCCAATCAACTGGATAAATAGTTTTAAGTTGGTCAAGAGGAAGCATTTCATTACACTTTTCAATTACCTCATCAACATTTTTCTTTTTAAGAAATACACCAGCAGCATTTTCATGTCCAGCACAACTTATAAGTCCAGTTTGCTCTAAAAACTCCTTCAAGTTTTTAATATTTCCTTTATCATATCCGCGACAGGAGCCACCGAATTCTGAGGTACTCCTTTCCTTAAGAAGCACCACTGGGCGCAAATATTTCGAAGCAATCTTATTAGCTACTAATCCTGTAACAGATTTTTTATCAACTATGTCAGTACAATCGACAAATAAAATGGTATTTTTATCTAGCCCTTGTTTATCAATTTTATCAACAATTTGCTCCATAAATTTACGAACGGCTGTATCTTGACGAGATTTTACATTGTTAGCTACTCTCGCCATCTCCCACTGAAGTGTATGTTCTTCTGGAAGAGGTTTCGGGTCGGTAGCTTTTTTTCTTCTCGGTTGATAAATAACAGTTTCTTGTTCCCCAACCATAGCTCTAAATAAATCTCTTTGCTCTTTTTCTGTACCATAACGTACTACACCATTAATTCTTGGAGCAAGTACCCAACCGACATTTGTAATAGTTCTACCAAAGTGAATTTCATCAGCCATTCTTTCTTGAAGTTCATTAAGAAAATCATTCTTTTGATTTTCAACCTTCAAACCTTCAAGTACATACCATCTTGTTTCTAAATCTCTTAAATCCATACTATCTGCAATAATACCAAGAGAAACTAAATCAAGATATTCATCAAGCCAACTATCACTACAGTGATACTTTTCACAATAAGCTTCACCAAATTTGCGAACTACACCAACGCCAGACAAAGTAGGATTAGGATAATGTCCATCAGTATCATTTACAGCTACACAATAGTTAACATAGCTATCCTCTTTAATTCTGTCAGACTCTTTTTCTTTAATTTCATCCGCTTCGTTTTTTGAAATCCATTTACCTGTGTTAGTATCTAAATATTCAATTTCAACTAAATGATGGTCTAACACAATGATAGGACAATTGTAATTTTTAACAATTTGAATTGCATCTTTGCAAATCATTGAAGCATCTGGAATAATAATTAAACCGATTTCATCTTTTGAATATTCACTTAATGCTTTATAGGTTAATCCATGCTCTTTGTTAAAACTAAAAATATATTCTATCTTTGCCTCTGGATTGAAATGTTCAATGATTTTACTCATTAAAACACTACTTGTTAAACCATCTGTATCTGGGTCCACTTTAATTGCAATTTTCTTTCCAGTGTTAACATTATCATGGAAAATCTATACAGCTTTATCCATGTTTTTCATTTGGAAGGGGTCATTAACGACCTTGTTTTTTACAGGATGAAGAAAACTCTTTACATCCTAAATATCATAACTTCTTAAAATGGTTTCAAGAAAATCATATTCATCATCAAAGTTGTTCTAAAACTTTGTCTCCCATAGTAATTTTTCCATTAATTACCTCTTAAAAATATACTCGTAGAACTTTGCCTTTCCCCGTAAGAATAAACAGGTTTTGCTAATTTTATTAATTGATTGTAAACATCTTTTCCTTTATCAAGAGGTGAATCTTTGATATCTAACAATCCTTTGGTGTCCTTAATAAGAAAGACATTAAAGCTTAAAGCAAGTCTCTGAGCTAAAGTCCTTAATCGTTCATTATACCTTAAATAGTTGTCATATAACAATTTGTCAGCTTTATAAACTTCTTCATATTTATCATCAAAGTCTTTATCAAAACCTAAATAAACTGTATCTACTCCGAGTTTTTCTAAAGCCCTAATTTGCCAATCTGAAACATTAAAGCCACAAGTTGCCACTACGCAACTTTTACCTTTAAAATAAGTGTCTGCTTTTAAAACACTTTTTTCACCCTCAACTATAACTGCTTTCTTAAATTTTTTTATGTTTTCTTTATTCTCATAAAGACCATATAAATTCAATCCAAGAGGATGGTCAAATTCTTTGCCAGTCATAAATAGAGGCATATATTTTCTTTTAGAATCTTCTGGTTGTAAACTTCTTCGTCTAATACCAACCAAATGACCATCTATATTATAATGAGGAATAATTATATATTTTTGATATTCATACCACTCAATACCAAATTTTTCCATAGAAGAAATACTAATTCCTTCATCAATCCAACCTTTATAAAAAGTATTGCAATCAAAATAATTAAAAAGACATTTATAGTCATCATAAAACTTCGTAATTTTAGCTTCGTGAAATTGTTGTCTTCTTTCAATATCTTCTGATTGTTTTACCATTTCAGATAATTGCCCACGCAACTCTGGTGAAACGTCATTTCCAAAACCAATACGACTTCGAGATAATGATTTACCAACTTTTTTAGCAATATAAACAATTACCTTGCTGTAAAATTCTCCGTCTTTGGCATTGCGAATTCTTTTAATAAATTCAAAAAAATTCATTCGTCCACAATTTGTATAACAAAAAAAATCTTTGCTTTCAGTAAAGAAACATAGTTTATGACTATCTCCACCATGACAAATTGTTTTAAACCAAAGACACTTTTGCTGTGTTCTTCCATCTGTAGAAGTTGAATATAAAGGAGAACCATTTTCTTCCATGATGTTAATAACTACATCTTCTGTTACCAACTTCAACAGTTCATCTTTATCTATCATAGCCAACCTCTATTAAAAATCTATTTCTTCTTCCTCTTTTTTAGAAGATGCCTTTTGTTCTTCTTCGTCATCATCTTCTACCATTCTAAACTTTTTACTTTCAGGAGATTCTAAGAACGGGTCTTCCTCATTCTCAAGAGTCTCTTTTATTTTTCTTGCAATTTCTTCCGTGTCTTCAAAGACATCAAAAGTACCTTCTTCTTTAGCTGTCTTAGCAATATCTACAGTGTCACTTATAATTTGACCTTTAATAGTATCTTTGTCATTTGTAAAGATTACTTTCTGGTCTTCTTCAACACGAGTAAATGTTTGAGGAATATCTAAAAGTTCATAATCATAATCAGTACAAAACAAATCATGAACTCGCATTGTAGCATAATCAACATATAGCCAAATTTTACATTTGGTATATTCTCCACCACGATTCTTATATACAGAAATACACCTGTTAGGTTTATATTTCAAGAACCTATTTTTAATAATTTTTTCTAAATATTTTTCTTCTTTTTTAGATACTTCTGACACAATAGAAGCCGTATCTACCTTATCAATAATAGACTTAGCGCCACGAACAATTGTCTGGTCACGATTTTGTTCATTTTTAAAATCACCCGAAACCTGTGTCCAAGTATCTATGCTAATATCATATTTTCGGGTAAGCTCTTTTAACTTTAAACTCAAATTCGCAAGAACTTGGTCTTCACGAATTTGCATTCTTGCCTTAGCTTGAGATTGGAATTCGCTAATCAAATCAGTAGTAACATGAATGTAATCAAAGAAAACATTCCTTACACCATGCTGAAGAACGTGCTGTTCAATAATATTCTCTAAAGTACCAATATCATAATCAGGAACATATTCAAGATAAATATGACCTTCTTCATGTAAAATCCTGATGGCTTCATCTACTCGCTCTTCTTCATCACCATAATATCTACCAGTCATAATATGCTCTTGAGGAACATCAGCAATATAAGCCCATAAAATAGGTTCAATCTCTGTAATAAGTTCCATTTCTGTTCCAATATAAAGGGCAGCGTTCTGAGTACCGTTCGGGTTTTCTACAAATTCCATCTTATTAGAATCCCAATATTTCGGAGTAAAAGAATGGCAAAGATTAGCAATAGTCAGACGAGTTTTGCCCACACCAGTGCCAGCAGAAGAAACAACAAATTTTCTCGGTTGAATACCTTTTGTTATAGTTGTCATATAGTTACTTGCATAAGACAAACCATAAGCAGGAGTTTTCTTCCACTCTTCTTTTTGCTTTCGAGCTTCATCACTACCAGCTTTAACACTATCACGTCCAACTTTGGGACTATATTCCTGAGTGATATTAGACACCTTTTGTCTAAAATGATTTAAGATTTCATCAATGGTCATTTGACTAAACTGGTATCTCTGTTCATCAGCGATTTCGGGGTCCTCTTCATTCGGGTCAAAAATTTCATCTACATCAATACCAGATTTAAGATAAGCACGAAGTAAAGAAAACTTTTTCATTTCTTGATAATTAGTATTAAAGTTTTCTGGGGTAGCTAATTCTTTAGCTTTTTCGACGTAAAGATTTCCATTATTCCTTGTATAAATATTATACAAAGATTGAAGATTATTCTTTAAATAATCATCAATAATATATTGGTCGAGCTTTACCGCACCTTGAGAGAAAAGATTGTTTATTGCTACAAACAAAAGTTGATGGAAAGCTTCAACAAAATCTTTTTTGTCGATTTTATTACTTGTTAATAAAGTCGGATTCTACAGTAAACAGCCAAGAACTTCTTTAATTGCAGATTTGCTTTGATAATCTCTATAATCCGCCAAGTTAAACCTCCCATTCTTCAGGATGTTCAGACATTATTTCCTGAATATCTCTTTGTAATTCTGATAAATACATACTATCTTTCCCTCTTTGCTTTTGAACTTCTCGTCTAAAATTATAATCTCCAATAAAATCTGTGTTAACAAGACCATCATCAACGATATCATCCGCAGAAATTTCTTCTTTGTGATTTCGTTTGTCTCGTTTTTCGTCATCCTCTTCTTGTTTTTTAATAATTTCGGAACGAGCAATATCTATTGCTACAGGCGGTTTTGTTAATATATATTCGATAAATTCAGATTTAGTCATCCTCATCTCTTTATACTTTTGCCAGAATTCTCTTGATTCAGCAAAATAACGTACAACCATGAAGATATCTGATTCTGTTTCTATCTTGGGAGCTGGATTGTCAGCATACTCATACATATAATATAAAGTAAAAAGAATTTGAGAATTGGTCATACCATATTTTTCTTTGATTCTTTTTATATATGTTGTTATAAGAGGCGCATTCACCCACTCTCTTATACCAAGAACGTCCCAAAGATAATCAGTTAAAGTCTTATAATCTTTTGCATCTTGTGCTGGCTATTTACCACAAATAGGGCAATAATTTTTACCATTTACAGTAATAATTTCTTCAGTAGGAAGCATCTTACCACAAACACTACATTTTCTATTCTTCTTTGGTGGTGCTATAATCCTCACTCCTTTCTTAAAATATTAAAACGGAAAATAAAGGGGAATAGTAACCAGTTTTACTATTCCCCAATAATTGTTTATTCTACTGTAATATTATTTTCAGTACAGTAATCCTTCAAATCATCGAGAATAAGCAAAAGCATATCCAATTGAGATTCATCGCAATCTTTTACACTCTTACCCTTTCCAAGATACTCTGCAATAATCTTCTTATATTCTGTACTACCAGTATTATGAATAGCCTTTACATAGCTACCGATTTCAGCAATAAGCTCATCAACGCTCTTCTTTTCATCTTCGGTAACTTCGTTATCCTTAAAGAGATTAACCTCATTATCAACAACTGTCGCACCATTAGCCTTTTGTTTATCAATAGCCTTTGCCATATCATCACGCAATGCTTCATAAGTAAATGGAATGCATTCAGACATATAAGGACTACGAGAACCAGCTTCAAGATGTTTGTTACCTCTCATAGTAAGCATGGAATGAACATTACCCTGTTCATCAGTTTCATAAGAAGCGTAACCAGTTACGTCAACAAGACGAGAAACAACAAGGAATCCACGGTCAGGTACAGTAGGAATAGTCTTATCATATTTCTCACCGTTTTCCTTAATCTGCTTAGTGGTGGCATGAGAAATACAAATCAAGGTATAACCAGCCTTAACAATCTCTTGGAAAAACTTATCATACTCACGAGACAAAGCACGATAGCCGCGCATCTTTTCAGTCTCATCAAGATAATCTACACCTTCCTTGTCTACGATATACTTTTCACAAAGGTCGTAGGCAATATCAATAGTATCAACAATTACCGTTTTAAAGATTGTTTCTCTATTTTCCTTTTCGGCCGCATCTGCATCTTTAAGCAACTGCTTTTTTACTTCAAGAGCTTCTTTCCAAGTGTTAATTGGCTGTGCAATAATGCCATCCAAGAAACCATAGCCCTTTTCGAAGCCAAGCAAAATAGGCTTGGGGAATTTACAAGCGTTTGTAGTTTTCATTGTTATTATCTGTAAGCTTTTTATCTTACACTCTGGAGCTTTCGCTCATTTTCATCAATCTGTCAATTCAGATTCAGGTTGGCGTACTTTTTCAACCTTATATGAAATAAGGTGTTGCGGACTCTTGGTAATATTATATTCTTGAATCTAATCAGAAATATGAATTTTTAATCCCTTAGCGGTTTTCTCATATTCTTTTCGTTGATTTATTAAATCTACTAACTTTTCTATCTTTCGATTTAAATAAATTGTTACATTTTCATAACAAGAAAGGAAATTTATTGCATCCTTTGTTGAATATTCAACTGTATAAAACGGATTCTATCTTTTTTCTTTTTTAATAGATACTTTAGAAAAGCCATTATTAACCATTAAATCTCTAAAAGATTGAATAAAATCATAAGAAGCTGAACATAAACGGACTCTTAACTGCACACTTTTTTCACATTTACTTCCTAATATTCTATCATAACCACCATCCCCATCTACCACGCCAAGCAAAAATGCTTTTTGATATATTTTTGGAACAAAATTGAAATTACCAATAGTAAAAGTTTTATTATTATCTATTCCTAATTTTCTTAAATCTGAAACAATTTGCTTGCTTCTAATCGTCATTTCTTTTACTTGATATTCTTTTCCTGTAGATTCCAAATGAATAGTTTTACTTAAAATTGGACCTGTAAAAGATAATTCTTTTTTTATTTTATCCAACAAATCAGAATCTTTGTCAGCCAAACCAAATTTTAAGATGTTATTTCCAACTATACAACCATCAGTAGCAATATATCCAAGAAGATAAGCCATATTGTACGACCAATTCTGAAAATAATTATCGTGTTGTTTATATTTAGCCTTAAAAGAATTGGGATTATCACCTTTTTCTTCTCTTTGTAAAGCTAATTCTTTTTTAGTTCGTTTAGAAATATTATGTTTTTCTAAAACAGAATAAATATAACGTATATCTTTTTTATTGCCCAAATATTTTTCTGCTAAAGTATAAGCATACTCTCCAGCCAAATACTCTTGGCAAATCTTTTCTCCATACAAAGAATCTATCACAGATAAATCGTACTTCTTTTTCATGGCTTCTCCTTTCTTGTTATTCAAATTTCAAGGTTCAATTACTACGCTCTGCCCCTGTTTATCATTTTAATAATAAACTTCGGTTCGAGTTAACATAATTACAAATTAAGTCTTCTCGCTTAATTCCGCAATTTCGTCAATTGTCTTACGACAAAGGGTGGCAAAACACTACGCTACCACTTTTTCTTTCTCCATAAATGAGAAAACTCTTACCACTAAGGTCACGAGTGACCACATTAGGCTTAATGCTAAAAATATCAATACCCATTATTTAAATGTCTCCTTATTAAAAATTTTAAATATTTTTTTAGTTATTGATTAGAAAATCAGAACGGAATATCATCGTCATCATCAACAACAGGAGACATCTTTCCAGAACCCTTCTTACCAAAACC
>OQVS01001474.1_pt1 | contig 15886 bp, 14 predicted proteins | sample 1691601 | NCBI WGS metagenome assembly OQVS01 (sample SAMN03418268, study PRJEB22391) | human gut metagenome | biome: human-gut; feature: organic feature; material: feces | host: Homo sapiens | place: Tanzania | collected 2013-01
TGATGTCTGCATCTGTCGGCAGTGTCAGTCTTCCTGTCATCGCATGGTTTCCTCCCCATCGCTTTTGTACTATCTTGCAGCTGATGACTAAAGTATATCGGCTTCCTGACCTGATATCAATTTCTTTGTTGCTTGTTTTGTTATGTTTATTGCTATTTTGTTACTAAAATAGTGGATTTTTTTAAATGATTATGTATAATATGCTTATCACGATCGTACACATTTTTATTTTTTCGTCTTTTTTACGAATGTTTTTGTAAAATATTGTGTTTTTTATATATTCATTATAAAAAATATTGCAAATTTGAAAAAGTGCACAATAAAATAGGATAAAGAAGGTGTCTAGTTATGAGTAATGAATTTATCAATATTGATTCTGCAAACGCAAACAGTTCTCCGGAACATTTCCAGCTGCGTTACATCTCCATCTCCAAATACGAAGGAGACTGGCAGTCCCTTCCGCATACCCATCACTTTTCAGAGCTGTTCTATGTCCTGCATGGTGAGGGAGCCTTCTATATAGAGAATGAAAAGGTGCCTGTGAAGACGGACGATCTGGTCATCATCAACCCTTATGTAGAGCACACGGAGAAAACACTTCCCAACGATCCCATGGAATATATCGTATTCGGTGTGGAAGGGCTCGCATTTTCTTTTTCCGGTGCGGGGCAGGACAACCCGAAGGGCTACAGTTTCTACAGCTACGGTGCCGACAAAAAACAGTTCATCAACTTCGCCCAGCTGATGATGCAGGAATTCCGTGACAAGCTTCCCGGCTTTGAACAGGTATGTCACGGACTGCTTCAGGTGCTCCTGGTATATATTTCCCGGAAGCAGAACCTGTCCGTCATCTCCGACTCCTCCTTCCAATTATCCAAGGAATGTGCTCTGGCGAAGCGGTATATCGATTCCAATTATTCCCAGAACATTACTTTGGATTCCCTGGCGGAGATCACGCATATCAACAAATTCTATCTGGCACACTCCTTTACCGAATGTGTCGGGCAGTCTCCGATCAATTACCTGACAGACCGGAGGCTGGAAGCCTGCAAGGAGCTTCTGGTATCCTCCAATCTGTCGGTAGCACAGGTAGCCACCAGTGTCGGCTTTTCTTCGCAGTCTTATTTCTCGCAGATCTTCCGTAAAAAGACCGGCATGACACCGCGCCAGTACCGGAGCCGTTATGCCAGAAAATAATGTGCGCACTCATAAAAGACCTCACTGCCGGCGCATCTGCCGACTGTGAGGTCTTTTATAATAGACATTTATTCACTTATTTGATCCAGCCCCAGCATAATCCCAGGTATTCCACCAGAAAATACATCCCCCGCAGCCATATCAGAACGCCGCCTCCGTAGAACATAACGCCGTATTCCTTTTGTCTGTCCACTATTTTCCCGGTCATGGCAAGGATCGCACAGATCAGCAGCACCATGGTTCCAAATGCCGCCCTGTCGGGATAATGCGGCGACAGGATCATGGCTCCCCAGGATAATAGTGCTCCGAATAACAGCAGATCGATCTCTCTTCCCAAGGTTTCCTTCAGCATCCCCTTGCAGATCATCACCAGAAATAACGTCAGAAGCAGGGTTGGGAACAAATACTCCATCACACCTTTTGCTTCTGCATAAAAACGCAGATAGATCTTCCACAACAGACTGTAGGATTCCTCTACAGTCTCCTCCGTGCGGACAAAATTGCCCGGTGCGGCGATCATCAGAATACTTCCCGCCAGACAGCTGATATTGCCCAGATACATCCATACGGGATTTTTTTTATGCTCCCTGTGGCGTAACAGCATGACTAACAGGCTCAGGATCCAGACTGCGGGCCCCATGTTCTCATTGCTCCAGCCTGCGATCAGTCCTAAAGGCAGGATCCACAGAGTAATTCCCTGAATATTTTTCTCCCCACGGTCTTCATAATGCAGATAGCAGAACAGAAAAGCCAGCACAAATCCCGTCATATACAGATAATTTGCAGCACCCGCTTCCCAGAACATACTCATTTTCCAGTTGGCATTCAGCCCCAGGATCATGCCGATCGCTGCAAACCAATACGAAAATCCACGTCTGCCGGATACCATACAGACAAGCAGTGCCAGCAGAAACGTCATGGCCGTATTCAGGATATCCGCCCAGTTCTCCCCGGCCAATAAGATCATCTGCAGCAGGCCATGAGCCAGGCTTCTGCCACCCCAGTTAAAATAATGCCAGATCTGTGCATGGATAATGTCACCGAGATTCCGGATCGGTGTATCCTCGTACAGCAACGTGGAATACCACTCATCATCCATCATAAAATCGATCTCATAATTGACCCGCCACACGATCAGTGCGGTCAATGCAATCAGTATCAGACTGACCCATCGGATTATTTTTTTCTGCTTTTCCTGCATAATCTGCTCCATTCCTTTTATGTCAAAGAACGGTTGCCTATAACTGAATCTTCTTCAGACGATCCACTGCCTCCACGGTGTTCTCGTAGCTTCCGAACGCCGTCAGACGGAAATAATGCTCTCCACTGGGTCCGAAGCCGGATCCGGGCGTACCTACCACGTTGACATTCTCCAACAGATAATCGAAGAACTCCCAGCTGGTCATGCCATTCGGCGCTTTCAGCCAGATGTAGGGCGAATTTACACCACCGGATACCGTGAAGCCTGCTTCTTTTAAGCCCTTCAGGATATACTGTGCGTTGTTCATGTAATAAGCAATCTGCTCCTTCAGCTGTGCCTTGCCTGCTGCAGAATAGACTGCCTCACCGGCACGCTGTACGATATAGGGTGCTCCGTTATATTTGGTGCCGTGTCTTCTCGCCCACAGTGCATGGAGGCTGACATCCCCGCTCTTCAGATCCTTCGGGATCACGGTAAAGCCCAGACGCACTCCGGTAAAACCGGCATTTTTGGAGAAGGAACGGAACTCGATGGCACAGGTTCTGGCTCCTTCACATTCATAAATACTGTGAGGCACATCCGGTTCGGAAATATATGCTTCATAGGCTGCATCATAGAGAATGACAGCGCCTGTCTTATTGGCGTAATCTACCCACTCCTGCAGTTGTGCCTTGGTAATGGCAGCACCGGTAGGATTGTTGGGGAAGCATAAATAGATCAGATCCGGGGTCTCCTTCGGCAGTTCCGGTGCGAAGCCGTTCTCTGCCAGACAAGGCATATAGATCACATCACTCCAAGTCTCGGACTTCGGATCGTAAGTGCCGGTTCTGCCTGCCATAACGTTAGAATCCACGTATACGGGGTAAACGGGGTCACATACTGCGATCTTATTGTCCAGGCTGAAGATCTCCTGAATATTGCCGCAGTCACATTTCGCTCCATCCGATACAAAGATCTCGTCCGGTGCAATATCGCAGCCTCTTGCCTTATAATCATTCTCCGCAATGGCATTGCGCAGGAATTCATAACCCAGGTCAGGAGCGTAACCATGAAAAGTCTCCGCTTTTCCCATTTCATCCACCGCACCGTGCAACGCATCAATGATAGCGGGTGCCAAAGGCTGTGTCACATCACCGATGCCCAGACGGATGATCTTTTTGTCCGGGTGTGCTGCGGAATAGGCACTTACCTTTTTACCGATGGTGGAAAATAAATAGCTTCCGGGAAGTTTTAAATAGTTGTCGTTTACTTTAAACATAGTACGTTCTCCTCTCTATTATCCTTGGTGCAGTGTTGCTGTCACCTTGCTGTCGTAAATAAGCAATTTCTCTCATAGCAACACATCTTTGCCTGCAAGCAGTCAATCTGTGTTGCTATGGAGGAGTTTATTTTATCAGATGGAGTACGGGTCCACTTCACCTTCAAATACGATCTTTGCGGGGCCGGTCATGTAGACCAGATTCTCCTTGCGGTCCCATTTGATGTGCAGTTCACCGCCTAATAGTTTAACAGTTATTTCCTCGTCCGTCAAACCATTTAGCACGCAGGCCACCGCCGTAGCACAGCATCCTGTACCACAGGCAAGGGTCTCTCCGGTACCCCTCTCCCAGACACGCATGAACACATTTTTCCGATCCAGTATCTCTACAAATTCCGTGTTGGTCCGGTTGGGGAAGCAGGTATGATGTTCGAACTTTGGACCGATCTTCTCGATGTCCAGATCTTTTACACCATTCATAAATACGATGGCATGGGGATTGCCCATGGAGACACAGGTCATGCGGTATTCCGTACCGTCTACCATGATGGGAGCATTCACTACCGCCGGGCCGTCTGCCGTCTCCTGTGTGGCTTCCGCCGTTACCGGCACCTCTGCCGGGGCAAGGATCGGATTGCCCATATTTACCTGTACCAAAGCCACCTGTCCTCTGTCTGTGGCGGTCTTCCCCTCCACGGTGAGTTTCAGATATTTTATTTTGCCGGCACTGACGATGGTAATGTCTGTTTTATCCGTCAGTCCCTTGTCGTAGACATATTTTGCCACACAGCGGATACCATTGCCGCACATCTCCGAGCGGCTGCCGTCTGCGTTGTACATTTCCATTTCAAAATCCGCTTCCTCCGCCGGATTGATAAAGATCACACCGTCACCGCCGATTCCGAAATGTCTGTCGCTTAAGCTTCTGACGATCTCCGGCTTCTCTTCCGGTGAAAGCTTCTCCGTAAAGCCGTTAACATATACATAATCGTTGCCACAGCCCTGCATTTTTGTAAATTTCATGGATTGCTGTTCCTCCTGTTGTTCTATTTCACATTCCTTGCCTGTGTCGTACGGAATACGCTCACCCTTTCCGTGCCGCCCTATTTACTCCGTCATCATGGACAGCACCATCTGTGCTGTCTCCACCAGATTGGTACCACTGTCCATACTGGTCTTCTGAAGATAGCGGTGGGCTTCCTCTTCCGTCATATGATTTCTTGCCATCAGTAATTCCTTGGCATCCTTGATCGCTTTTTCATCCGCTGCATTCCGTACCTTCGGCTGCATACGGCGTTTTCTTCTGCGGCGTTCCACACCCTCTGCCATCAGATTCACTGTATTGACCAGATCCTGTACCTTTAACGGCATGGAGAGACATACAATCCCGTTCCCATAACATTCACTGATCAGATTCTGCGATGCCATCAGCAGCATCTCAAAGCCCTCCGGCAGATCATCATGCAATTCTGTATATACCATATCTGCCAGCTTATAGCTGCAGATCACAATACCATCATTCAGACCGTCCGCCTGACTGATGGCCTGGGTTCCCGTGGTACAGATACCCGTGACCTGAAAGCCACTGCGTACCAGGATATTCTTGACGCCCTTGGCTTCCTCCAGCTTCGGCAGCACGACAATAATGTTCGTCATCGGCCCACCTCCTTTCTTCTGTCTTTTTTACTTTGTCATGCAACTATTACGGACCCTCCCTCACATTAGCATTAGCGAAACTGCATACTGCCCGTGCTTTCCACTTAATCAGCTGATTTTCCTCATGTATGGGGCAGCGAGGTTCTGAATAGTTACTCTGTTTTTACAAAAGAAAGGAATTTTCTAGTATTTGTACAGATACTCCTGGATCTCCCACTCGGATACCTGGGAACGGTACTCATGCCACTCTTTCCGCTTGGCATCGATGTATTTTCCGGCAATATGCTCTCCCAATACCTCCTGAATGAACATATCCTTCTCCAGTTCCTCCACTGCCTCTAAAAGGGTGCCGGGCAACTGGTCAATGTGTAATTCCTTCCGCTCCTCCGCAGTCAGTGCGAAGATGTTCGCATTGATGCTCTCAGGGGGAGCGATCTTCTCCCGGATGCCCTCTAATCCTGCACTCAGGCAGACTGCCAGTGTCAGATAAGGGTTCGCTGCGGAATCGGGGCTGCGCAGTTCGATACGGGTAGCCTCTCCGTCTGCGGCAGCCGGAATACGGATCAGGGGGCTGCGGTTCGTCGTGCTCCATGCGATATAGACCGGTGCCTCAAAACCTGGCACCAGACGCTTATAGGAATTCACCAGTGGATTCGTGATGGCTGCCATTCCTTTGATGTGCTTCATGATACCGCCGATAAAATAATAGGCTTCTTTACTCAGACCGTTAGGATCGGAAACATCCTGGAAAATATTTTTCCCATCCTTCTGTAAGGACATATTGATGTGCATACCGGAACCATTGACACCGAACTTGGGCTTCGGCATAAAGGTAGCGTGCAGACCGTGACGTCTCGCAATAGTGCGCACTGCCATCTTGAAAGTCATGATATTGTCTGCGGTATGTAATGCCTCATCGTATCTGAAATCGATCTCATGCTGTGCCGGAGCCATCTCATGGTGGGATGCCTCAATGACAAAGCCCATATCCTCCAGATTCATGACAATGTCACGACGGGCATTCTCACCGAAGTCCAGAGGTCCGATATCAAAATACCCTGCCTGCTCGTGGGTGTTGGTGGTAGGCATGGTATTTTCATCCGTATTAAATAAGAAAAATTCACACTCGGGACCTACCTCAAAAGTATATCCCATATCCTCTGCCTGCTGCACCGCACGCTTTAACACATAACGGGGATCTCCCTCGAAAGGCTGTCCGTTGGGACGATATACATCGCAGATCATACGTGCCACCTTGCCCTGCTGGGGTCTCCAGGGGAAAATCTCCAGTGTCGACAGATCCGGATACAGATACATGTCGGATTCCTCGATCCGGGCAAAACCGTCGATGGCCGAACCGTCAAACATGCATTTATTGTTCAATACACGGTCCAGCTGACTGGCTGTCACCGCAATATTTTTCAGATTGCCGAACAGATCCGTGAACTGCAGACGGATAAATTCCACATCCTCTTCTTCCACAAGACGGATGATGTCTTCCTTGGTATAATTATTCATCGTTACCCTCGTTTCTGCGCCGCCTGTCTGCTCCTTTTCCACGGGGCGGACGCATCCGTGGAAAAACACTTATTATTAACTATAGCAATGCCTGTTTTGTCTTGTCAATGCGAAGTTCTCCCCTTTTGCTGTACTATGCGGGAAGTCTTACGCATACTATTTATAAAGATCATCCCATCATTCCAAGGAGACCAAAGAATGAGTGCAAATACAAAGATCGTTGTCCTTCGCAGAAAAGAACTGCTCTATACCGGAATCTTCGCCGCATTGGGCGTGTTGTTTCTGATATTACTGTTGATGCTGCTGTTGCCGGGAAAAGATGCGGATACCTCCTCCGGAACACCGGATTCCCCTGACAATACTGCCGAAACCGCTATGCCGGACAATGTGGCGGATCTCGGACGTTCATCACAGTTCTCCGATGCGGAGGATGTCTCCACGGGAGCTAGTGCCGATACCGGTGCTGTTCTGGATAGTGTCTCCGGGCCTGCCGGTACTGACAATACATATATCCCCGGGATCTATACCACCGAACTGATCCTCGGCAGTGAGACTGTCAATGTGGAAGTCATCGTAAACGACCACGCCATCACATCCTTAAGCCTGGCGAATCCCGATGAGACTCTGACCACCATGTATCCACTGCTGGAGCCCACCATGGATTCCCTAAGTGAGCAGATCTGCGAGACACAGGATCTAAGTCAGGTGACATATTCTGCGGAGACCAGATATACTTCCCTGGTGCTGCTGGAAGCTGTTAAGGCTTCACTGGAAAAAGCAAAGCCCAGTGCAACACCGGAAGCTTCGACTACACCGGAGACCACCGCCACACCGGCGGCTTCCCCTGAGAATTCTGCGGCCACTTCGCCGGAAACGGATGGGAAAACCACGGAACCCACGAAGGTGCCGACAGCTGATATCAATCCTGCGGCGTAGAGAGCCAGGTGCCCTGTTTACGCAGCATGCGAAAATTTCCGTTTAACGCAAAAAAGGGCGCATGCCTCCCGGCATGCACCCCGTTGTGCGTTTTATTGTAATATTTTGTTTGCAACACTGGGTTTATTTTATACTATTTGCGGTGGAGATGCAAGGGAAAATAAAAATTGCTTCGTCTTTATTCAAAACATTTTTGTTCAAATTGATTTTAACAAAATCTTTCTGAATAAAATTCTGCCAGCCTTTCTACAAAATTATTGACGCCATGTAACCCTTTTCTTTTTATATCTATGTTGTCAGTCTACCAGTACAACTTCATATCCCTCTGCACTGCTTCCTCCGGCAATTGAAGCATCTCCCGGATTCGATTCGCAGTCTCTTCAAAACTTAAACCAAACTCCTTGCAAACCCTGATGGTTCCACGTACTTCGCCTTCTGCTCTGCCCTCTTCTCTGACGTCATCATCATGTAATAGCTCTTTCATGTATTCGGACCTCCATGCTTCATTTTTTCTCGCTTTGTTTACAGCCTCATCTATCCTTCGGGTCAGATCATCCCCTACCTTCCCGGTTCTGATATAATCATATAATGTCTTCAAATTCTCCGGTATATTCTCCGCATCGCTGACACAGTTATAAAAAATCTTTTCCGTTCCATCCTCTAAGTATAGCTTTCTATCTTCCATGCAAAGATTCTGAAACGTATACTTTGCATACCCCAATCCAAACGGATCAAACGTACAGAGAAACAATACCTTTCCTTCCGGAAGTTCCCGATAAGAATTTCCTCTGCTCAAATGGTCCATATCCATGCTGGATTGATAAAATCTGCTTCTCCTTGGCAATTCTAATTTTTTCACCGACTGACGATTCAGATTCTGCATCTCCGCATCATAAATGCGTTTTTGGTCTCTGGCGTATACATCCAAGCGAAACGGTTTTCCGGCAGACACGTACCGAAACTCTCTCTGCGTCTGAATATTTTCCAAAACTCCAACCTTTTCCTCTAACAGCCGCTCCAGCGCATCCCGGCAAAGCACCTTATCTTCCATTACTTTGCCAAACATAAAATCATCTGCAATCGTCAGTTCTTCATAACGTTTTGCCATTCGCACTCTCCTTTTACACTTGCTGCAGGAGAATATCTCTGGCATATCACGAAGCAAATCCACCCGTTCTTATATCTTCTCCTGCTCTATTGTTGTCATTGGGTAACTAAGCAGGGATTCTTCTGAAGTCACAGACATCAACTTGCGCTGACATAGAAATTTTGAAATAGAAAAAATCTGCTTATGGATAAAGAATAGCAAAACGACATCTAATTGTCAACGCAGCAAAATAGCAAAATCTGCACTATATGAATTTAGGCAGTATGCTGTAAATGTCCTTCTTATTTCATATTTTCATTGACTTTTCTGTTATCACATAATATTATAAGTATAAGAAATGGGTTTTTTGTCGTGTACAGCTTTATGGCTCAAGCGGGTAGCTCGTTTCTTTTTTTATGTCTATAATATCGTACAAATACTTTTTACCATCCTCATCATGGCGAATCAGCAAAGATGCATGAAACACATTATAGCATTTTACTTTTCCCTCATTATCATACACCGGAATTCCAAAATAAGAATCGTATCGATACCAGCCATATTTTGCATTACGCCTATGCTTGTCTTCATTATTTTCTCTGTAATTTCCACCACTTGCAATCTCTATCATTTGAGGAATTACCTGTGCTGCGTTTGCCTTGGCTTTTACATTTGCCCCTTTCAGTGAATATGTATAGATTGAACCTGTAAATTCGTTAGGAAAATCCGAACTAATATATACCCTCTCGTCTACCGATAAGATGGTGTAATATTCTCCTACATATTTCTTTAAATATTCCTTTACTTCCTTCCATCCAATATATTTCTTTTTCTTGAAGATAGCATCGTTAATAATTACAATTTTTCTTCCAGAATCCCTTTTATAATTTCTTTCTTTTTCAGATAAAAATACTCATAAAGCTGCTTAAAAAGGAGAAATTATTGCGAATTATTTTTACCTGTCAATACTGTATTTCTTGCGCTTCTTTGCTCTTGCTGCTTTCAGGACATCCGCAAGATTATCACCATTAAGCACCCTTGGATAATCTTCTTGAAATTCCACTAAGGTATCCTTATTTTCCTGCTCAATCTCTCTGCACTGCCTATAGAAATCATGCAGGTCCTCTTTGTTATAAACAGCTTCGATAAAGACTCTGGAATCTTCCGGTATTTTGTCATAGGAACCGTATAAATCTACTATCGCCTTCTGAATGGTTTCAAAACTCAAAGGGTCCTTTCGTTCTTCTTGCTCAATTAAAACACCTACAATATCAGATAAATCATTTTTATATTGTCGGCCTGCCATAAGTTTCATCGCAACAAGATATTCTGCTGATACCGTTCTAACCTGAAGAATATTTGCAAAGGTCTTATAATACTTTGAGTATTCCACTAATCTAGGTGTATATGACTTCGTATGAGCAAAATCTGTATTTAACCATCCAACCGGCAATTCAAGTCTATCACCTACTGTATTAATTGCCTCTTTCATTGCGCCAGATGACTTAATAATTGCATCCATATCATAAGTCATTTCTCTAAATCCATAGTTTATAAGAATTGATGCGCCGCCTATCAAAATAATTTCCGCCGACATTTTATTGCCATTCTTTTTACGAAATTCTTTTGCCAGTTCCCTCAGATAGCCGTCCAGATTTTCTTTTGTAAAAGGCTTATCAGCAGACATTTCGCACCTCACCTTCTACAATATTGAATCGCATAAATTCCGGGATCGCATTTGCAAGTGCCTTTTCTTTTATACGTTCGTCTCCCGTCGCTGCATATGCCACTTCAATGCCTGCAGAAAAATATAGTTTTTCAAGCTTCTGGGAACGGATATCATTATAATTTGTGCAAAGAGGTATATCATTTATCCTGGACAAATAATCAATCATAGCCAGCAGATACATAGCTTCTCTGCACCATCTGCGCTCATAAAGCTTTCTTACTTCATCCTTCTCAAGTGTTTCGATAATAAAATCTATATCGCCCATATCCTTTACATGATGACAAGTATTACTCTTAAAAGTTTCAAACGAACATCTATACTCTACATTACCTGCACTATTATTTTCCAATATTGAGTCTACCGTTACATTAAGCACCCTGGCGATTTTATGCAGAGTTCCTGCCGTGCATTTATCAAGGTCTGCTTTTCCACTACAGATATCAGTAATTGTTGTCATTGCAACTCCGCTTTCCTTGCTTAAACGATACCTCGACATTTTTTCTTTTTCAAGTAAAGCATTAATTATCATCTGCTTCCCTCCTATTTATTAATATATCGGTCAGCCGAACTACTGTCAACAATATTTTTTATAATTGATATATCTGAGAATTCCCGGGTCAAAATGATTTTAACAAAATATTGGAATTTACTTGTGCACTGGAATTTAAAATTTCAAGTCAGTATAAAGTGAATCCAGTGTAAGCAGTAATAACACTTCCCCTATCACAGCCCTTTTGTCTATATCAGACAAGGCAACGACTCCGCCCAATATGGCAGCTCATCTATAACAAGCACAAGCTTCTCGTCTCCGATATTTTTATCAATAAAATCAAAAACAGCCTCTGTAGTGTGAAAGCTGATACTCTCCACTCCCGGCATAAGCAGATCAACTACCTGCTTTGGAAACAGTTCCAGATTTCTATTTTTTCCGACTTTTGTTGCTGTATAAAAATAGTCTTCTTGTCCATCTTTTTCATAGAAATCCTTTAACGATGCCAGTTCTCTTTCTCTGCCGATAAACATAAGAACTACCTCCCATCTTTGTTAAAAACAGTTTTATTAAAATTGATTTTAACAAAATATTTCTGAATAAAGTTTAACATGACTCTTATGTTTTGCAATCTTTTTATTTGGTGTCGCGTTCACAGATTTTCTTGTATCTGCCATAGCTCTTATCACATTTTGTTACTGAGTAATGCTTAGGGCTGGAAAAGGTTGCTCGTTTCTTTTTTATTTTTTCTGACAAATTTTGAGACAAGAAAAAGCCGGGATTATAAATCACCGACCTTTTCTCAATAGATTATTGTACTTCCTCTTCCAGATTATGTAGCAAAGTTTTGATTTCATCATCGTCAGGTGCATACTGTTGCACTTGACTTAATATGGCTTTCGCAGCAACAGTTTCTCCACTCTCCAGTTTCTGCTTTGCAATATTTTTCAATGAGATTACCATTTGTTGTAATTCCTTCTGTGCTTCATTTGCTTCTGTTATCTGCTGCTGCATTCTGTTACGCACCATTTCCGCATAAGCCAGCATTACTTTTTCCAGCTTGGGATAAATGCCCAGGCAATTCTTCATGTTTTCCAATGCTTTTCGATCTTGTCCAGACTCGTAATATTCTTGCTGTTTTTTCAATTCCAGCGCCAACTGCAATTCATCTGGCAAGCCAACAGAATTCTCTTCCAAAACTTTCTCTTTATAATAGGGTTTGTAGAAATCAATCAACTTTTCTGTGTATGTCCAAATATCTTCCTCTAATTTTGGCAGCCCAACACACTCCGCTACCTCTTCTATCAGACCATTTTCTCTATATTTTATATCAAATAAGTTATAATGAATATTTTCATTCCTTTTCCATGCTAAAATCCTGTCATTCCACGCTTCCCAATCCTTCCAAGTAGCCCAATGCTCCATACGTTCCAGCGCTCTTCTCCATACCCGATAGTCAACCTTCAATATCATTTCATTAACGTCTATTTTTTTCTTGATCGCAATATTCCAAACGTCATCTTCAACCTCAAATAGATGATCAGCGCATGTAGTCAACAATTCATCGTACAACTCATTGAGAGTTTCTTTCTTATTTGCTTTCTTCTGTTCCCATATAATTTTATTGGATATTATGAAAAAATGGCCACTATCTAATTCTGCCATAAGGTGAATTAAATTATTTAGCTTTTCAATTTCTTGCTCTTTCCTATACTCCTTCTTTAATTCCATCAAGATACAAACTATATCATAAGAAATCTTTTCTCCTGAATATAAAGATTGAATAACTTGTACAAAAAAATTATTATATTTTTTACTGCACATCGCATCCATCAGTTTTTTTGCCCAACTTATTTGAAAAATTTGCTGTATATCTTTTTCGGATACAATATTGAACAATTTACTAGCATACTCATATTTCTCTCTTTTAATAATTGTTCCAATACACATCATAACAGTTTCCGTAAATACTTCGTTATGAAAAACGCTCGTCACAATTCCTGCCGTTTCTGTCTCCATAACAGTCCTATTATTGCGTAATCGTTCCGCCTCTGAAACATATTTTTCTAAATTATCAATACATAATTCATAATTTCCAGTTGCATTATATAATCTTGCTCCTATCATGTAATAATATGCCTTACATACTTCCATGATAGGCATATCCATAATAGGATTGGTTTTAGCTCGTTCAAGCCATAGTTCTTCTTCTTGGTATTCTTTCATACATTCCAAAGAAAGCAGTATGTATGAATAAAGTACACCTATGTATACTGGAAAAAATTTTACTTTTGTTTTGTAATTTTCCCATTCTTGCAGTCCCTCTATACATACATTTATCGTTTTTTCATAATTACGCACAGCAAAATATTCCTGTGCAAGTTGAAACATCCATCTGGTTTCTCCTGGATATTCTTTGCGCATTTCAACAAGTGGTTCAATGTTTCTTGCCGCATGTTGTACTCTTTCTTCATCACTTTTATATACATATCCATAATGATGAACAAAATCGCTAAATTCTTTTTGGGGAGTGTCAAACGGATTTATATATTCATGTATTTTTCCTATAAAACAAGTATTTTTTTCTCTCCTTACCATTCTGGAAGGATAAGATGTTTTAAAACTTTTCCCTTCAAAATCAAGATAATTTCTTACTTCATAAGATGCGGACTTATACTTCTTGTACTCTCCAGTTATAAAAAAGGAAATGATCTCCACCGGATTATCAAACCATTCATCATCATCCAAGTACATGAACCATTCTCCACGAGCTTCCTTTAATCCAACATTTCTGGCTGCAGCAAAATCATTACACCATGTAAAATCAATTATTTTATCAGCATATTTTTCTGCCAATGCACGCTGTTCCGCATTGCATCCTGTATCTACCAGTATGATTTCTGTAGGAAAGGCATTTTTAAAATAGAGAAGTGAGTTCAAGCTTTTCTCCATTTCATCCCTCCCTGAGATAAGCATAGAAATTGATAATAATATATGATTTTTGTTCATGTATGGAATCCTTTCCCCTTACAAAGAGAAAAAGGACCCGACCGTAAAGCCGAGCCCTTCTCTTATTGCTGTGTTAAATGCTCTAACTGATTACTTACTGTAACAGAGACAGTACTCCCTGATTAGACTGATTAGCCTGAGCCAACATCGCCTGACCTGCCTGAGACAGGATATTGTTGTTGGAGTACTTAACCATCTCAGTAGCCATATCTGTATCACGGATAGCAGATTCAGCACTTGTGGTGTTCTCTACAACGTTATCCAGGTTGCTGATGGTATGCTCAAGTCTGTTCTGAACTGCTCCGAGTGCAGATCTCTGAGTAGATACTTTCTGGATAGCTTCCTTGATGGTCTCGATTGCATTATCAGCATTGGTAGAAGTAGCTCCATCTACTCTTAAACCATTTACGCCAAGCCCCTTAGCAGACATAGCATCCAGATTCAGTTCAATTTTGTTGTTGGAAGTAGCATCAGCGCCTACGTGAAGAGACAGTTTCAAGCTACCCACCTGATCCTTAGTAGCTGTAATGTCGGTAGTGCCTACCGTCTGCTCATTACCAAACTGATCATATACAGTCTTATCTTTCAGCAGTTCTACATTTGTGTCACCTTTAACAACATAATTCTTTAATGCGTTCTGGGAAATTTTGTTTCCGTCCTTATCGTAATAGGAAATAACACTACCCTTTGCACCATTCAATACAGCATCAGTGCTAAATGTAAGAGTATCGGTAAGAGCCGCTGTACCCTTTGTGTTATCTTTACCATTACCAGAAACAGTCAATGTCAAACCAGTATCTTCGCCATCCTTAGATACCTTACCATTTGAATCGATCTCATATCCATCTACAGACACTGCCACATTACCAGTATCAGTACCGTCCTTACCAGCAGCAATTGTTACTCTGGCACCACTCTTCTGCAAAGTCTTCAGTAACTCATTCTGCAGTTCAACCTGTCTATCAGAATTTGCAGTAGTAGAAGCTACAGTAACATTCAAGCTTGTGTTAGATCCTGTTGCTGTGGTTCCATCCGTTGTACTGATTTGTGCTTTTGCAATTGTCTGGGTGCCATAAGAATAAGTATAACCCTTCTCAGCATCCTTGTCACCCTTTAACAGGTAGGTCTCGTTGAATTTCGTTGTCTCAGCAACACGATCGATTTCAGTGGTCAGCTGATCAATTTCGTTCTGGATGTAGCTTCTATCATTTTCGGAATTGGTTCCGTTGGAAGCCTTAACAGCCAACTCGTTCATTCTCTGCAGCATGTCCTGAACTTCGTTCAGTGCGCCTTCAGCGGTCTGTACAGTGGAGATACCGTCTTCTGCGTTAGCAGAAGCCTGTGTCAGTCCTCTAATCTGCTTTCTCATTTTTTCACTGATGGATAATCCTGCTGCATCATCTGCTGCACGGTTGATCTTGTAACCGGAAGACAACTTCTCAGTTGACTTTGCCTGAGAGCTCTGAGTCAAACCTAACATTCTGTTAGAGTTCATAGCGGTAAGATTGTGTTGTACTACCATAATATATTCCTCCTTGAATTGACGAGCGCTTCCCTGCGCTCCGTTATTTGCTTTGGCAATGTCAGTTTCAAGTTCGCACATCCTGTCACTTTCATCGCCATTGTCTTCCTACTGTCCGGCGTGCGAAACCTTCGATTCGGAAGAGGTTCGGTAAGCAAATGTTTTATTTGCTTTACTTGTTAAGTATATCGGAGATGTTTTTGGAAACTTAACCCCTTTTTGCAAAAAATGTTGACTTTTCTTATTTTCCTCAATTGCCAAAGTAAATTCCGGTCGATCTATC
>OQVS01001475.1_pt1 | contig 15875 bp, 13 predicted proteins | sample 1691601 | NCBI WGS metagenome assembly OQVS01 (sample SAMN03418268, study PRJEB22391) | human gut metagenome | biome: human-gut; feature: organic feature; material: feces | host: Homo sapiens | place: Tanzania | collected 2013-01
TCACGGAAGGGCTATTCTGATTATGCTGCCAGTAACTAACATCGTCCGTATTCTTACGGTTGCAAAAATAATTGTAGAAAAGGCAGAAGCCGTCAATCAGCCGATATCTGGATTTTCTTGGCGGTTCTCCAAAATACCTGAATTTTGAGATAAAGTCACTTTCCTCAAGGGAGCGTAGTAATTTGGAGAATTCTCCGCCGTCAGCTATTCCCGTACCTTTAAGGATTTCCTCACGCGAGTAGCCGATACGCTTGCCGGCCAAGAACCGTATCAGTTTCTCGGCGGAATCAGGATTTGTGAATATGGAACCGAACAGCCTGTCATATTCATTAGTCAACTTTCCCTTTCGATTAAAGATCAAGAAGTCAACATTTTGAGCAAGGCTCATATCCTTGGCGAAAAGACTAAGATAATACGGCACCCCTCCGAAAATCATATTGCTTTGTATGATGTCGTACCTGTCAAACCGGATGCCATTTGATTGAAAGAATTCCTCTGTCTCCCGTAAATTGAAAGGCTCCAACTTGATTTCAAATGTGATACGGTCAAACAATCCTCCTTTACCATTTATCAACTTATCGGAAATCCACGATACTGCAGAGCCGCAAGCGACCAACATCAAATCATCACGTTTCGCGCCCCAGCCATTCCAAAAGGCCTCAAACGCCGTCACGAACCCGGATCTCGGAGTGTCAAGCCAGGGCAATTCGTCCATAAAGACGAGCATCCGATGGCCATCAGCCTTGGATTCAAGAAATTTCTCCAACATAAAGAACGCTTCTAACCAGTTTGTCGGAAGCGAAGAGATCTCCGCACCACACCTCAGAAGAGAATGTGTGAAATTCTGCAGCTGCATTTTCATCAATTCTTTCCCTTTGATTTCAATCGGAGATAAAGCGGTGTGTGAAAATGTGATACGATCACGGAACAGCTCATTGACAAGGAATGTTTTCCCTACCCGCCTTCGACCATACAGCACAACAAACTCCGAATGACCATTGCCGTAAAGCTTCTCCAGTTCCTTAATTTCCGCTTGCCTTCCTATGATCTTCATAACGCCTTATTTTTCGGCAAAGATACAAAAAACGTTGATTCCCGAAAAATAGTTGCCTACTATTTTTCGGGAACCGAGTGAAAATCATGATTGGCGGGGAATTAACCTCTTCCGGAATCTGAAATGAGATTGTGGATGGTGCGGTTGAAATCGGTGCGGGACAGGAGATCCTCAAGGGTGATGTGCATTCTCCAGCGCCAGTAGTGGCGGGGAATGGCCGGGATGTTGATCCGCTCATCCTCCGGCTTGCCCTGGTAACGGACCTCACCGTCGATGGACATCCAGTCCTGAAGCGGGAGGACACACAGCATCGAAGGCGAGTTCAGATGCTGGTTTACAATCCGTTCACAGATCCACGGTTCGCAGAAGTACGGAGCCGTCCCATCGCAGTGAAGAATCTCATGGAAGAAACGCTCGGACATCGTTCGGTCCTCCTCCCACCAGCCACGCAAAGTGGATGTGTCGTGCGTGCCGGTCGCGCAGACTGACAGATAAGGATATGTCCACGGCTCGTCAAATGTCTTCTGAGGAGACTTCGGCATCCTCTGAATCTCAAGCGAAAGGATGTGCAGTTCCTTCATCACTTCCGGAACACAGGCCGGAATCATGCCCAGATCCTCTCCGCAGGCCAGCATTCCGGTGGAATCCAACAGTGCAGGCAATTTTCTCATCGCACATTCTTTCCAGAAACCGTTGTGCCTATGATAGAAGAAATCGTTGTAGAGATCGTTGTAGGCATTCTTCAAAGAATCATTCAACCTCTGGTAGTCCTCGGTGTTCTGCGAGGCGATGCGTGGATGATACCATCCATCACGGTGCGGATCCGGCACAAACAGTTGAGAGTCAGGATTGAACCCACGACCACGGAGTTCGTCGGCGGAGTACGGGAGCGCAGGGTTGAAATGTCCCAGCAATCCCGATTGGACTCCCATCGGAATCTCCCAGATGCGGAAAAATCCAAGAATATGATCAATCCGGAACGCGTCGAAATACTCACTCATCTTTCTGAGCCTTGCTTTCCACCAGGCGTAGCCATCCTTGGCCATCTCTTCCCAGTTGTAGGTCGGAAGACCCCAGTTCTGGCCATCGGCAGCGAAAGCGTCAGGCGGTGCCCCGGCCTGAGAGTCAAGGTTGAACAGATGCGGGAATTGCCAGGCATCCACACTCGTGCGGCTGATTCCGATCGGAAGGTCACCCTTGATGGCCACGCCCTTCGAGTGGGCATATTCAACAACCTCCTTCAATTGAGCGTCAAGGCAGAACTGGACGTAGCAGTAGAAATCCGTATCGATCTTGTGCCTGCGACAGAATGACTTGACCTTGGTTTCTGAATATTCAGAAAGGGATTTCCATTTCCCGAACTCCGGCGTACCGTTGATGTCCCTCAGCGCGCGGAAAGCGGCGTAAGGAACGAGCCAGTCCTTGTTGGCGGAATAGAATTTCTTGTAGGCCGCTCCAGACATGACCTCTTGTCCGCCAGCCTCGAAGGCTTCTTTCAAAAGGCGATTCTTTTCTTTGTTAACCCTTTCATAATCAACGACAGGAAGTGCATTGAGCTCTTTTTGGAGGACTTTATATCCCTTGTCGGCCTTGACCCCGGCGTCAGGCAGATGTATGAACTGCGGATGCAAGGCGAATGTCGAGTTGGCGTTGTAAGGGTAGGAATCCGTCCATGTTCCTGTCATCGTGGTGTCGTTGATCGGCAGGAGCTGGATGATGCCCTGGCCTGTGAGCGCGGCCCAGTCAACCAGTTTCTTGAGATCCTTGAACTCGCCCACGCCGAAGCTTGTCTCGCTGCGGAGGGAGAACACAGGGATCGCCGTGCCGGCTCCACGCCAAGGAACGGTCTCGAACTCAGGGACGATATCCCTTATTTCCAGTAAATCACAGTTGGCCGGGATCTCGGTGAAAAGATGATTCGTGCCGGATTCCCAGATCTTTGGAGTTCCGGTCTTCGCGTCGAGAATGACAAACTTGTACTCAAAAGGCTCCTTGACATTCAACGTCACGCTCCAAAGCGGAGCGTCGGTCGGTTTAAACTGGACGAACTTCTTCCAGTCTCCGAACATCTTGCCGCTGCCGGTGATCGCCAAGGTCTCGTTCTTGCGGATTCTGGCACACGGAACGGTGAAGGCCACATTGCCGGAACGCTTTGGCGAGGTTTGCTTTCTTTTGAATATCACATCGGTGAAGGCTTTGGTCCAGAACGGGGAATCCTCGGGACGGTCCTGCCAGCGGTCGCGGATTTCCAAGACATCGGTCGCTTCTACAAGCTCAGGGATCGAATGGTGTCCCCACTCGCGGCGCACACACTGCCCGCCACGATGAAGTTCAAAGGAATATTCAAGAGCCGACGTGTCTGAAGGCACATCAAATGAAGCCTCCCAACGCCCTCCGGCGGCATATTCCATCGCTATAGATTGTCCGTCGGAGAGGTTCAGGAACAGCTCCTCCCCGGGCGAGGTGAAATATTCAAGGGTTATTTTAAGTCGCATAGTGTCATTGTGTCACGGAATTTGTCCGCCACAATTTGCAATATTAGCGAAAATATCTGGATTTGGACATGGTTTTGTGAACAAAAGGAGACAGGAAATTTGTGTTTGGTGATTTTATGGACTAATTTTGAGGAATAATATTCAGAGACAATGGACAAGAAGGAACTTGAGATAATGTCGCCGGCCGGCAATTTCGAATGCCTGCACGCCGCGATACAAGGCGGGGCCGACTCCGTCTATTTCGGGGTGGGCAACCTCAACATGCGTTCGCATTCGGCGAACAACTTCACGCCGGACGATCTGCCGAGGATTGTGGAAATATGCCGGGAATATGGAGTCAAGACCTACATGACTCTGAATATCGTCCTTTACGGGGATGATCTCGCCCCGATGCGGAAGGCACTGGACGCGGCCAAGGCGGCGGGAGTGAACGCCATCATCGCCTCGGACATGGCTGCGATAACATATTGCCGGAAGATCGGGCTGGAGGTCCACATCTCGACCCAGCTCAACGTGTCGAATGTCGAGGCGCTGCGGTTCTATTCACAGTTCGCCGACGTGATCGTGCTGGCGAGGGAACTCAACCTGCATCAGGTAAAGGAAATCCATCAAGCGATCGTGAACGAGGGCATCAAAGGTCCTTCCGGTAATCTTGTGCGGATCGAGATGTTCGCCCACGGAGCGCTTTGCATGGCGGTTTCGGGGAAATGTTACCTGAGCCTCCAGACCTACGGGGCTTCGGCCAACAGAGGAGCTTGCTACCAGCTTTGCCGCAGGGGCTATGAGGTCACGGACCTGGAGACCGGCACGAAACTGAACATCGACAACAAGTACATCATGTCGCCCAAGGATCTGTGCACCATTGAGTTTATGGACAAGATCATCGACGCGGGCGTGAAGGTGTTCAAGATCGAGGGACGGGCAAGGAGCGCTGAATATGTCAAAAAGACGGCTGAGTGCTACCGTCGGGCGGCGGATGCCGTCTGCGAAGGACGCTACACTCCGGAACTGGCGGCCTCTTTGAAGGAGGAGTTGTCCGAAGTCTTCAACAGAGGATTCTGGGACGGTTACTATCAAGGTGCCAGACTCGGAGAATGGAGCGATGTGTACGGCAGCCACGCCACCCGTAAGAAAATCTACTGCGGCAAGATCACCAACTGGTTCGACAGGATCTCGGTGGCGGAGGTACTGGTGGAGTCGGAGGCCTTGCGGAAAGGTGACGACATTCTCATCATCGGTGAGACAACCGGCGTCATCGAGCAGACAGTAAGCGAGATACGTGTCGATCTCAAACCAACGGACGAGGCGGGGAAAGGGACACTTTGTTCCATTCCTATAATATTCCCGGATGACATCCGCACACCGGGTGGAAAAAAGATCCGGCGCGGAGACAAGGTTTACATCTGGAGGGAGGTTTAAATTTCTCTCCGCGACGGTCACCGAACCTGCCGAAGCATCATCCATCTGGTCACTTCGACAAGCTCAGTGACCAGATGGCTTAGTGATCGCGGTTACCGTTTCTTTTCCGGCTGATGTGAGAAGTGGCGGGGACCTTCAACGGAGCGCCAGTAGTCGGAATCGAACTCGGGGTGGATGTACAGGCCGTCGTGGTCTATCACGAAACTCAGATAGGTGATCTTGTAGCCTTGGGCTGTGAACATCCTCTCGTAAAACGTCTGCACCTCGAACAAGGCATCGATGGCGGATTCACCAGCGACAGAACGTAACGCACAATCAGACAAATCCTGACGGCCAGTTCCGTAAAGGTCATTGGTGCTTGCCAGAATCCTCAGGCCGTTCTGCTCGGCTACCGCTTTGGAATATTCATAAAGGAAGCGGCTGTCGGTCTTCAAGTGGACTATTCCCCTCTTTTTCATAAACTTACGGTAACGCGCCAGGAAAAGCGGGCTCGTCAGGCGGCAGTTCTCGCTCTTCATCTGCGGGTCAGAGAACGTCAGCCATATTTCCGAAACTTCCTCAGGAGCAAAGAAAGCCTCGATGAACTCGATTCTGGTGCGAAGGAAGGCCACATTCGGGAGATGGTTCTCTGTGGCGAACTTCGCCCCTTTCCAAAGACGCGCGCCCTTGATGTCCACCCCTATGTAGTTGAGCGACGGCTCCCGGCGGGACAGATCAATGGTGTACTCCCCTTTTCCGCAGCCAAGCTCCAGCACGATAGGCTGCGCGGCGGCGAACATCCTCTCGTTCCAATGTCCCTTAATCGGATGTTCTTTGAGTATCAAGCTGTTGCCACCTTCAGTCTTGTCCAGCACCGAGGATGCCTCCGGCTGAAGAAGGCAGGAGAAAGTTTCGTTCTCCGCGAATTTTCTAAGTTTATCGTGTCCCATTCTCCTTTCTTGTGAATATCACACCCAATCCTCGTATCGCCTCCGAATCATTCAGCACCCGTGCCTTGAGACGCCACATTCCATGCTCCGGCAGATTCAGAACAGGCTTATAGTCAGTTATAAAATCCCTCGAATAGTACGATGAGTCCACCGGTTGGGCAACCCGGATGAATGTAGTGTCCGACAGGATGAGCGAATCCGACGGAGAAATCCACCTCAGATCAAGCGAGATGCTGTCAGTCGGAAAAGTTCCGAACGCCAGACGTTCCAACCTTGTGTAGAAAGCCAATCCGTAAGACACGGTGGAATCCGACAAATCCAGATTGAATATGTAGGTGTCACCATACTCGGCCTTCTCTCTGACCACAAACGGCTCGTAGGAGGAAGGACGCGCGCACGACACCACGGCCATCACAAGAACAAGTGTAAGAAATCCTTTACTCATCAGTCTTTACTGGCTTCTGTTCAGGCTTTCTGTCGCCACGAGGACGCTGCTGCTGAGGACGTCCGTTCCCTCCGTTCCGACGAGGGCCATTGTTCCGGCCTCTGAAATTACCGCCTTCGGATCTTGGCTTGGACGGTGCCTCGGCGTTATCCGCCGGAGCGGCAGTCCGGGCGGCCTGGTCAGCGACCGGCTTAACCTTGTTCTTGTTACGGTTCTTGTTCTTGTTTTTCTTAGGCTTGTCGAACCTTGTGATGCTGTCATCACCGACGGCCGAGACGAACTGAGGGCCGACAGGTTCCGGTTCGCTCTTCAAAGACTCCGGCTTCTGGCCATTACGGTTCATCATTATGATCTGCGCGACCTCCGAAGCGGCCACCGGATAGAGATTCGAGAGAGAGCCCTTCTCGTAAGTGAAATACATTATCTCCTGAAGGATGTCAGTCTTGGCCAGATAGGCAAGACCATCCTGGAATTCAAGCGGTTCCGTAACCTTAGGAATACGGGACTGGGCGTCCAGATAGTTGGCGACCTCATAATTCAGGCAGCATTTCAGTTTCCCGCACTGACCAGCCAGCTTCTGCGGATTCAGGGACAGGTCCTGCGTACGGGCCGCCGAAGTGGAGATCGACTGGAAATTCGTAATGAAATTGGCGCAGCACAATTCCCGTCCGCATACTCCGAGGCCACCGATCAGGCCGGCCTCCTGACGTGCCCCGATCTGCTTCATCTCGATCCTGATGCGGAATTCCTCCGCATAGACCTTGATCAGTTGGCGGAAATCCACACGCCCGTCGGCGATGTAATAGAAAATGGCCTTTGTGCCGTCACCCTGAAACTCCACGTCTCCGATCTTCATGTCCAGACCAAGCTCGGCGGCGATTCTGCGCGCCTGAATCATGGTGTCCTGCTCACGGGCTATGGCTTCCTGCCACTTCGCGATGTCGAAAGGCTTGGCCTTGCGGTAGATCTTTTTCAACTGTGTTGTCTCAGGATCAACACCCTTACACTTCATCTGACGTCCCACAATCGGGCCTTCCAAAGTGACGATTCCAAGGTCATGACCATTCATGGCCTCGACTATGACCAGATCCCCGGCCTTGATCCCCTGTCCGGAAGCGTTGACGTAAATCCCCTTTCTGGTGTTCTTGAAGCGCACCTCGAAAAGATCTTTGTACTGCTCCTGCCGGATGCCGTGAAGCCAGTCGTAATCCTTGAGTTTACAGCAACCCTGACGGTAGTTGCAGTCATATTCACCTGTCTCTTGATCCTGTGAGATTGTGCACCCCCGGTTACAGTCAAACTTTATCGCCTCTTTATCAATATTTCCCATATATATATCCATAATTATCAGAAAATCAAATACAACCGTCCCACGAGGTCGGTGAAGAGAATCTTCTGGTTAACATTCCTGTCTATCAGCATCTGCGCCCTGTCCAGACACGAAACCGCCATTCTCGGAAAACTCTTACGGCAGCGTGACGCAAGCATGGTGAAAAACTCCTTTTCCTCCTGCGAGACACCGGCAATCTGCGGCAGATTCTGCTGGATCAGGAACACCTTGCGCAGACTTTCACCCGCAAATTTACAAAAAGCTTTCTGGTTTTCACGCGACGGCAGCGCGGCCATCGCTTCCCCCCATCCCAAAGCGGCGGAAAGATCCTTCGCGGCAAGCGCGTCAGTGAGCCCCTTGAATATCTCCATCTGGCGCAGATAGTCCTCCTTCCCGGAGAGATAACGCAACGCGACCCCTACACTGCCACCAGCGACCAAAGCAGCCTGCGAAGCCTCGTCAAGAGTCTTCCCGAAACGGGATGTAAGAATCTCCACTATCTCATTCTTTGAATATGGCAGGACACGGATCGCCTGGCATCTTGACGAGATGGTCTGCATCACTTTCTCAGGAGCGTGGGTGATCATGATGAACAGAGTCTTCTCCGGCGGCTCCTCGATTGCCTTCAAAAGCCGGTTGGCGGAAGCTGCGTTCATCTTCTCGGGAAGATAGACAACGACAGCCTTCCAGCCACCTTCAACCGAGGTAAGCCACACGGTCTCAAGGATTTCCTTAGCCTCAGCGTTATTGATTCCAGACTGTTTGCCTTCGATTCCGAAAGCGGAGCTGACCTCATTCTCAAGGGCATAAGGATTGGAGACCATCAAGGAACGCCAATATTCAAGAAACAGTTCAGCCCTCAGGTTCTCGACTTTCTCAGTGACCTTCGAGCCGTTCGCGACCGGATAGACATAGTGCACATCAGGATGAATCAACCCGCAGACCTTATGCTCGTCTCCCATGATCTGACTCAGAAACGCCAGGACAAGAGCCATAGCCCCGCACCCGTCGTTCTCGTAAAGCATCATGGCATGAGGAATGCGCCCGCTTTCGGCCATCCCTTTCAACGCCCTGACGGCATCGTGATTCCCTATGATTCCGTCCAGATTCATTTGTCCCTGTAAGCGGTAAACTCAGCGATCTTCACAAGATAGTCCTTTTCCCTCGAATCCGGAAGCGTGGCAAGTGCGCCGACAGCCTTGGCGACATATTCATCAAGCCTTGAGACGGCATATTCAATGCCTTTTTCCTCCTTGACAAAAGCGACTATATCCTCCTTGTACTCTGGATGTTCCTGAATATTCAAAAGCATATTCCTGATATGGGAAGCGCGTTCGTCGGACGCTGATTCCAAGGCACCCAGAAGCGGCAGTGTGATCTTCTGCTCCTCAAGGTCGATGCCCACAGGCTTGCCTATTTTCTTTCCTCCCGTGTAATCGAATATGTCGTCCTTGATCTGGAAAGCGATTCCGAGTGAGACCGCATAGTTCCGCACGGCCTCCACCCACGCTTCCGGAGCGTTCACCGAGATCGCCGCCGAAACGCAGGTCGATTCAAACAAAGAGGCTGTCTTGCTGTAGATTATACGGAAATAGTCCTCTTCCTCCGTGTCCCCGCTCGAAGCCTTCTGAAGCTGGAGCATCTCCCCCTCGGCAAGGCTGCTGAGAGTTTTTGAGAATATCCTGATGACCTCATTGCCGTGAGCCGAGGATGCGAGTATGTTATCCATCGCCTTGACCAGCCAATAATCCCCGAGAAGGACAGACGCCGGGCCTCCGAGGATCGCCATGACGGTCGGGGCTCCACGCCTTTCGGAGCTGCTGTCGGCGACATCATCGTGAAGGAGTGTGGCGTTGTGCAGAAGCTCCGAGGCAGCGGCGCAACGGACACTGTCCTCGTTGGCCTTGCCGTTCCCGCAGGCGCGGGCCACAAGCAGTGACACAATCGGTCTCAACTGCTTTCCGCTGTGCTCCAGGATCGCCTCGTTCGTGGTGTTCAGCAGGTCAATATCACTTCTGAGGGACGAACGTATCAGTCCGTCCGTCTCCTTCCAGTCACTTCCAAGGAATTCCTTTATCTCGTCAAGAGTCATCAGTCTTTCAGTTTATCAGTCAAGGTGTCCGACCAGCTCGGCGACAGTGTCCGGGAACTCGATCAGTCCCCTGGAACGCGCGTCAAGCATTCCGGTCTTCACATAGTGGTCCAGCAGATCCTTCAACGGATTGTAGAATCCGTCCAGGTTCAACGCATAGATCTTTCCGCCGTATTTGTCCAGTTTCGCCAGGGTCAATGTCCCGATCACCTCATCGAGAGTGCCGATGCCACCCGGCAGGGCTATCGCGGCGCAGGTGCCCTCACGCATTTTCTCCTTACGCTCGGCCATCGTGTCCGTCCAGATAACCTGATCGAGACCGGGGAATTTATACTGCTCCATAAAGCGGGGCAGGACGCCGATGTGACGGCCTCCGCAACGGGCGACCTCATCGGCCACAGCTCCCATAGTGCCCTTGATGGCACCTCCGGAGACGATCGTGTAACCAAGCGAACAAGCCGCGCGGGTCACTTCCCGCGCAGCTTGGTTGTACTTTTGGTCGATGTCGTAACTTGCCGAGCAGTAAATCACGGCCTTCCGTTCCTCATTCATTCACTTCCGGCGATTAAAAGAAGAACGCGGCGGACACCATGACACCGTTGAAATTGTTGCCGTTGTTGACAGCGTCCTTCACGGCGTCCTTCACTGTGTCGCCGATCGGGCCGACATTGCCATCCTTGTCATAGATCTTTCCAAAGTTCCAAAAATACTTGACAGAAAGCTGAAGCCTCCAGACATCCACTCCTGCTCCAACACCAAGACCGTACTCGACTTTCTTAAGATTGTCCTTGAGCTTGTCGGCTACCTCGCCTTTGGTACTCTGTCCGAGGCGGAAGCCCACGAAAGGCTCCGCGAAGACATAAGGGCGGAAAGCCAGAAGATCCAGCCCCCACTGTACCTGGACAGGCACCTCAAGGTAGCCTACCTTGGTCTCGAATGACCCAAGGGATTCCGAGATGGAAGAGCTGTTGAATTTGTCAGCCGACATTCCCTTCACCTGATAGAGAAGGCCCGGCTGGATGGCGAATCCGCCAAGAAGCGGAATCTCGGCGGTAAGGCCTACGTGGTACAAGGAGACGGATTTGGAATCCATGTTCTTGATCGAGGTTGAGGATGAGGTGAATCCTCCCATCAATCCGACACGAGCGGAATTGTAGCGTTGTGCGGAAGCGTCAGTGCAAAACACTGTGGCTGCCACAACGGCGGCAGCGAATACAAACTTTTTCATTTTTTCAGATTTTTAGATAAGATTAGACAAGAGTGTCCAGCTTGGCGGTAATCTCGCTCTTCGGCACATTGCCGACAAGCTTGTCCACCACCTGGCCGCCCTTGAAGAACAGCAGGGTAGGAATATTCCTGATACCATACTCGGCAGCCACATCCTCGCAGTCGTCAACGTTGCATTTCACGACCGTGACCTTGCCGTCATATTCAGTGGCGATGGTATCCACAGTCGGGGCCAGCATACGGCAAGGGCCGCACCAGGTCGCCCAAAAGTCCACCAGAACAGGCTTGCTGTCAGAGAGTATCTCAGCAAAATTTTCGTTAGAAGCTATCTTTTCCATAATCAATAAAATTAAAATGTCCGGGACGGTAACAACAATTACCGTTCCAGACACAAAGATAACAAAAAGTCTATAAATAATAAACGGGATTCCTTCACGCTTGCCGCTAGCCATGGGCGCCATAGCGAACAGGTAGGGAATCGCCGTCAAGCATGGGATGTGCGGATGCTTCGACAGGATCTGTGACCGGGCTATGAGCGGTGTCTGGCGTGCGGGAACAGGAGGTGGTGTGGAATGCTGGGATAAGGGGAATGGCGTGGCAGGTAATATGATGAGTATTAACAATATAAGCATTCTCGTGGTGGGGATATTGGGTACCACGAGAATGCTTATGTTGGTTATTTTCAAGAGGTTAGGTGCCACGGGTTGGAGCCTTTGCCCGAGGACTAAGCCGGGTCTTTGGCCCACTCCGTAGCTGACCGTGGGTATCAGTCTTTGTTCTTGACAGGGACTTCTATGCCGGTCGGCCAGGTGGCCGGGGAGTGGGAGACGGCATCGTTGCCGTGGCCGGTCCAGTCCTTCACGGTGTCGCCTTGGCCTTCGTTGAACTTCCAGTAGGCGCACAGGCCCGGGGTCTGCGGATCCACATCGTACATGTTCCTGTAGATCTCCTCCCGGGTGCGGACCACGCTCCAGACGCGGACCTCGCAGATCTCGCCGTCCAGCATGCGGGACATGTCGTCGGGTTCGCCGTAGGAGTGGCCGATCTTGAACATGAAGTGCTTGCCGCGCTCCTGCTTGCCAAGGTTGATGTCCTCGGTCTTGCCGTAGTTGTCGATGGAGCTGTAGAGCTGGCCGTCAACGTAGATGGAGGCGGTCCGGGACTCGGTGTCGTGGGTCACGGCCACGTGGTACCACTCGCCCGGCTGGAGGATCTTAGTCTTGTCCGGAGCCGGGAACTTGATCTCGTGGACCGCGAACTGAAGCTGCTGTTTCGGCCAGCCTGAGTCACCGAAGCGGAGGAGACAGTACTGCTCGATGCCCATGATCGTGGAGATCTCCCGCTTGTCGTCACCGAAGTCGTTGACCCGGACGATGGCCTCGTAGGTCAGCTGCTTCAGGCCGTTGACCACATCGGCGGTAGGGCTGCCGGCGTCGAAACCCGGCACCTCGAAGTAGTTGTTACGAAGGCTGACCGCCGAGGTGATGGCGCTGGAGCGGCGCACGACATAGCAGACGGTGCGTGAGCCCTCAAGCACGCCCATGCCTCCGGACACGCCTCCGATGGTGACAGGGAGGAGGTAGCCTTTGTCGATCTCAAGGTCGGTCAGGGCGTGGAAGTCCACGGTGACGGGCTTCGAGGCGGCGTGGCCGGCGGGGATGACCACCGAGGAGGCCGAAAGGGTGTAGTGCTTGGGGTCGAGGGTGGAATAGCCTCCGCCGAGGCGGGAGCTGTAGAGGGAGACCAGGGACGGGTCGGCTCCGATGCTGACGCTCACGTCCTGCTCGGCCGGGAAGGCGAGGGTGGCGGCGAGGGTGCGGGAGCCGGTCTCGGTCACGTTGTTGAAGGTGAACTGGTTGAGTTCCTTGACGCGGGCGGCGTCGATGTAGACCACATTGTCGAAAGGTGAATCCTTGGTGTAGTCCCGCTCACCGCATGCGGCCAGCAGTGCGAGCGTGGCCGCGGCGACCGAGATAATAGTATTAGATTTCGTCTTCATTATATGTCAAGAAGTTAAATATCGCAAAAAGACAACCGAAATAATGAGTATTAATATCTTAGTTTCCAGTTAAAAAGGAATATGGAATTACGCTTGGTCATTTACCGGCATCGATAAACAATCAAGGATAGTTCTTGTAATGAGAGGTGCCTGTCCAGCAAACAGTCCTACCCCAAAGGCGCGAGGCAAAACAGTTCATTTTGCTCGAGGCATCCCATTCCCTAAGGTTGAACATCATCACTTCCCCGTATCCGGTATAGTTGTTTGCACAGACACCCATTGTGGAACACGGAGGATTGGTGGATGATTGGCTCTGAATATGTACCGACAGTTTTGCCCACTTGCTGTTCGGAAGTCCGGAAGGAGTGGTTGGATTACATCCGTAATTAGGGTGCATGTAGTCAAGCGAATTAAAGACCGTCGCACCCATATATGGAATATAATTACCAAAGGAGAATGCCGTGATCAGTTTGTTAGGCATCAGCTCGCGAAGTCTGGTGACGAGATTGCCTAAAATGACCGCGCTCGGAGATGGCAGTCCGGCAGGAGCCAGATCGTATCTCGCATATTCATCATCAAGATCCACTCCGTCCAGCCCGTAGGTGTTGACACAGGTCGCCACCTGCTGGGCGAAACTTTCGAGCATAGCCGCATTGAGGTTAGCGAATCCTACTCCGGTGTGATCGCCAAGCAGACCAAGCAGAACCTTGATTCCCTTGTTCTGCAATGGCTGAACCAAGGTACTGACATTGTTCAGAATGTAGGTTTGATTCGGGTTGTGGTGCAGCCAGGCAGATGTAGCGTTTCCACGGATGTTGGAAGCGAACAGAATGACATGGTCAACAACTTCCTCGCGTGGGGAAGAGTTGCAGAAGTAGTACTCTCCGGCATTGAGAGGATTGATGTCGTTGGTCTCAATATAGACCGTGAACTTAGGAGTCTTGACTCCGACGGCCCGAGTAGAAACCTCGGTCTCATTAGATGCCGGGTCGTTTGTTACCGTATCATTACGGTAGCCGGAACATCCTTGGATGGCTGTTCCCGTCATTGCTGTCACTAACAGCAATGAGAAAAGATTATTAGTATTCATATTAAAAAATGTTGGGATTAATGATGTAACGCATAACGTTCGGTTGTCTTATTGCGATATATCGTATTAAAAAACAATTCTGAAATAAAATGATTCTACAGTGTTCATTTACCAGTCTTTCCAAAAGAATTTGAAGCCATGAAAATAGGACATGTTGTTCGTAGAGACCATATAGAAGGCTTTTCCTTCTCCCTCTTCAATTTCCCCAGTGAATGGATTCTTCTGAGGAATCCAGCCGTCATCAGAGAAATAATTCAAGTATTCAAAAGCCAAACCGTGGGGGTGGCTTTCATATGCTCCATCTTGTTCGTTAGCCGACAGATCGAAGCCAAAAACAATCATGTTATTCTTTTTCCTGCCTTCAGATTTCCATTTCATGACTCTCCTTTGTCCACTGAGAATAAGATCTCCTCCGGGCTGTCTTGCAATATTCACGCTTCCATATTTTTCAGGGGTAAGACCTGCGATTGGCTTTCTTTTGTAATCGCTGTAAGGGGATTCGGTTTCCCAAGGCTCGATAATTTGGGTAATCTCATCGTAAGAAAAATAGCCGTGCCAGGCATAGTCGATGTACTTGCCGACTTCGATGCCGCCGCAGAGAGCTACATCGTGAAAGTACTCGGTCGGACCTTCCTTGTCCACAAGGGTCAGGAGCTTGTCAGGCATGGCCTCGCGCAGGGACTTTATGAGTTTCGGGTAGGAGGTGGTGTTCATCGGAGGCATTCCTTCTTTGCCGTAGCCGCTGCCTTCATCCCACAAGTTGATGCCGTCAAGTTTGTATAATTCAACAACCTCCTTCACCTGTGAGGTGAAGTCGGCGATCTGGGTGTCAGTCATGTTGCAGAATCCTATCCCTTTGCCTCCTCCCTGGATGCATAGGCAAACTTTCCTACCCCTGTTCTGCAACGGACGAATGTATTTGTCGGCATGTTCAAGGACATAGCGAAGATCAGAATCCAATGACAGTAGACTTCTTCCTGAGGACGGGGCGTAGCTGACAGTGGATTGCCTGAGATTGACCAGATTGCCAAAAGAACAGACTTTTTCAGTCTCCCAAGTCAGTAAGCTTGTTTTACCATATAAGAAGACATCCGCAATCAATGGCTGGTACCTTTCGGTATTCACGTAGAACACGGTGTAAAACTCCGTATCTAAAGAAATCTCCACGCTCGGATCAATCGTGTTTTCCCAAGACCTTATATTGGGTCTGAGGTTAATAAAGTATTGCAATATATTTGGAACGTTCGGACTGTTTTGGGTGGACAGTTCCATATTTATAGTCAAAAGGTAAAGAGTGTTCAAGTCAAGATTATCAGTGGAGACAGCACATTCGATTGTTTCGGAAATGCTTTTCCCCTTGGGTATTGTTAAAGTTTTTTCTGACAGAGTGATGTTATCATCAGGCAGCAATGCTGCCTCGTAAAGAGGAGTTAACGGAAAAAGCTTACGGTAGGCTTCTATTTGGGTGTTTAATCTGTCCACCTCTGCCATGAAGGCTTCTGTGAGATCTTGACCTAAACTGAGAGTGATTTCAAGATCTTTGTCAATAGGACGATTAAGTTCATAGAATAGTTCATCCATCAATTTAGTTTCGGTGCCATCTCCGGTTAACAACACAATTCCGGTTTCTCCGGAAAAGGAGAGTTTGCTTCGCAGTGAACCGGCAATGCTATTATAGTCGCTTTCATCCAACAAGTCGCCGACAGCCAGCGGGATGCTATCCTCCTCGCACGCGGTGAGCCCGGCGGCGCAGAGGGCGAGCATCGGGAGGATAATTGTGGTTATGTATTTCGTT
>OQVS01001479.1_pt1 | contig 15855 bp, 6 predicted proteins | sample 1691601 | NCBI WGS metagenome assembly OQVS01 (sample SAMN03418268, study PRJEB22391) | human gut metagenome | biome: human-gut; feature: organic feature; material: feces | host: Homo sapiens | place: Tanzania | collected 2013-01
TTTCTCCATAAAAATATACTAATTTTCAGGCGGTTTTTTAATTCCGCCAACAGGTAAAAATAAGTATTATGCATTTGAAAAGTATCCTCAATACTATGGCTATTCTGCATTTTATAACCAACCTAAGTTGGCAAAGGTAACCATATCCTCTACGGTGACAGAAATTCCAATTTGTTTGTTTAAAGGATGTAGTGTGCTCAGTAATGTTTCTATTCTTGGCCGATTGACTAAGATACCTGCATATTCTTTTGATGGTTGTAACCTTTCTACGCTTAACTTATCTAATTCAATAGAGGAAATTGGAGATTATGCTTTTCAAAATAATACAGCATTGACAACAGTATCGTTAGGTGGTAATATTAAGACTATTGGAGGATTTGCTTTTTATAAAACTTCAGTTACTTCCATCAATATACCAAATAATGTTACTATAATAGGAGAGTCTTGTTTTGCAGAGAACACAAAGTTGGAAAAGGTTACAATCGGTACTGGTTGTAAAGAACTTCCAACGAATATATTTAGTGGGTGTTCTGCTTTGGCATCTGTGGTCTTAAATGATGGACTTGAGACAATTTCAGATGCAGCTTTTGCAAATTGTAAATCTTTGGAGTCAATAAGTATCCCTGGTACTGTTGGGGCGGTAGGGACAACTCAGACATCAGGTAGTGATAAATTACCTTTTTATAATTGTACATCTCTGAAAAACGTAAAGTTTGAAGATGGAACACAGCCTTTGACGTTGGGAGTATGTTATCGTGATGGTTATGATGAACTTCAAGGATGTGGATTATTTTATTCATGTCCTTTAGAGGAAGTTTATATAGGACGTAATATTTCATATAAGAATGTTGGTTATGCTTTTGGTTATCAAAGAGATTTTAATGAAGGTCCTATAAGATATGGCTATTCTGCATTCTATAACCAACCAAATTTGACAAAGGTAACTATTTCTTCAACAGTAACAGAAATACCAGCTTATTTATTCTATAAGAATGCGTCTTTAACATTGACTTCTCTTCCTAAGGTTAAGAAGATAGGAGCATCTGCTTTTCAGGATTGCTCTAAGTTGACGACCTTGAATCTCGGTCAAGATTTACAAGTAGTAGGTAATGATGCTTTCAATGGTTGTTCGAATGTTACTAAGTTGACATTCCCTGATGCAACAACGACGATTGGGGCACGAGCTTTTCAAAATTGTTCCAGTGTAACGGAAGTAACAGTTGGTAAGGAATTAAAAACTATAGGTGCCAGTGCTTTTCTTAATTGCAAGTCTTTTACCGCCTTGCTCTTGCCTGATGAATTTACAACGATGGGGGAAAGTGCATTTGAAGATTGTATTAAACTAACGGTTGCAAAATTAGGAAAGTCTTTGACCGCTGTGCCTGCTCGTGCTTTCAAAAATTGTATAGCTCTTTCTGAGATGAGAGTGCCTGCTACCGCTAAGTCTATAGGTGATGAGGCATTTTATAACGATTATACGCTTGCTGTGGTTTCTATGAAGGAAGGATTGGAGACCATCGGGGAGAGAGTTTTTTATAATAATAGGGGCATCCTTGAATTTTCTATTCCTGGTACAGTAACCTCTATAGGACAGAATAGTTTCTATGGCTGTACTAATACGAGTGTTATGTCTTTTGAAGATGGTGATGGTGTACTGACGATAGATACGAAGAATACACGAAGTGCAAAGATTGATGCTTTAACTAATAATGGTAGTTATCAAGACCGAAAAAATGATTACTTCTATGATTGTCCTATAGAACTGCTGTATCTTGGTAGAAATCTGAAGTATGATTTTTCCGATAATTCATATATTTATGACTTAGTTAATGGTAACTGGAAACAAGAAAGTCGTGCTTCTGCTCCTTTTGTTAATAGTACTACTCTTGAAGAAGTGCAAATTGGTCCTAAGGTCTCTTTTGTCTATAATCATCTTTGTGATAATTGTGACAAGTTGACTTCTGTGTCATTTCCTGTTGGTATTCAAACAATTGGTGGATATGCTTTCAAGGGATGTGACAAATTGGCTTCTATAACTTTCGAGGAGAGTTCTGATCATTCTCTTTCTATTGAAACTGCAGCTTTTAAAGGTTGTGTGGCTTTAGAAGATATCACTTATCCGGGACAACTTTCGGTTTTAGGTAATAGTGCATACCAAGGTTGTGAGAATTTGAAAAGTGTAATATTCAATAAAAACGAGCAGTATCAGCCAGCTTTGTCAATAGGTGCCTATACATTTGCCAATTGTCCTCTGATTACAGAATTGTCATTCCCTGGCAGATTGACATCTATAGGTAGCTTTACTTTTGCATCTTGTATCAGTCTTTCGAATGTTTCATTTGAAGATTCTAACACAGCCGTAAAGTTAGGTTATGGTGCATCTTCATTAGAAAATAGTTTGAAATATGACGAAAAACTTCCTTTGTTTGGAAATAGCAATTTGACTTCTCTTTATATAGGAAGAAACATTGATTATATAACGGAAGAAGCAAAAGGGTATTCACCATTTTATAGTCAACAATTCTTGACTGATGTAAGATTCTCGCAAGCAGGGACTGTGACTTATTGTAAGGATTACTTGCTTTATAAGGTGAATAATTGCGAATCGCTTACTTTGCCAGAAAGCTTGACTTCTATAGGTAACTGGACTTTTCGTGGAATGAGCAAGCTGGGAAGTATTGTGATACCTAATACTGTTACTACGATTGGAGAATATGCTTTTGCTGATGATTCTGCGCTTGAAAGTGCTAAGTTATCGACTTCGTGTGCTTGGTTGCAACAAGGCTTGTTCTCTGAATGTGGAAAATTGCTATCTATAACGATTCCAATGGTAGTAACCAAGATGGATACACAGATGTTTACAAATTGCAAGTCTTTGACTGCTGTAACTTTTGAGGATGGAACTGATTTGATAGAAATGGGCTATGGGGCTTCTAATAAAGAATATGGACTTTTCCGTGATTGTCCAATTGAGAGCCTTTATTTAGGTCGCTGGTTGTCTTATAGTACCAAGGATAATTCGGGAAATGATGCTCCAAACAGGGCTCCTTTCTGTCATATTCCAACTCTTAAAAACTTGACAATTGGTAAGAATGTTGGGGTTATAGATAAGTTTATGTTCTCTTATTGCACAGGATTGGAAGACGTATTCCTTCCTGATAACATTACTTCTATTGGTATGTGGGGATTCCGTGGTTGTACTTCTCTGAAGTCAGTAAGACTCAGTCAAAATTTGAGTCAGATTGCAGACTATGGCTTCTCAGAGTGTTCTTCTTTGGATAACGTTGTGTTCCCTGCAAGTATGACAAGTGTTGCAGATAATAGCTTCTCGAACTGTACTTCTTTGAGGAAACTTGACTTAGGAAGTTCTTTGAAGATTATTGGACCTTCAGCATTCCAAAATTGTACAGCTTTGGAGGGTATTGATATGCCAAAGACTTTGGAAGGCTTGGGAGTGGAGTCTTTTGCAGGTTGTACTTCTCTTCCTTATGTAGAAGTGAAGGGGGAAGTTCCATCTGTAGGTAAGCAAGCCTTTCAGGGATGTACTGGCTTGACATGGATTTCGCTCAGTGAGAATATTTCGTCATTAGGTGAAAATTCATTCGAGGGGTGTACCAATATTAAGTATGTAAAATCATATGCGACATCACCAGTTCCAACAGGATTGGTTAATTTCCCTGAGGAGGTCGTTGCTAATGGAACTTTGTTTGTTCCTGTAAATGTTATTAATAATTACAAGAGATCTGCTACGTGGAGGAAATGGGGTAGTATCAAGGCAATGACAGAAGATGTTTTCTTGTCTTCTCTTACCCTGAACCAATCTGACGCTCATTTGAAAGCCAGTGAAACTTTAAGTCTTGAAGCTGCTGTAGGTCCTGATGAAGCTACCAATAAGAAGGTAGATTGGAAGTCGGATGATGAAACTGTGGCATCGGTATCTGCCGATGGTGTGGTAACAGCTCATAAAGTTGGTCAAACTTCTATTCATGCTATTGCAAATGATGGCGGTGGTGCCAAGGCAACTTGTACTATAACTGTTGATCCGACAATGGTTTCCTCAATCACTTTGAGTCAAGAGAACTTGTCAATCAGAAAGAATCATACGGCCCAACTCTCTGCTATTGTTGCTCCAACTGATGCTACCAATGCAAGTTTTATCTGGTCATCTACCAATGAGGATGTGGCTAAGGTGTCCGAGGATGGAGTGATTTCTGCAATAACTCCAGGTGATGCTGTCATTAAGGCTACTTCACAGGATGGAAGTCAGGTGGAGGCATCTTGCCAGGTGAAGGTCTTGCCTGTATTGAAAGGTGACTCTAATGATGATGATGAAATCAATGTCGTGGATGCTGTTAATACCGTCAATTATATATTTAATAAGGTGACAGGAACATTCGTTTTTGAGGCAGCCGATGTAAATAGTGATGACCATATCTCAATTTCCGATGTAACGGGTACAACTGACTTGATTATGCAACAGGTTTTGCAGGTGAAAGAGCAGGGTGCAATGGCTAAGGGCTATGGTGTTTCTGCAATGGATGATGCTTCTTCTTCAGACCGTTCTTTGGATTGCTTGGTATTATCTCAACAAGATAAGTCTAATATTGATATAGCATTAGATAATAATAGTAACTTTGCAGCTTTGCAGGCTGATATAACTTTGCCAGTAAATGTAAATGATGTGGAAGTGAAGTTGAGTGGAGTGATGGCTACAACCCATCAGTTGAGTTACTCTAAGTTGAATGCTCATACTTTGCGTATTGTCGTTTATTCACTTAGCAATAGTACTTTCATGGATGGACAGCCTATCTTCTGTTTGTCTTCAAAGAAGAATTTGGATGCAAAGAATATAGGTGTAACCAATGCTATCGGCTCTGATGTTGAGGCTAAGGGCTATCGTTTGACCTCTCGTAATAATGAAGTAACTTCTATTGATGGTATTGGCGTGGACGGAACTTCTGTCAAGGTCGTTGCAGACGGTTTGATGTTTACAGGCTTGAAGGGTACACCTATTTATATATATACCACTTCAGGTATCCTTGTGAAGACATTCAGTCTTGCTTCTGAGACATCTAAGATAGCTCTGCAAGCTGGTGTTTATCTCGTGAAGATGAACGGACAGGTAGTCAAGATTACTGTAAAATAATGGTTAAGGTATGATAAGACTAAATAAAACAATGGTACTTTTGTTCTTGATGTTGTTGGCTTTGCCGCTTGCATCAAGAGCAAAGGATACCTTTTATATAGCGCCAGTGAACGTAGTTCCTGGTGAGTCGAAGACGATTACCCTAAATTTGGATAATAGTCAGGTATTTCGTGGCTTTCAGACTGATATCGAACTGCCTGAAGGTTTAAAAATTGCCTCGAAGTCGAATGGCAATTTTGATATCTCTCTTACAGATAGGGGATCATCTTCTTTCTCTGTGAGTTCTAACTTGATGTCGGATGGCTCTGTTAGAATCTTAGGTTATTCTACTCAAGGTGAGTCGATAAAAGGAAATCAGGGTGCTTTAGTACGTATTTCTGTGCGAGCTGCCAGTGATTTTTCGGGTGGCTATATTAAACTGAAGAATTCTATTTTCTCAGATGCAAATAATAGAGATGTGAAATTGGATAATTCACAACTCTTTGTGGGAACAAAAGAACAGAATGATGTATCTGTCAAGGGTGGAGAGATTTCGCCAGAAGCTAGTAAAGCTTTCTCCTTGGAATTGTCCAACGAGAGTGAAATGACTGCTTTTCAGATGGATGTTGTTTTACCGAATGGCTTGTCTCTGGATTTAAGCAAAACAAGGTTGACTGGCCGATGTGGTAATCATCAGTTGCAGACAAAGCAATTGGGCAATGGTAAAGTTCGTATTATTTGTATGTCTTCTGATAATACATCCATTTCTGGAAATATAGGCTCTGTCATAGAACTGTGGATTAAGGCTGTTAAAGGCATTGCGGGCAATCAGATTGTTAAGTTAGAAAATATCATTTTCTCTGATGTCAAGGCTCATACTTATCGAATGGATCCTCTCTCCTTTGTAGTTGATGTGAAGTATGTTCCTGCAACTTCTGTTTCTATCAGCGAAAGCAACATACAGTTGGAGGTTAGCGATTCTCGACAGTTAACGGCTTCTTTGTTGCCTGAAAACTGCACCGATAAAACGATACTTTGGAAATCTGATAATGAGAAAGTGGCAACTGTCAGTGATAATGGTATGATTATCGCAAGGTCTGCTGGAAAGTGTAGTATTATTGCTTCCACTGCTGATAATTTGATTCAAGCGAAGTGTGTAGTTACTGTAGTGAAAATACCATTGACTGCTCATGTTGCTAATACTTCTAAGGTTTATGGTGATGCTAATCCTGAGTTTAATATTACTTACTCTGGTTTTAGAGATGGGGATTCTGAGGTTGGCTTTTCTGTTCCTGCATCCATTTCTACTATTGTAGATAATAGTAGTAAAGTTGGAAAGTATGATATTGTAGCTTCTGGTGCAGTTTCTGATAAATATGAAATCTCGTATATTCCTGGTACTCTTACCATTACTAAGGCTCCTTTGTCTATCTCCGCTGGCAATTATACCAAGAAACAGGGTGATGCAATGCCTGGTTTTAAGGCAAGTTATACTGGCTTTAAGAATGGTGAGAATGAATCAGTCCTGACCAAGCAACCAGTCTTCTCTTGTGAGGCTAATGAGGCAAGTGCTCCAGCAGAGTATGCTGTTACTATTAGCGGTGCCGATGCAGAAAACTATGAAATCAGCTACGAGCAAGGTCACCTGACAGTAGTCGAGGCTGATGCCATAGTCGTTCGTGCCAAGAGTTACAGCCGTCAATATGGTGACGAGAATCCTGTGTTCGAGTTTGATACCGAGGGTGCAGCGTTGGATGGTACTCCGGAAATAGTCTGCTCCGCAGTTGCCAACTCTCCTGTAGGATTTTATACTATTGAGGTAAAACAGGGCAGTATCAAGAACTACAATGTTCACTTCGAGTCAGGTACTCTTACCATTACTAAGGCTCCATTGTCTATCTCCGCTGGTAGTTATACCAAGAAGCAGGGTGATGCAATGCCTGTGTTTAAGGCAAGTTATGTTGGCTTTAAGAATGGCGAGAATGAATCAGTTCTGACCAAGCAACCAGTCTTCTCTTGTGAGGCAAATGAAGCGAGTGCTCCAGCAGAGTATGCCGTTACAATCAGCGGTGCTGAGGCAGAAAACTATGAAATCAGTTATGAGCAAGGTCACCTGACAGTAGTTGAGGCAGATGCCGTAGTTGTTCGTGCCAAGAGTTACAACCGTCAATATGGTGATGAGAATCCTGTGTTCGAGTTTGAGACCGAGGGTGCAGCCTTGGATGGTACTCCTGAGATTGTCTGCTCCGCAGTTGCCAACTCTCCTGTAGGATCTTATACTATTGAGGTAAAACAGGGCAGTATCAAGAACTACAATGTTCACTTTGAGTCAGGTAGTCTTGTGATTACTAAGGCTCCATTGTCTATCTCCGCTGGTAATTATACCAAGAAGCAGGGTGATGCAATGCCTGTGTTTAAGGCAAGTTATGTTGGCTTTAAGAATGGCGAGAATGAATCAGTTCTGACCAAGCAACCAGTCTTCTCTTGTGAGGCAAATGAAGCGAGTGCTCCAGCAGAGTATGCCGTTACAATCAGCGGTGCTGAGGCAGAAAACTATGAAATCAGTTATGAGCAAGGTCACCTGACAGTAGTTGAGGCAGATGCCGTAGTTGTTCGTGCCAAGAGTTACAACCGTCAATATGGTGATGAGAATCCTGTGTTCGAGTTTGAGACCGAGGGTGCAGCCTTGGATGGTACTCCTGAGATTGTCTGCTCCGCAGTTGCCAACTCTCCTGTAGGATCTTATACTATTGAGGTAAAACAGGGCAGTATCAAGAACTACAATGTTCACTTTGAGTCAGGTAGTCTTGTGATTACTAAGGCTCCATTGTCTATCTCCGCTGGTAATTATACCAAGAAGCAGGGTGATGCAATGCCTGTGTTTAAGGCAAGTTATGCTGGCTTTAAGAATGGTGAGAATGAATCAGTTCTGACCAAGCAACCTGTATTCTCCTGTGATGCTAATGAAGCGAGTGCTCCTGCAGAATATGCCGTTACAATTAGCGGTGCCGATGCTGAGAATTATGAAATCAGTTATGAGCAAGGTGTGTTGACTGTGACAGGTATGCCGAAGCCAATAATCTCAACAGACGAAGCAACGTTGCGCATAACAACAGAGACAGATAATGCTGTCATATACTATACTTTGGATGGAACGGAACCTAATGAGAACGCAAGGAAATATACAGAACCTATTAATCTGTATGCATCTTGTGAAATCAAGGCGATAGCTGTCAATGGTGATGCAAAGTCTGAAGTGTCTTCTGCGGAATATCATGATGCAGAATATCCTAACATCGTGAAGGTAGGTGATATTATTACAGCCAATATCATCAACAATGGTGAGGATAATTTGCCTATGATATTTAAGGTGACGAGTGTCTATCCTTTCAATGTCGAGATGGAGAATAAAGAAGATTATGTTGAAGGATGGAATAATGAACGTGATGTTTCTGGCACATTAGAAATTCCTGTTGTTGTAAAATCTAATGGAATCAGCTATTGTGTAAAAAAGTTAGGTGATAATTCTTTGGCAAGGTGTGTTAATGTAAGTTCTTTAAAGCTAAATGAAGGATTAGAGAGTATTGGACATCAAGCTATACGTTGGTGTAGAAATATCAAGGAGTTGATTGTACCAAATTCCGTTAAAGAGGTTTGGGGGGCATTCTTAACAGAAGATCATGGATTGGTATCTGTAGTCTTAGGGTCTGGTCTTGAAACTATTCATACTGATGCTTTTTGGGGCGTGTCTATGAATCTAAAGTCTTTTATAAGTTTGAGTACTAATCCTGCGAAATGTGTGGAGCCTGATAGAACATTCACGTCTCTTCCAGAAGACGTAACCCTCTACGTCCCTCTTGGTTCAAAGTCTGCCTACGAGACAGCTCCAGGCTGGGATTACTTTGCAGGTCATATTGTAGAAATGGATATGTCTCCTGCTACAGTCAAGGTGAAGGATTGTTCTCGTGAGTATGGGGATGATAATCCTACACTTGAATTTGAGACAGAGGGTGCTACTCTTATTGGTGAACCAGAGATAATCTGCTCTGTTGATAAAAATTCAAAAGTAGGAACTTATGAGATAGAGATAAACAAGGGAACGATTAAAAACTATCTTGTAACATTTGTTCCAGGTACTTTGACGGTGACAAAAGCACCATTAGTTGTAACTGCTGAAAATTATACCATTACGCAAGGAGATAAACTTCCTGAGTTTACGGCAAATTATAGTGGTTTCAAGAATGGTGAGGATGAATCAGTTCTGACCAAGCAACCTGTCTTCTCTTGTGAGGCTAATGAGGCAAGTGCTCCTGGTGAATATCCAATTAACGTATATGGTGTAGAGGCAGATAATTACAATGCTATTAGTTACGTTGCTGGAACTCTTACGGTTCTGAAGAGAGAGTTAAAGAAGCAAACAATCACTTGGGAACAAGAGATAAAAGCTAAGGTCGGCTCTACTATAGAAATGAATGCAACCGCATCTTCTGGTCTTCCTGTAAGATATTTGTACGCTCTGGTACCAAGAGTGGAAACTGCTTATCAAGTTCCTCAAATAGAAGGCAATAAGATAACATTCCCTCAAAATGGTATGTATCTCTTGGTTGCTATTCAAGACGGAAATAATGAATATGCGGCAGCTACGGACACATTGGATGTCTGTGCAATCAGTGACGATGAGGGCTTGATGTATATTGATGGTATCTACTATAAATATACCGACGATGGCTCTGCACTGAAGGTGGTAAGGGGCTACAATCCTTATCGAGGAAAAGTAGAGATTCCTGCAACCGTTAATGGTCTTCCTGTGACAAAGGTTGATGGACAGGCTATGTATGCTTGCTATTATCTGAACGAAGTTGTGATAGGCGATAACGTTGCAATTTGTGGGCGTGAGGCTTTTGGAGCAAGTCGAAATTTGCAAAAAGTTACTTTGCCAGCCAATCAAGCGGAATTAAGACTGGAATATATATTTAATTGTGATGATGGAATTAAGGAAATCCATTGTCGTTCATCTGTTCCATATCTTGCAGATGAAAGTCTTTTTTATGGATTTGTCAATTACGACAATTGCATTCTTTTCGTTCCTGTTGGCACCAAGCAATCTTATGCCAATGCTGAGGTATGGAAAAACTTTACTCACATTGTGGAGGAAAATGTTTCTACGAGTATTTCTAATATAAATGTGGAAAAGAAGAGTGTATGGTACACGTTACAGGGTGTTAAGCTATTTGTTAAGCCAAATATTCCTGGTGTATATATTCACAATGGGAAAAAGATTATTGTAAGATAAATTTGATGTAAGCGGTGGGTGTATTATGGTATTCTGTAGTACACCCACCTTTTTTGCTATAGTAGTAATAGCCCAAGTATAGGTTTTGGGTTTGGATATGTATCGAAGCAGAGTTCTTTTTGGTTTGGAAATGCAATGAAAATGATAATTTTTGGTTTGGATATGCATCTAAAAAATGGAATTTTTGGTTTGGAAATGCTTGATTTTGCTTATTTTCGTTTGGACTTTTGAAAATATGATGTATCTTTGCAGCATGATCCTTTAAATACTTTTGCTCTTTCAGAAAAAAATGCATTATTGGCTGAAAGGAATGTGGAATTTAGCCAATAATGTTTAAAAATATGTATTATTGGCTTAAAACTGTGTAAGATATAGCCAATAATTGCTTTTTCTTGCTATCTTTGTTTTATCTCTGCCTTGGAGCACTTCTGGAATGGATGGGCTTCGGCACGTCGCGACATCGTTCTGATAGTCTGTGGCTCTGCCACTTCCTGGATGATGGACAAACTCATCAATAATCATGGTGGACTTTATGGTCGTCTTACCCATCGTCTATTCCTGCAACCTTTTTCTCTTGGAGAATCGGAAGCGTTTCTGAAGACCAAGGGGATGATGCGGTCAAGATACGAGATGGCAGAGCTTTACATGACTCTCAGGTCAAGCAGCGGTTGGGTATAGCTGGTGTATCCACCAATTTATATTCATGGCGGAGTAGGAGTAGTGGGGAGGCTGATCAGCGGGCCGCTCAGATAGATATGGTGATAGAGCGTGGCGACAACACCATCAATCTATGTGGAATGAAATTCTCGGAAGGAGAGTTTGCCATCAATAAGGATTATCGTTTCGATTCTATTCAAATAGACTATCCATAGTAACCTCTTTTTGTACAATGCCACTATGCTTGCCATAAGCAACACCATAGGTGGTAATCATAGTGAGGTGAATGGTTTGCTTGGGAGAAAGAGTGGCTTTGAGTGCTTCTATGCGATGGCGCAAGCGTATTTCCTCTTCCTTGCTGATGGTGTAAGGGGAACTGGCAAACTTCATTTCACATAAGTTCACCACATTGTCGTTTCTGATAATCAAGAGGTCTATTTGAGTGCCATCTTGATTTTCGTCTCCTCTTACATTCCAAGCTGAGAGTGATGATTTGACACCACCGATTTCCAAGGCTCGTTTGATTTGCTGGATGTGTTGCCAGCAAACTTCCTCGAAGGCAACACCATGCCATGCCTTCAAGATGTCGGAAGTCATATTATCACTGATGAATCCTGCATCCTTGCTGTTTTCTTCTACATATTTTAGCCAGAATAGACAGAAGTTGTCTATCAGTTTGTAACAGATTGTACTTTTCGGCATACCATATGGGGAATAACATGTAATGAAATCGCTTTCAACCAAAGCTGCTAAAGTCTTGCTCAAGCCACCACCTAAAGGCAATCCTGTAGCTTTGCTGATTTCTTCTCGGGTAAACCCACTGTGCCGAGTTGCCAATAAGCGTACAACCTTTTTGCTATCTTCTGGATTATTGAAGATAGCAGCAAATAATCGGTTGAACTCATCCTTTAGTCTCGGTTTGTTACCAAAGAGAATCTTGTCTGTATTCTGTTCAAAACTCAATCCTTTTTGGAAGTAGCTAATATAATAAGGTATTCCACCGAAAACCATGTAACTTTGCAATATGTCATACTGGCTCATCTGTATATTGGCATGTTCAAAGTACATGGCACATTCTTTCAATGTGAAAGGGGACAGTTTGATTTCTGCAGTTAAGCGTCCATATAGCCCACCCTTGTTTTTAGAGAGATTGCTAAGAATCCAAGAGGTTGCGCTACCGCAAACGATTAACATGATATTGTCCCTGCCACTACACCAGCCATTCCAAAAGTTCTCAAAGGCTGGAAGGAAACCAGAGCGTGGGGTATCCATCCAAGGTAACTCGTCTATGAATACTACTTGCCGCTCACCATTGTCAAGATTCTGCAAGAGTTGTTCGAGTAGGAAAAATGCCTCCATCCATGTTTTGGGTGCTTTGTATCCTTCTAAACCTTGGTTGAGCAAGGCGTAATAGAAACTTTCCAATTGAGTCTTCATGCGACTTTTTTCATTGTCTTGGTCAACTGGTGATACGCCTGTATGCTGAAAGGTAATGCGTCCTTTCAGTGCTTGTTTGATAAGAAAAGTCTTGCCAACACGTCGGCGTCCATATATGGCAACGAACTCGGGACGGTCGCTATGGTACAACTTTTCAAGTTCTGCGATTTCTTCTTTTCTTCCTACAATCATACTATATCTTTTGTTTAAAGTTGCCGCAAAGATACAAAAAAGAATTGTTTCGGCAAAATATACCATAGCTTATTCTGCCGATTTTGTATGTTTTTTATAGAAATAGGCAAGATATGATGATATGAGAACGATGAATCTCTTAGAGATGCTCCTTCAAATCCACTTCCTCCACGTATTTCACAAGCGAATCCTTGCCATTAAGCAGATAGAAATCCACACGAACCACGTGGTCGATGTCTGCACTTCCCTTTACTTTTACGTGCCGGGTCTTACTATATAATAAGGTGTCACGACGGGAAGGGTAGGAGACAAGCTGAATCTGGTCTTTGGTGGAACCGCTTCCTACATAATATATGCCTACACTATCCTTGCTTGCTTTTATGGCTGCTATCTTCGCCATCTTCTTGGCATGAGCGGCAGTTGTGTCCTCTGGATAAAATTCGCTGGCAGCTACCGTGTCGCCATCATGCTGGTCGGGAGCATACTTGCAACTTGTATTTGTTGTTGTGATAAAGGCGGTGGCAGTTAGGACTGCTACAAAGTATAAAATCTTCTTCATCTCATTTTTTATTTCTAATTTGCCGCAAAGGTATAAAAAATAAGAAAATCGGCAAAATAAACGTTTGCTTATTTTGCCGATTTTATATGTATTTATGAGTTTTGGGCAATTTACATCTCTACGATTACCTCGTGTTTGCCTGCTTGACAAGGGATGACGCAGCCCTCAATAGGTTTGCCATCTACGATGATTTGCTTTACTCCCTTCTCCTTGCCCTCTGGGTTTTTCACGGTGATATGATACTCACCGCCACGGAACTTGGCATCCTTATAGAAAGAATAACCACCTGCTGTATTGGAGATGAGCGAGAAGAAATCCTCGTTACCCAAATAGTTGATCCAAGGCCATGGAGTCTTTGGATCTGTAATCACGTACTCGCGATTGGCGTCATCAAAATGACCATACTTTTTCTCTGCCATTGTCTTTTTAGTATTTATATTGTTATTTATTCTTGTATTGAAGTGTTGATTCTGTATTCTAATTACTTAATTTAGTATTATATAACGAATGCTTAATTTAGTAAATAACATTATTTTGGTGCAAAGATAGCAAAAACTTTCAGTTATAAGGTTAGATAACGGATATTTTTTGTATTTTTGCAATTAGAATAGGTTAGAAATCTGACAATTGTTAACATAATGTGCACTTGGCTTATGAAAAGAAACATTATAACACTTATCATAGTTGTGTTTGCCATGATGCAAACTACGGCTCAAACTTATGACAACTTGTGGAAGCAAGCTGACATCATCGCTCAGAAGGACCAGCCGAAGAGCGAAATTGGGGTGATGCAGAAAATCATCTCCAAGGCTTCTGCGGCTAAAGACTACGGTCAGCTGCTGGCGGCTGAGATGAGGCAGGTGATGCTCTGGAAAGAGATTTCTGCAGACTCACTGACGCCGAATGTGAAGCGGATGGAGGCTGAAGCTTTGAAGACAAATGACCCGATGCTGAAAGCGGTGAGATATGCTGTGCTCGGCAAGGTATATCATGATAATCCGTATGGAATAGAAGTGGATGAGGCTTCTTTGGAACAAGGGGAAGATGCTTCTTATGATCAAAGTCAGCGAAAGGTAAACCTGAAGAAGAGCCAGGAGTTCTTCAAGAAAGCGATGGCGCACCCAGAGCTTCTTGCCAAGCATACTTCTACTGAGTATGTGCCGCTGACTCTAAAAGGGGTGGACGGAAGTTCCTTCAAGAATGATTTGCTTCATCTCATCGGTTTTGAGGCAGACAGCAAGGAGGCGTATCTGCAACTGTACACCTATTATAATAAGGTGGAAAATAGGGGTGCGGCTTGTCTCTGTGCCTATAAACTTATCGAGAAATACCATCAGGATGATGTAAGAGAGGTGAAGAAATCGAAGTATCTCAGAACCATCGACTCGCTCATCCATGTATATCAGGATATTCCGGAGGCTGGTGAACTTGCTGTGGAGCATTTCCGCTTCATGGAAGGTGCTACCGATGCCAAACCGCAGGATAAGCTTAACTATATCAACTATGCGCTGAGCCACTGGGGTGGATGGTCGAGAATGAATGTGCTTAGAAATGCACAGAAGCGACTCACCGAACCGATGTTCTCAGTGGAGGATATGCCTTTGGTGCTGCGCCCTACAGAAAAGAAGTGGGTGCATCTGAATGTGCGCAATCTTCAGAATCTGAAAATCAGCATCTCCCGCCTCAATATTACGGCAGATAACGATTATAATGCGCAGGATGAGGCTACCTATAAGATGCTCCTGAAGAAGACCACAAAGCTGCATCAGAAGGATTTCAGCCGCAACTACTATGGTCGCCCGGATTACGAAGAGGTAAAGGATTCCATCGAAATCGGTGGCAATCTGCCACTGGGTGCCTATCTGATGGAGGTGACTTCGGATAATACCGGCATCGCTCCGCAGCGAGAACTCTTCTATGTCAGCAATCTGGCAGTGATGATCCAGCAGTTGCCGGATGATAAGCATCGCTATGTAGTGGTGAATGCTACCGATGGACAGCCTATCGCTGGGGCGAAGATAGAACTCTATGACCAGCGGTATGATTTCAAGACGAAGAAGGACAAGCGGCTGGTTTATGCCCGGTTGACAACAGATGAGAACGGTGAGGCTTACTTCAAGAATGTGGATGGAGAGGTATTGGTTTCTACCAACAATGACAAGTTTACGCCAGCCAAGTACATCTATCTCAGCCGTACCCGCTATTATGAGAAGAAGGATAACGAGACTAAATATCAGGTTTATACCGATCGTGCCATCTATCGCCCGGGGCAGAAGGTACATGCCTCAGCCATTTTCTATACTGTCAAGAAGGGGTTGGATGCCAGCGTGCCAGGAAAGAGTATGGAACTGAAGTTTGTCCTGAGTGATGCCAACTGGAAGCAGGTGGCAGAACAGAAGGTTACGACCGATGAATATGGTACGGCTTCGGTAGATTTCGAACTCCCGAAGGAGGGAAAGACAGGACAGTATTCCATCTCCGTGAATGGTACAGCAAGCGAATATTTCAGAGTTGAGGAGTACAAGCGTCCAACCTTCGAGATTACCTTCCCGAAGGTGAACGAGAAATATAACTGGGGCGACACCGTGGTGG